>OBLQ010000234.1_pt1 | contig 20662 bp, 17 predicted proteins | sample 1519881 | NCBI WGS metagenome assembly OBLQ01 (sample SAMN01911456, study PRJEB22533) | soil metagenome | biome: Soil | place: Malaysia | collected 2012-04-30 | depth DG_metagenome m | reverse complement strand
TCACACACCCGTTGCCGGTCGACATCGGGCATTTCTGCGATGGTGCCCGCCCGCCGCCAGTTGGACATCGGGGGGAACTACGCGTTCAGCGCCCTCAACGACGCCGGAACGTGCGCGCGCCGGCGAGTCGTGCCACACTAGTGCAGCACGTGGCCAGAAGCGAACGAGCGGCAGAGCGACAGCTCGCGAAGGCCGGGCGGCTCGCTCCGCAGCGGGTCGCGCTGGTGTTTCGCTACCTTGGAGACGCCGAGGGGCTGATCCCTGTCGCGCGCAGCGCTGGCGTCCAAGAGGATGCAGGGGCCGGCGCCGACAGCAGACTGGCGACGGAGGCCTGGGCCAATGGTGCGGTCGGCCGCACGAACGCCCTCTTGGGCTCTGCGCCGGACTCCGCTCCGAGCAGGCCGCCCGTTCGCTTCGAGGACGTCCCGGTCCCGACGCCGATACCCGTCGACCTCGAGACGGATCGATCTCGTTGGACAGTCGCACAGATCGTCGAGACCCGCCGCACGGAGCTCATCTGGTACGTCATCGCGCTGAGCGCTGCCGTCATCTTCGGAGTCCTGGCCGCTCGCATCGTGTGATCCCGACCGACTGGATCGCTTGAGGTATCCGCCGAGGCTCGCGTCGGCTGGGCGAGATCAAGCGGCGCAGTGAGCTCAGGTAATGTGGCGACTCGATGTGCGGAATCGTCGGCGCGGTCGGACTCCGGACGGAGCCGAGCGTGGAGACGGCACGCGCGATCCTCGAGACCATCCGCCATCGCGGGCCCGACGCGTCGGGCCACCTCTTCCGAGACGGAGTCTGGCTCGGCTCACGCAGGCTGAAGATCCTGGATCTCCGGGACGAGGCGAACCAGCCGATGCGCGACTCCGCAACCGGCACGATCCTCGTCTACAACGGGGAGATCTACAACCACGTGGAGCTCCGGTCAGCGCTCGAGCTAGCGGGACATCGATTCGAGACGACCGGGGACACCGAGGTCGTGCTGCGCGGTTACCGCGAATGGGGCGACGACCTCTTCCCTCGCTGCAACGGCATGTGGGCGCTCGCGATCCACGACCCCCACCGCGACGGCGTGCTCCTCTGCCGCGACCGATTCGGCGAGAAGCCTCTTTTTTTTGGACGGGACACAACAGGTGCGTGGTGGTTCGGCTCCGAGCCCACGACCCTTCGACGCGCCGGAGCGGGGACCGGCCGATACGACCGGGCTCGTGTTCTGAACTTCCTCGTCTTCGGCGACGCCGAGGATCCGGACGGCTCGTTCTTCGAGGGGATCAGCCAGCTCCCACCTGGACATTCGGCGTTGCTGACGAGCCACGGGCCGGCCCAGCTGCGCGCCTGGTGGGATCTCGCCTCCCTGGCCGAGCCGCGCTGGCAACGAGACTCGTGGAGCGACGAGGAGCTAAAGGAGACACTCGACGACGCCGTACGGATCCGGCTCCGCAGCGATGTCGCCGTCGGTTCGAGCCTCAGCGGCGGCGTGGACAGCTCGACGATCCTTGCCTCCATCAGAAGCCTCGAACCCTCTCGTCCACTGCACGTATTCACCGCGAGCTTCCCTGGCCGCGACGTGGACGAATGGGAGCGCGCCTCTCGTGTCGCCCGTCAGTTCGATGCGGAGGCGCATCGGGTCGAGCCGACACCGGAGGGCTTCCTCGACGAGCTTCCCCTGCTCGTCCTCCGTCAAGGCGGACCATTCGACTCTCCTTCCGTCTACGCTCAATGGTGCGTCATGCGGGAGGCGGCGGCGGCCGGGGTCGTCGTCCTCCTCGACGGGCAAGGCGCTGACGAGACATGGGGCGGCTACCCGAAGTACGTCTGGTTCGCCGTCGCCGAAGCGGCCCTGCGGGGAGATCTCCTCGGCGGAGGCCGGATCGTGCGCCGCTGGCGCGCGGCTGGCGATCTCCCTTCGCCCGACCTGCAACAGGTGCTGGGTCTCGCGCTGCCGGAGCGCGGCCGACGGATCGCGAGGGAAGCGCTCCGCCGCTCGAGCGGCTGGATCGGTCCCGCCCTGCGAGAGAGCCCGCTCGTCGACCCGCAAGGCTCCAAGACTCACGGCCCGCTGCTCCGCCAGGCGTCTGTCGCCGACGGGCGGCGCGTCATCCTCCCGCGCCTCCTCCGTTACGCCGACCGGAACTCGATGGCCTGGAGCCGCGAGCTCCGTCTCCCCTACCTCGACGAGCGCGTCGTCGATCTCGCGCTCTCCTCCGACTGGCGTGCCGGCCTGGCCGCCGGCTGGACGAAGGCGCGGCTCAGGCACTTCGCGGCGCGAACAGTGGCCGACGAGATTGCGTGGCATCGCCGCAAGACCGCATACGACGTCCCGAACGGCGAGTGGCTAGCGCACCCTCGTGTGCAGGCACAGGCTCGATCGGCCTTCGAGTTGCTCGGAGAGCTGAAGATCCTCTCCCGGCCGACCAGCACGGGGCTCTCGCCGTGGCGGGCGATCTCGCTCGCAGAGTTCCTCGCCCAGAGCGGCCTGTCCGCCTAGTCCACGCGTGGCCGATCCGAGGCTCCTCTACCTCGCGTCTTCCTTTCCCTACGGGCGGAACGACGGCTTCTTCGCCCCGGAGTTCCGCGAGCTCGTGCGACAGGGAGTCGACGTGCTCGCCGTTCCGATACGGCCCCGCGGCCGACTCACCACAACGGACGCGGAGCCGCGGGCACAGCGGAAGCGCCTCCTCGACGCCGAGATCGCGTGGGCAGCATTGACCGAGACAGTGCGCGCCCCGCTTGCGGTGGGTCGTGCGCTCCTCCTCCTGCTCCACGAGCCGCGTCCGCAGGTGCTGCTTCGCAATTTGGCCGCGTTCCCGAAAGCGCTCTGGATCGCCAGGATCGCCCGGACCTGGCCCGCTAGCCACATTCACGCTCACTGGGCCGGCCCGCCCGCTACGGCCGCGCTCGTGGCATCTCGCCTCTCGGGCGTCCCGTGGAGCTTCACGGCGCACTTCGCCGACATTGCTGCGAACAACCTCCTGTGCGAGAAGAGCGAATCCGCAACCTTCGTCAGGTTCATCGCCACTGCGATGATGGAGCTCGCCGGTCGGACCGCTCCGGACTGCGACCAGTCGACCTGGCACCTTCTCCACCTCGGAGTCGATGTCCCGCCGAGACGGGTGCCGCTAGCGAGCCTCAACCGACCACCCGTACTCCTCATGGCCGCTCGATTCGATCCCGAAAAACGCCACGAGACGCTCGTCGAGGCGACGCACGAGCTCGTCGGCCAGGGGTTCGAGCTCGAGGTCTGGCTGGCCGGGGCGGGGGCGCTCGAGGCCACGGTGGCGCAGCACGTGCGCGCGCGAGATCTCGAGCACTGCGTGCGCTTTCTCGGCTTCGTTCCGAACCGCCAAGTGCTCGAGTGGCTGGCCAGCGGACGCGTCGATCTCGTCGTCCTCCCGTCCGACGCCGAAGGAATCCCGGTCTCGCTGATCGAGGCGCTGGCGCACAGCGTTCCAGTCGTCGGCTGCGACGCGGGCGGCGTCACGGAACTGCTCGGGGACGGTTGCGGAGAGATCGTGCCTCCGCGAGATCCGCACGCACTCGCCGAGGCGATCGCGCGCGTCCTCCGCTCGCCGGAGCTCAGAGCCAGGCGTGCCCGCGCCGGTCGCGAGCGCATCGAGGCTGAGTTCGCTATCGAGCCGATCGTACGTCGGCTCCGGGTGCTTCTGGATCTCGCAGACGCGAAATGAGACCTACGAGCGACGTGCCGATCGTAGCCTTGCGTGGAGCGCGGCACACAGGGTTCGAACCTCGGAGCTGAGCAGGCCGTCATCACCCCGCTCGACTGCCCTCCCGTGTACGCGCTTTCCAATTGGACGCTGGGGTGCGTCGAGCTCGAGAAACTCGTATATGGACGTCATCTCACGCTCCGGCGACGCCACGAGCTCCTCGTATGAGCACAGCAGCACGTCGGCGCTTTCGTCGAGACGCAAGTCGAAGAACAGCGAGTTGCGCGCGAACCAGAACAGCGCCGCAGCATCATACGGATTCATGCCCGGCGAGTAGAGCCCGGCAATTACCTCCCTGACGGCGCCCGGTACGACCTCTCCTCTCCAGTTCGGCGGATCGTTCGACAGCAGAAGCCGGAGATCACGCACGCCGTTGTCGCGTCCGAAGTACGCCAGGTTGGATGCTGCAACGCTGCCGTACCCCCGGTACATCCAGATTGCTCGCGCGTTCGGCAGCGCGCTCAGAAGCTGTGGTGCTCTTTGCGATTCGACGAGTGGCTTGAGCACCACGAGGGATGCGGGCAGGCGTCGTACATGACCGGCCACCTCCGGCAGCGGCCTCAGACGAAGCCCGTCCTCGTCGGGTAGCGTAAGGACGCTTCGCTCCGGAAAGGTCACTGCTCGAAGATCCTCGTCAAACAAGCTGAGGATCATGCTCGTCCCAGAACGCTGGCATCCGAGGATCAAGACGACCTGCTGCTCCGACGCCGTAGCCTGGTTCAGCATCCGGTAGGCACGCTTGCGCCAGAGCAGCCGCTGACGGCGCGCTCTCCTTCTCGCGGCTTCCAAGATGGCATCCAAGCCCGTTCGGTGACCCATTGCTAAGAAGTGCGTCTTGCTAAGAAGTGCGTCGCCATGAACTCGGAAGGCGCCCACGGAAAGCGCCAAGCCACGACGGCTGGCGTATCTCGGTGACGACCCATCCTAGACGGCTGGCACGGCGAGTTGCCGCCGGCTTCTCCCGGCGGAGAGCGGTGATCTCCTTGACGTTCGACGACGGCACCGCAGACCAGCTCTCCGCGGCACGCCTCTTGGCGGAGCGCGGACTCGCGGCGACCTTCTACGTGAACAGCGGCCGCGTGGGCAGCGATTCGTCGTATTTGGACTGGGGCGACCTGGCCGAGGTCGCCGCGGCCGGCCACGAGATCGGCTCGCACACGGTCGACCACGTCGACCTGACGCGCGTGGCGCCAGAGGTGGCGCACGAGCACTTGGTCGCCGACCGCAGGGCACTCGCAGCCCGCGGCTTTCCCGCCCACAGCTTCGCCTACCCGTACGGGGCACGGTCGCCGGAGGCGCGCTCGCTCGTCGTCGAGGCCGGGTACGCGAGCGCCAGGCGTGCCTGGGGCCTCGCCGCGGACGGCGATCCTTCCCAGCCGGCCACCGAGTCGCTGCCCCCGCTCGACGCACACGCCATCCGCACCGTTCCGAGCCTCGAGCACGGGACGACGCTCGAGCAGCTGCAGCGGGTCGTCCTCCGCGCCGAGCATCGCGGCGGCTGGCTCCCGCTCGTCTTCCACGGAGTCGGCGTCGACAGGACGCAGTACGACGTGTCCGAAGCCCTCTTCCGAACCTTCGTCGACTGGCTCCACGAGCGGCGAGGAGGCCGGCTCGCGGTGCGGACCGTCGGCGACGTGATGCAGCGATGACGCAGGGTCAGTGGAGCCTGCTCGCGCCGGATCCTCCGTTCGTCGTCGATCGGGGAGTACCAGTGACCTTCTCGGTCGCGATCCTCGCCTACGAGTCGGCGGCGTTCATCGGGGCCGCCGTGGAGTCCGCACTCGACCAGACCGAGCCGCCGCACGAGGTGATCGTGTCCGACGACGGCTCGACCGACGACCTCGAGGCGGCGCTCGCTCCGTTTCGCCGGCAAATCGTCCTCGTCCGCGGTGAGCACGGAGGCCCGGCCGCGGCCCGGAACCGAGCGCTCCACGCTGCGACGGGTGACTTCCTCGCCGCCCTCGACGCGGACGACGCCTACCATCCGGAGCGGCTCGCAGCCCTGCGAGAGCTCGCCGCCCGACGGCCGGATCTCGACGTCCTTTCCACCGATGCGCTCATCGAGGTGGACGGAGAAGTTGTCGGCCGCTTCAACGCTACGACGCCGTTTCAGGCTGTCGACCAGCGCCGGGAGATCCTCCGTAGGTGCTTCGTGACCCATCCGGCTGTCCGCCGCTCGCGATTGCTGGCAGTCGGCGGCTACGACGAGACGCTCTCGGCGGGCGAGGACTGGGACGCCGTCCTTCGCCTCATTCTCGCCGGCAGCGCCGCGGGGCTCGTGGACGAGCCCCTCTACACCTACCGCTTCCGACCCGGGAGCGTGACGTCGCAGCGGGTCGCAGCGCTGCGCAGCCGCGTGCAGCTTCTGGAGAAGGCACGAACCCACCCCGGGCTCTCGCCCGGCGAGGCGCGGTTCCTCGAGCACTCGATCCGGGCGAACCGCCAGCGGGTTCGGAGAGCCGAGGCCGAGGTGGCGCTGATCGAGTCCCGGCCCGGTCGACGGCGACGGGCGCTCGGACTCGCCCTGGCCCCGGAAGTCGGGCTTCGTGCCCGGGCCCGCGCTCTTTCGTGGGCTATGGACCCCGGCCGAGCAGGCCGTGCGCTCGCAGCTTCGAACGCGCTGGAGAGCACTGCTCCGTGGAGGCGCCTCCGCCCGTGACGCCCGTCCCGAGTCCCGCGCCGCACGCGGCCGTGATCGCCGGCGCCTTTCCCCTCGTGGCCCCTCCTCCCGCGGCGGATCGTCCTGCATCCGACGGAGTGTCCTTCGCCATCCTCATCGCCGCCTACAACGCCGAGAGCACGCTCGCCGACACGCTCGAGTCGATCCGGGCACAGACGCGCCAGCCCGACCAGGTCATCGTCTGCGACGACGGCTCGACGGACGGGACGGCCGAGCTCGCCGCCCGTTTCGCACCGAGCGTGACGCTCGTGCGTCAGGAGAACCGCGGCGAGGGCGGGGCGCGAAACGGAGCTCTCGCGGCGGCGACGGCCTCCTACGTCGTCCCAGTCGACGCAGACGACGTGCTCGAGCACCGCTGCCTCGAGGCGTACGCGGCTGCGCTCACAGTCCGCCCGGATCTGGACATCGTCACCTGCGACGCGTTCCTCGAGGCGAACGGCATCGTCTTCGACCGCTACTACCGACGTCTCGCCCGCTTCGTCGTCTCCGATCAGCGGCTCGGCGCTCTCCACCAGCACTTCATCTTCGGAGCCGCCGCCATCCGCCGGCAGCCGTTGCTGGCGATCGGCGGCTGGGACGACGAGCACCGTCGAAATGCCGACACGGAGCTCTTCGTCCGCCTCATCCTCGAGGGCTCCCGCGCCGGCCTCGTCTACGAGCCGCTAGTGCGGTACCGCCTGCGCCCCGGAACCCTGGGCGACGACCGAGCGGCAGCCATGCGCACGATGGTGGGGATCGTGGAGCGCTCGCTCGATCATCCGTCGCTCACCGTCGACGAGCGAGCCGTCGTCCTCGCCGATCTGCGACAGAAGGAGAAGCTGACGCGCATGGCAGAGCTCGAGGACGCCCTCAGGCATGGGACACGCGACACACGTCGGTATGCGCTGCGAGTGGCGCGCTCCGACGGGCTCGGCTACCCGGCACGCGCCAGGCTGAAAGCTCTCGTCTGCGCCGGCGCTCCCAGGCTGGCGGGTGCACTCCTCCGCGCCCGAGAACGACGTCGCGGCATCACGTCACTTCGCATTCGGACCCGCAACTTCTGAGGCGACGACCCGTCGGGCTTGTACCGTTCTCACGCGAGGGGAGACGTGCCGGTGAGTGAGGCGACACAGGGCAGATGAGCGTGGCCTCCGACGAGCCAGGCCTCCGAGCCGATGCGATTCGCGACTCCGCGACAGCCGCTCAGGCGGGTCGCGAGCGAGGCGTCGCGCTGATCACCGCCGGGATAGCGCTCGGGGGCATGGCGATCTTCGGAGTCTGGGCGGTCAACGACGGCGGCTTCGCGCCGGGGCAATGGCTGCCGGGCGCACTCGCGATCCTCGGCATGCTCGTAGCCGCCCTCGCATCGACGGACGTGCGAGACCGGCTGCGCGCGGCCGCCGTTCCGCTGCTCCCCCTCGGCCTCTACACGGTCTGGAGCTATGCCTCGATCCTCTGGGCCGGAGTTCGCGGCGACGCCTTGGACGGCGCGAACCGAACGCTTCTCTACTTCCTCGTGTACGCCTTGTTTTCGGCACTGCCGCTGGGAGTTCGAGCGCGCGGCGTCGTCGTCGCCTCCTGGGCGTTTGCGATCGCCGTGATCGGCGCCGTCTCCCTCGGACTCGCCGCTGCCGCCGACAGCCCTCAGGGGCATTTCATAATTGGCCGGCTCGCCGCTCCGGTCACCTACTCGAACGCAAACGCGGCCCTGTTCCTGACAGCCTGCTTCCTGTTGCAGGTTCTGGCGTCGCGGAGCGGAATCCCGGCTCTCGTGCGTGTCGCCGCCGGAGCGGGGTGCGCGGTGCTCGCAGACCTCGCCCTCCTCTGCCAGAGCCGCGGCTCGCTGCTCGCCCTGGCGCTCACGCTCGTCCTGTACCTCGTCGTCGCCCGTTCCGTCCTCCGCTCGCTCGCCCATCTCGCCGTGGCGGCTGTCGCGATAGCAATCGCGGCGCCGGCGCTCCTGCACGTCTACACCGCGGTGGTTAACGGCCGTCACTACCAGTCAACGCTCAGGACTGCCTGCGCCTGGGTCGCTATAAGCGCACTCGCCGCCGCTGCCGGCACCGCGGGCCTGGTGCTCGCCGAGCGGCGGTTTCCGCTGCCCGACAAGCTTCAGGCGCATCTGCGTCGAGCGCTCGCCGCTATCGCCGCCGTCGCCCTCGTCGTGGCTGTCGCGGGCCTCGTCGCCTTCGGCCACCCACTGGCTCGAGGCCGCCACGCCTGGGACTCCTTCACGACGAACTCCAAGGCAACTCCCGAGACGATCCATTTGACCGCTGGCGTCGGCACGAGCCGCTACGACGTCTGGCGGATCGCGCTCAAGCAGTTCGCGCAGCACCCGCTGGGGGGCGTGGGCGCGGACAACTACCTCGTCGGTTACCTCAGGGAACGACGAACGACGGAAACCGCGCGCTATCCGGAGAGCGTGGAGCTACGAGCGCTTTCCGAAACCGGTGCCGTCGGCGCGCTTCTCCTCCTCTGCTTCCTTGCGGTCGCGCTTCGCCGCGCGGCGAAGGTCGCCGCCCGTCGCGACGCCTTGGCGACCGTTGCGATTGCGGGGCTCGCCGGATTCGGGTACTGGCTGGTCCACGCGTCGGTCGACTGGCTGTGGGAATTTCCCGCGTTGACGTCTCCCGCGCTCGCGTTCCTCGCCCTTGCGGGAAGCTCACGGACGCCGACGTCGCGCGACAAGGACGTCACCGTCACGAATCGGTCTCGCCTCACCCGACGCGCCGCGCTCGTTGCGGCTTCTGTCGCCGTCATGACGACTGCGGCCACGCTCACCGCCCCGTGGATCGCCGTCCGTGAAACCGACGCTGCGCTCGCATCCGCCCCGAAGGACCTGAACCGCGCGTACTCGCTCGTCCGGAGCGCAGCGCGCTGGAACCCGCTGAGCGCGCAACCCGCACTCGCCGAAGCGACAATCGCAGCGAACGCCGGAGACCGGAAACGGGAGCGGCAGGCGCTGCTCGCGGCGCTGCGGCGGAGCGGACCGGATACGTACTCCTATCTCATGCTCGGCATCGTCGCCGGGCAGGAGCACCGGCTCGCTGAAGCGCGCCGCTATCTGGAGCGGGCTCACCGTCTGTCGCCACGCGATCAAGTCGTCGTCTACGCGCAGCGGAGGTTGAGGTGGGGAGACCCGCTGACCGAGCGTGAGATGGGACGGATCTTTCGCCTCGTCAGCCGGACGCTTCGCGGCGTCGCTCAGAAATGAGTCGCACCGTGACGGAAGCCAGAAATACGTCGCATCGGGGTGAGAAACAAGTTGCCTCTTGCGCGACAGCGCGCAATGGCTACCATTTGAAACAGGGAGGCAGTAGCAATAGAGGCAGTGGGTTAGGCCTTCGGACTGGGAACGGAGGACCGAGTGAAGCGCATAATCGTCGTCGTTGCGGCCGGCATCGCAGCTCTGTTGCTTGCCGGGCTCGCGCGGGCCGACAGCGCCGTCCAGCAGGGGCATCAGTTCGTGCCCCCAACGGCGGGCAGCCTCGGCAAGGCGACTCCGCTGACCACGTCGTCGAGCCAGCTTCCGTTCACGGGTCTGGATCTAGCCGGCATCGTCATTGTCGGGGCGCTTCTCGTCGGAGCCGGAACGATCCTGTTCCGATCGGCGCGGCGTCCCAGCTGACGCCGTTCGCTCGACGAGTTAGCTCCGTTGCGGCGTGGCCGCCGATAGCGTTGCCCACGGAGCCCGCACGGGTGGCGAACGCGTGAAGGTCTTGGTCGTGCTCGCGCAGCCACCTGCGCTCGAGGGAAACGCGCCTGGTCGCGGCGCTGTTGGCCTGCTCCGAGGGCTTCTCATCCATGGCCTAGACATTCGGGTGGTGGCGCCGCGCTACGCGCACGCCGCCAACGGTGCCGTACCGGCCGACCTACCTGTGGAGATCGTCGACGTGCCCATGATTGGGCAGACGACTCGCACTCAACTGGAGCGGCTGCGATACCCACGCGGCTCGTTGCTCCGCCCGCTGGCGCAATGCGTGCGCGAACTGTCGTCTGGTGTCGACGTGGTCCACTTCGACGAGACCGAGACGGCCTGGTGCAATGCGGGTGTAAGCCGCCCGGCATCGCTCCACATCCATTTCCGGACGCTTCGAGACCGCCCTGTTCCGCCTCCCTGGCGACACGAATTTCGCTTCGTCGCCGAGTACGTCGCAGCCGAGGTCGTCGCGTCCCGTCGCTATCGATTCCTCGTCGCCAACTCCATCGAGGTGGGCAAGTCGCTCCGGCGCCTGAACCGCCAAGCAACCGTCACGGTCGCGCCGTTCTCCCTCGAGCCGAGTCACTACCCACCCGCTCCCGTCGACGGGCCGCCATGCGCCGGCATCATCGGAGCCGGCTACTGGCCCCCGACCGCCACCTCGATCGACCGACTCGTGCGGCGGGTCTGGCCGAAGGTCCACCGAGCCGTCCCGGCAGCACGACTGCTGATCGCGGGACGAGACACCGCTCGTCTGTCTCGAGTGAGCCCTGCTCCGCCGGGAGTGGAGTACCTGGGTGAGGTCGACGCCGCAGCCGCCTTCCTCTCGCAGCTCTCCCTCCTTCTGTACCCAGCAACCAGAGGTAGTGGCGTCAAGGTCAAAGTCCTCGAGGCGATGGCCTGCGCGGTCCCGGTCGTCACGACACCGAGCGGAGCCGAGGGAGTGGCTGCAAACGCCGGAATCATCATTTGCGACAGCGACGAGGAGCTGGCCGCCACGGCCGTCCGCCTTCTGCAGGACGTCCACGAGCGCCGCGAGCGCGGAGCCGAGGGACGCGCCGTGTTCCTCCGCGATCACTCGCCCGGCCCGGCCACCGTCCCGCTGGTCGAGCTCTTCCGTCACATGGCGGAATCAGCAGCGTGATCTCACGGTCGGGCCTGACCCGGCTGCTTGCCTACACGGACGCCGACACGTGGGGAGGAGCGGAGGCATCCCTTGCCGCGATGCTTGCCGAGCTGGACGACCGCTACGAGCTCGCGCTGGCCGGCACGAGCCCCTCGGTACTCGATCGCATCCTCGGCGCACGACCGAACGCCGAGGTCCGGTTCCTTCCTGCGTACGGCGGCAAGTTCGACCTCGGCTCCCTCTGGGCGCACGTCCGCGCCTTCCGACAGCTCGCCCCGCGCATCTGCCTCATCAACCTGCGGACTCCGGCGAGCTGCCAGGCAGGCATCTTCGCCGCCTTGCTCACCCCGGGTACGCGCATCGTGGCTGTCGAGCACCTTCCGATCCACGGCAGGAGCGCGTTCGTGCGCTGGTCCCGACGGCAGGCGACTCGCTTCTACGCTGCACACGTCGCGGTGGGCGAGGCGAGCGCTAGAGCGATCGAGGGCCAGCTCGGGCTGACAGAAGGAGCGGTACGCGTGATCCACAACGGTGTTGCACCTTTCGAATACGCGTTCTCCCCCGTTCACCCGCAACCCGTGATCGGGACGCTCGGCCGGCTCGTTTCCCAGAAGGGCCACGACGTGCTCGTGCAAGCGCTGCTGCATCTCCCTGGAGTCCGCGCCGTAATCGCGGGCGAGGGGCCCCTGCGTGACGACCTCGAGCGGCTCGCCGCCGAGGTTGGCGTCGCAGACCGCCTCGAGCTCTCCGGTTGGTCGAACGACGTCCCGGCGACTCTGCGCAGCTTCGACGCATTCGTGCTTCCCTCGCGCCTGGAGGGACTCCCCTTGGTCGTCCTGGAGGCGATGCTCGCAGGGGTACCGGTCGTGGCAAGCGACGTCGGAAGCGTACGCGAGGCCATCGACGACGGCGTCTCCGGACTCCTGGTTCCCCCCGACGACCCACCCGCCCTCGCGGCGGCCGTCCAACGTCTGCTCCAGGATCCCGACCTTCGCGCTGGAATCGCCTCGTCCGCGCGAGAGGTGGCTGCAGCGTCGTTCACGGCAACGACGATGGCGGCTCGGTACGCGCAGCTCTTCGAGGAAGTGACGGCCTGAGCCTCGAGCGCATCGACAGCCGGTTCCTGCTCGGGTTCGATCTCGATCGCAGCGTGCGGGTGGCGGCAGATGCCTCGTGGTGGCCGGAGCTGGCGCGCCTCAACGCGTCCGCGGCGTCGGCTGAGGACGCCGCCGCTCCGGATCTCGCGATCGGCGGGCTACCCGAGCTGCCACGTCTCCTCACCCGAGAGCCTCGGTCGATTCTGGTCGAAGGCGACGGGCGACGGGTGCTGCACAGGGCCGGCTATCGGGTGAGCACGTACGTCGCGCTGTCGAGCCCGGATCGTCTGCGCCTCGTCCTCGCCGCCGAGCATCGCGAAGCCGCTGCATATGGAGTGAGGACGAGGATCGTTCCGGCATCGTCGCTCAAGCGGCTGCGACGCGACGTCGCCGCCCGCCTGCTGGAGCGGGGGATCGTGCCACCGCGCCTGCCACTCGTCACAGTCGGGCAGCGCCATCTGGCTCCGCCGTTCCTCGTCGCGGCGGCACAAGAGGAGCTCGGAATCCAGCATCTCGGTTGGTTCCTCGTTCCCGGCGCAGGAGATGCGCTCTCGCGGGGAGCCTTCTTCCTCTTCCCTCCACGGGAGACCCTTCCGAGCTGGGCCCTCAAGTTCCCGCGCGTGCGCGGGTACGACGCTCCGTTTCGGCGCGAGGAACAGGCCCTGCGCCGCGCTCGAGCCGTCGGTCCGATCGTCGAACGACACGCGCCTGAGCAGCTGGCGCAGCTCGACGTCGGCGGATTCGCCGCGTCGATCGAGTCGGCCGCGCCGGGCTCTCGGCTCGACTCGATCCTCAGCGGCCCCGGAGATAGGCGTGCGAAGGTTGCCCTCGTCGAGCGTGTCGCCGAATGGGTCGTCGAGCTGGCAGCGGCGTCACGAGCGCCGGCAGAACGCCTTGGTCCGGAATGGCGACGTCTCGTCGAGCTCGCCGCTCGAGCGGAGCACGCCCTGGGCGTGCCGATTCCGCTCCCCGAGGCACCCTTCTTCGAGCCGGTGCTGCAGCACAACGACCTCGGCGCCTGGAACGTCGTCGTCGGGGACGACGGCTTCGTGGTCGTCGACTGGGAGAGCTCGGAGAGGTACGGCGCCCCGCTGTGGGACCTGTTGTACTTCCTCGTCCACGTGCTCTCGCAACTAGCGGGCTCCCGGCAAGACAACCTCGACCAGTACCTGCGCCGGCTCCTTCGCGGCGAGGACGAATGGTCGAGACTGCTCTTCCGGTGGACCAGGCGGGCCGCCGCGGACCTCGGGATTCCTTCGTCGCGCATCGGAACGCTCGCGACGCTCTGCTGGCTGCATCACTCGAAGTCTCGTCCGAGGCGCGAGGCCGCGCTGGCCGACTTCGGAGCCGGAGGTGACGCGCTCGCGCTCCTGACGGAGCGCCTGCCGGTCGTCTGGTTCGACGACGACGGACTCGGCCCGAGCTGGCCGGCGCTCGAGGGATGAGCGACCACGGGACACTCGAGGCCGGCCGCCTGCTCTGCGTGTATCAGCACGCGCCGACCCCCGGGGCGCCCGGGATTTACCGGCACAGGCGTTACTTCGCCGAGCTTGCCCGACGCGGATGGAGAATCGACCTCGTATCGACCCCGCGCAACTACATGACAGGCGAGGTGCCCGCTCCGTACCGGCGCCGACCGGCCATGCACGAGGTGATCGACGCCGTCGACCACCACTGGGTCTGGACACCCGGCGGCATCCACCGCTCACGCGGCCGCAGGATCGCAAACTACGCGGAGTTCGCCACCGCCGCCGCTCTGCGAGGACTCACGCTGCGACGACCCGACGTCGTGCTCGTATCGTCGCCGCCCCTGCCGGTCGCGCTGGTCGGTCCGTTCCTCGCGCGCCGATTCCGGTGCCCGTGGGTGCTCGAGGTTCGCGACATCTGGCCCGAGTCGGCGGTCTCCGTCGGCTGGCTCCGGCGCGACGGCCTCGCCTACTCTGCCCTCGAGCACCTGGCGCACGCCGTCACTCGGAACGCGGACGCCGTGCTTGTTCCGACGCCCGGCCTCGAGCCGTTCGTCCGAGCCCACGGCGCGCACGACGTCGTCACGCTCACCGGGGCGGTCATGCCGCGTCCACCCGACGCGGCGAGGCGGGCGAGCGCGCGGAAGCGGCTTGCCGTCCGGGACGACGACTGCGTCTTCCTCTATCTCGGCGCGATCGGCGTCGCAAACGGACTCGACGTCCTGATCGACGCCGCCCGGCTCGTACCGCCGACCGTCCGCGCGCGAATCGTGATCGCAGGCGACGGCAGCGCGCGACAGGCGATCGAGGCGTCGATCGCGCCTGACGAACTGGAGCGGGTGACCCTGCTCCCGCCGACCGGGAGGGACGAAGTCGACGACCTGCTCGCAGCAGCCGACGTCGGACTCCATCTGCTCCGCCCCGATCCGGTGTTCGAGTCAGCCCTTCCGAGCAAGGTCCTCGACTACCTCGGCGCGCATCTCCCCTTCGTCACCACGACCGAGGGCCTGCCGTCGAGGATCGCCACCGAGAGCGGCGGCTCCGCCGTCACCTCGGCGGCTGAGCTCGCGCGGGAGATCGAGCGCTGGGCCGAGGCCACGCCGGACGAACGCCGACGGCGCGGAGAGGAAGCGTTCGGGTATGGCCTCCAGCACTTCGGGCTCGAGGCCGGAGTGGCGCGCCTGGAGGCGCTGCTCGCAGACGTCCGCAGTCGGCGGCGCGACGGCTAGCGGCCTGCAGTCCCCTCCTACGAGTCGGCGGGGGCCAACGTCTCGACGCGCGCCTCGCGCTCTCGGCTGGAGGGAGCATGATGCTTGCGGTCGCCCTGGAGCACGACCGCAAACGTCCGCAGCAGGATCGCGAGGTCGACGACGAGGCTCCGATGGCGGATGTACCAGAGGTCGTACGAGAGCTTCTCGGACGTCGCCTCGGCACTTGCCGTATACCCCTGACGCACCTGCGCCCAGCCGGTGAGCCCCGGCTTGACGAGGTGGCGCCGGGTCCAGTAGGGAACCCGTGCGGCCAGCTCGTCGAGGAACTCCGGCCGCTCGGGCCGTGGACCCACGAGGGACATGTCGCCGCGAATGACGTTCCAGAGCTGGGGGAGCTCGTCGAGCCTGAGCCGTCGCATGATCCCGCCCAGGCGGGTGACGCGCGGATCCTCCACATGCGCCCAGACCGCCCGCCCAGGCGTCTCCGCGTCCGCGTACATCGTCCGGAACTTATAGATCGTGAAGAGTCGGCCGTGCTCGCCGAGTCGAAGCTGCCGGATGAGCACCGGCCCCTCGCTCCGTCGCACGAGCAGCGCGAGCAACGGGAACAACGGCAGGGTGAACAGGAAGACGAGACACGCGCCCACGAGGTCGACCGTGCGCTTCAGCACACGCGAATACGGGCGCTGGTAGAGATGAAGCACGCTCATGAACCAGGCACGGGTGAGATCCTCGACCGGGACGCGCCCGTACGCATGCTCGTAGAACTGCGCGAGCTCGACGACGCGGAAGCCGACCTCGGCGGCCTCGAGCAGCTGCAAGAACGTCTGGGGTCGGTTCGGCCCCGGCGCGAGCACCACGATGTCGGGCGTGTGCTCGGAGATCACGTCCTGAAGGTCGTCGGTGCGGCCGAGCACGGGTACGCCGTGGTACAGGCCGGGAAGTGCCTCCTCAGAGACGACCCCGACGACCATGTAGCCACCGCCGCGACCCTGCTGGACGTCGTGCACGAGGTTGACCGCGCCACTGCCTGTGCCCACGATCAAGAGACGGGCCGCGGGCATCACGTGGCGGAGCGAAAAAGTCTCCCACCACGCGCTCAGCACGAAGACGACGACCCCGACGAGCACGGTCGCCTCGAAGCTCATTCGCAGCCCTGGGAGCCATCTGCCCGCAGCGCTCGAGATGACCAGCGCTAGCAGGACACCGCGCGCAACGGCCACGCGCGGCCCGAGCGCCGTGAGGAACGAGCCGCTGAGAGAGCATCCCATTCCGACTGCGAGGCTCCACACGAAGGAGTAGACAGCGGCTGTCTCGACGCGTTCCACCCACCCCGGGGACCCGGTGGTAAGCACAATCGCCGCGACCGGTAAGGCCGCAGCCGCCACGCGACCACCCTCGCGCAGAATCGAGGCTCGCCTAGGCGAGAAGCGTGACTCTTCTCCTGCAAGATGCAGGACGCGAGCGGCGCGTCCCGGCGCCTCCCTGTCCCTGAGCGACTCTGCTTCCAATACCCTCTCCCCTTTCATCCGCACTATGCCGCTCGGCCGCAGTTGTCAGCGTCTTCCGTGCCTTGTCCTCCCCGTACACGTCGGAGTACCGTCAAAGCGCAGCGTCGCGCAAAAACCCGTCTCGCGCAAGCGTTTCGGCCAAGACCTATACCAAACGCGACCGGAGCCAAGCCGAATGGAGGATGAGGGCCAGCTCTCCGACCCGGAAGCGGGTCTCGTCGCCGATGACCCGCTCCGTCGCTGCCCACGTGTCCGTTCGTTCGCCTAGCGCGCACGCCTCCAGCGGGGTCGCGCGAGACGGAAGGCGACCTTGCGAGAGACGGCGAATGCTCTGGTAAGGGGCCTCTCGGCGGCACGTTCCCATGCGTCCGCAGTCTCGGTGAAGACGTCGTAGGGGGCCATGGCGTTCAGCGTCCGCAGCTGCTCGACGTGGAGACGGTGATAGAAGGGGCTCGCGACGTTCGCCAGGGGATGCGGGTAAAGGTCGTATCTCGACCAGCCGATTGGTGTGCGGTAGCGATCCAGCCTCACGGCGAGCGTCGCCACACCTGCCTGGAACGCAGCGCGGGCACTCGCGCTGACGTCCGTCCGAGCGGGTCCCGGCATCGACGCGATGTCGTGGAGGCCCCACAGCGACGTGATCCACCCGTTCAATACGTGCGCCGGCGGCGTGGTCGGATACTCCTGCAGCACGGGGCCCTCCGCCGTCGAAGCGACGAGCGGCGACGCCGGATCGACGAGGGGAGCAACAGCACGCTCGGCGAGATCCAGTAAGTCGGCCCGGCTGAGCACCTCGGCGCAGCGAACCAGAAAGCTCGCTGCCTCGCCCTGCGCCAGCGCGGAGTGCCACGGAGGCTCGAGGGGAAACGTGTGACGCATCGGGAAGCGGTAGGCGAGGAGCCCCTGCTCGTCCATCCAGCTCTCGATCCACGCCACCACTCCGGCGGCGGCAGCCAGCCATTCGGGCTCCCGAAGCTGCACGGCGCCGAGCCCCAGCTGGAGAACATCGACGGGATTCGTACGGTCGGGATCCGAGGTGAGGCGACGCAGAAGGGCGAGACCGTCGTCGGGCAGCGGCCCAGCGGCCGTCGCCTTCGAACGGAGGTCGAAATGATAGGAGCCCGGGTCGCCGATCTCCAGGCTCATCTTGACCGACCCTCGCCCCCGCCGCCGGACTCTCGACACTCTTCGCGGGTGTCGCGGTATGCCGCTGCGTAGAGTTCCTCGACAACCTTCAGCGTCCGCTCGAGACGAAACTCGGCCTGCTGGCGCCGACGGGCGGCCGCACTGAGCCGCTCCCGCTCGGCCGCGTCGTCCAGCAGGTGTCCGACAGCCCCCGCGAGGGCAGCGGCGTCACCCGCCGGAACGAGGAGTCCCTCGACCCCATCCTCTATGAGCGCAGGAATGCCGCCGACGCGGGTGGCGACAATCGCCTTGCCTGCCGCCATCCACTCGAGCACAGCGAGAGGCGTCCCTTCGAAGCTGGACGAGGACACGAGCACGTCCATCGCCGCAAGCAGGTCGGGGAGCTCGACGCCCGGCCGACGACCGAGGAAGATCGCGAATCCGCCGAGCTCCGCGGCCCTCAGCTCCAAGCGCTGCCTCTCCGGCCCGTCCCCCACGACGAGGAAACGAAGTTCGGGCCTCTCCGCTGCGAGCCGAGCGGTGGCCTCGAGGGCGACGTCGACGGCCTTCTGGGGTCGGAGAGCGCAGACCGTTCCGACGATGGGAGCGGTGGGCGGTATCCCAAGCTGCGCGCGCGCTCGCGACCGATCGCCGGGCGCGAGGTCGGGAATGCCGTTGGGGACGAATCGGATCTTCTCGGGCGAGATCCTCTCCAGCTCGATCATCTTTCGCCGGTCGTTCTCGGAAACCGCAAGGAAGGCCGTCGCAGCACGCGCGATCAGCTCACGGTCGACCAGCCGTCGTAACGGCTTGCCCCGAAACGACCACGTGTGCTCGTGAGCAAACAGGACCGGAACCTTGACGAACCGGCAGAGAACGGATGCCCAGAGGTTCGAGCCGAACTTGTGCGCATGAACGATGTCGACCTTGCCGCTCCGCAGAAGCCGAACGAGCGGCCACCAGCGCCAGAGGTCGAGCTTCGACCGCCGCCCGAGCTCGAGGACCTCGACTCCACTCTCCCGGGCTGCCGCGACGTGCTCTGCCGCTGAGGGGCGGGTCGAGCAGATGATGCTCTCGAACTGTTCGGGATCCAGACCAAGCGCGATCCGGGTGGCGAGGATCTCGGCGCCGGACGTCATCATGCAGTCGACGATCGTGAGGACGCAGACGCGGTGCCGAAGGCTCTGGGGTGTCATCGCACGGGCAAAGTCGGCGGCGGCGCGTTGAGCGGCGCCGACCGGCGCGGCGCGACTGTACCAGTGAACGGGCCATCAGCCATCGTCCGACGGCCTCAGGTGCTCTCTCGCCTACGCCGCAGCCTGCTCGAAGTCGGTCGGATCGCTATCAGCGATGTGGGATGGCGAAGGGCCGAGTCGTGCTTAGGGCGTCGGCGAGACGTCTCCGAGGTGGATGCCGTCTCGGGCGTTGTACGCGATCTTCGAGACGAGCGGACTCTCAAGGATCAGCCCGGTCGCCGTTCCGTAGTCGAGATAGGCGTTGGCGAGCGAGGCGCCACCGTACATGCCACCCGTCTCGAGGATACGACCTTGAATGCCGTTGCCCTCGGCGTACTTGACGTTCAGATTACCGTTCACGGTGGTGCCCCAGAGCTGGATCACGTTGCCGGCTGTCTGCTGGGTCGCGTAGCCGTTCCACGTCGTACCAGCCAGGGGGAAACCGAGGTGCTTGGCGCGCGCAAAGACGGTGACGTTGGCGCCGATCTGGCCGGTCTTGATCTCGACTGCCGCGCCGGTGGCCTGGTCGAGCGTGTCGGCGGCGAAGGTCGAGTTCTGGACGAGGCCACCGGAGGCGTCTGCGATGTTCCAGGCGTGGATGCCGGTTCCCTTTTCGGCGTGCGGGTCAAAGGACAGGTTTGGGTCCGCCGTGCCGGCAACCCCCTTCAGCGTGAGTCCGTTGATGTTGCCGTCGACCGGGTATACCGCCACGCACGTGTCGCCCGTGTTGCTGACACGGAAGCCCGTCCAGACGAAGGGACCAGGCATCGCGTAGACGAGGATCCCGTTGCCGTCCGGGTTGGTGATCGTGCCGCCCCAGATCCGCCAGCCGCCGGATCCCTTGATCCACACTGCAGGAAGCCGCGTGCCGGCCATGCCGGTGAAGCCGGCGCCAGGTTGGAAGACGACGTTCACGGTGCCCCCCGAGATGACACGGTTGAAGCCCGTGAACTTGCCCGGAATCTGCACGTTGCCGAGCACGTTGATCGTCTGTCCTGCCTTCGCGTTGGCGACCGCCGCATTGAATGCCGACGCCGAGGCGACCGTGATCGCGTTGGAGAGGTCGGGTAGCGGCGCGTCCAGATAGGCGGTCTTCGAGGCGAACGTCGATGACCCGGTGACCGACGCGACGACCGCGGTGGCGGCCGAGGACGCGCTGGCCGAGCCGACAGAGTTGGTCGCCGTCACCTCCACCCGCAGCGTGCTGCCCACGAGCCCACTCGCCACCACGTAGCTCTTGCCGGTCGCACCAGCGATCGGACTACAGCTGCCCCCTCCCGAGCCGCACTGCTGCCACTGATACCCGTAACCCATCGGCGTCGTCCCGTCCCACGTCCCGGGCGACGCAGTCAGCGTCTGGCCGACCACCGACGAGCCGCTGATCGACGGAGCCTGCGTCGACCAGGGCACCGAGGTGACGACCGCGCTCGTCGCCGAGTCCGTGCTGTTCGAGCCGACGGAGTTGGTCGCCGTGACCGTCACCTGCAGCGTGTTCCCCACGAGCCCGCTCGTCACCACGAAGCTCTTGGAGGTGGCGCTCGCGATCGGGTTGCAACTGCTTCCGGACGCGTCGCAATGCTGCCACTGGTACGTGTAGCTGATCGGCGTCGTGCCGTCCCAGGAGTTGAACGAGGCCGTCAGCGTCTGACCGACGACCGCTGAGCCGCTGATCGTGATCGGGCCCGAAGGGGAGGGCGCCGAGCCGGAGGACGACGATCCTCCCGATCCGACAGCCGCGGTCGCGGGCGAGGACGCGCTGGCCGAGCCGACAGAGTTGGTCGCCGTCACCTCCACCCGCAGC
>OBLQ010000233.1_pt1 | contig 20681 bp, 23 predicted proteins | sample 1519881 | NCBI WGS metagenome assembly OBLQ01 (sample SAMN01911456, study PRJEB22533) | soil metagenome | biome: Soil | place: Malaysia | collected 2012-04-30 | depth DG_metagenome m | reverse complement strand
TGAGGCGTACCCCTGGGACGCGTAGATGTCCGCGAGCGTCATGGTGGCTATTTCATCCGACGTCACCGATTCGTCGCCGAGCGTGATCGGATCACCCTGGAAGGACTCGTCCTCGATGTCCGGCAGCGGCGCCATCTCGTCGGTATCGGTCAGAGCAGCGGGGGTCGGTACGGGAGCAGACGCCGGCGCTTTCTTTGCGGCCGGGGGTGGCGCCGGCACCGCCACGTCTTCGATGCGCGCACGGATCTCGCGGTCTCCCGGATCGAGGGCCAGGATGTGTTCGAAGTACTGCCGCGCGGCGGTATCGTCTCCACGCTCGGAATGAATGATGCCCAGGAACTTCAGCGCGACCAGGTTCTTCGGATCCAGTTCCAGCACGCGATCGAAGGCGGCCTGTGCATCCTGGCTGCGCCCGGCATCGTACAGGCACTTGCCCTGCACCACATACCCGCTCGCATAGCGCGGGTGGACACCCACACCGCGGGCGCAGATATCCAGCGCCTCGTCCAGCATGCCCGCCTTGCGGCACGCATCTGCGAGGGGCGCGAACACGTGGCCGTCCGGAGCGGCACGGTACCGCTCAAACAGGTCGTCGAGCTCACGATTGTCGGTCTGGAAGCGTTCGCTCATGCTGGCTGGCCTCAAATTGCCCGCTTTCTCTCCCGCAAATGCAACCCCACCGCCCGGCCGGGCGCTCGAATACACGGCAGCCGGAATCCAATCGACGACCGGCGCACAGCTTACTGGACGCCGGCTGACTCAGCGGACGATGTTCACTCCCGCAATGCACCAACCGTGCCAGTGATTCCGTCCTGTGCCCGTTCGCGCCGCAGCGTTCCCGCCGCGCAGCATACACCGCGTGCCCGCTCCCGGCAAAAAAAACCGGCCTGCCTCCCGAACGGAAGCAGGCCGGGTGGGTTCGCGCCCGTGGCGCAGCGTACACTAGGGCTGATGGGGGGTAGACTGCTGGCCCTGGAGATTTGAAAGGAATCGCTGAATACGACGCTGCAGGTAAATCTGCCGCTGCTCCGGCGTCATATTCTTGACCTCTTCATTGATGAGCGAGTCGATGCGAGCTTCCCGGCTCACCTGATCGATCGCTCCCACCGGCGCGGTACCCCGCCCCTCGCGTTCCGCACCGGCCGCCACCAGGTGGCTGCGGTCGGGTCCCACGGCGTTGAACGACGAGCGCGGCACCAGCATATGCGCGGACGGATCCGTCGTTACCGGCGACGTCTCATCAGCCGAATTGGCCACATCCTGTGCGGGCGTCGTGACGGTCGTCGCCAACCCCGCCGGAGCCGGCACCACACCGTTGTGCAGCGCCAGCGCACCCACCGCCAGGACCACAGCGAACGCCAGCCCGCTGCTCACGGCATACCGGATGTTCCACATGCGGACCCACGCGCCGGCTGAATTCGCGCGGGCCAGAGCGGCATTTTTCTCGCGATGAATCGCGAGCCGCACCTTCCAGTTGAAGTTTTCGTCCAGAGGCTCTACAGGGGCCCGACGCAACAGGGCGAGGCTGCGCGTCATTTCCGTCGCAAAACGGTCACATTCCTCGCACTCACCCAGATGCCGGTCGACCTCCGCCCGCAAAGCTTCGTTGCTCAACCCATCGAAGAAGTCGAACAACAGTTGTCGCGCGCGATGGCAGTTCATCGAAACCATTCCTCCTAGAAGTCGATTCCCTTTTCCACAACGGGTGCAACCAGTTGACGAAAGTAGTTGCGTGCCCGGTTGATTCTCGAGCGGACGGTTCCCAGCTTCAGCCCGGTCACCGCCGCGATCTCCTCATATGAGAGTTCGTTGATTTCCCTCAGCACGAAACTCTCACGGTACTTCTCCGGAATCTTCGCGATCGCCCGGTTGATGACGCTGCTCAGCTCAGCGTCATTGATCGTTTCGTCCGGCGTCCGACCCGTGTCCTCGATATCGAGAACCCGTTCCTCGTCGGAATCCCCGAATGCCCGCTGCCACAACGACACCAGTTGCGGGGCCCGCGAGCGGGAGCGAATCCGGTTGCGAACGAGGTTGGTCGCGATCGTGTAAAGCCAGGTCGAGAAACGTGCGATGGTCTTGTACTTGTCCGCATGGATGTACGCCTTCACGAATGCTTCCTGGGCGATCTCCTCGGCCTCATCCCGGTTGCCGGTCAACCGGTAGAGGTAATTGAACAGACGGATCTTGTATCGCTCGACCAGCACGTCGTAGCAATCCGTGACTCCGCTCTGCACGCGGAGCATCAGCTCCTCGTCGGAGTGTTCGGCCCATTTGGCCCGTTCTCGATTCGTGTCCGTTTGCAACCGGTTACCTCGTATCGACGCCTGTTTATACCGGGTCCCGGCGCCGTGGGTTCCCGGATTTTTCCCGCCGAATTTCAGTCCGATTCCAGGCGAACCCGCCACCCCCGGGTGGGCAGGCTGGCCTCGATGCCATTGAGCCGGCGATCCTTCCAACGGTAGCGAACTTCCAGCCGGTCGCGGAAGGTTTCCTGCGGGGCCGGATTGGGCCACGTGGCGGCCTCGAGAACCCCGTCGCGGGACTTCAGGCTGAAGGGCCCGTCGCCGCACAACCCGGACATTCCGGTCTCGCCCGGCTGAACGCCGTCGATCCCGGCGCAGCCCGAGGCCAGCACCCGGCGCAGGGCCAGCGCCCAGTCGCCGTGAACCCGCGTGCCGTCGTCCACCATGGCCGTGACCTCGTCTCCCTCGTAGTAATGGCCGCGCTCCCGGTCCAGCACGCGCAGCGTATCCCCCGAGAGCGAGAGGACCGCATCCTCGCGGTGCCCCCCCAGCAGGGTCGACCCGCTGAATTCGAGCACGGCGTCCCCGTTGGAGGCGAGTTGCAGGTCAAAGTGCCCGCGAAACTGATACTTGTCGACGTCGAAGGTCGCGCGCCCGCGCATGTGCGCGGGCCGCGGAAACGTCTCCTGGAAGAACGTGTCGGCACGCGCGCATGCCGCATCGCCGCGCACCAGATCATCCGGGCGCTCATGCGCCGCGCACGCCAGAACCGTCACTCCCAGCACGACCACACGCGCGAGGTGTCTACTGGAGGCGCCGCTGTGTCGACTGAATCTTTTCACGCAGTTTCGGATTGGACTCCTGCAGCCGGCTGGAGTGCTGGTATGCGGCAAGTGCATCCTTGAAGCGCGAAAGGCCGCTGTAGGCATCGCCCAGGTGCTCGAGAATGACCGGGTCTTCGCCCACCAGCTTCACCGCGCGCTCCAGCTGGGTGACGGCGGCGGCGTAGTCGCCGCGCTGATAGTACACCCACCCCAGCGAATCGACGTAGTAGGCGTTGTCGGGCTCCTTTTCCAGCGCATGACGCACCAGCTTCTCGGCACGATCCAGGTCCTTGTTCATGACCGCAAGCAGGTACCCGTAGAAATTACACACCGCGGCATCGTCGGGAGCCAGCCGGTAGAGCTCGATGAGGGTGCGTTCCGCATCCGGGTAACGCGCCTGTTTCTCGTACACCGACGCGAGATTGAACAGGACATCCTGTCGCTCCGGCTCCAGTTCGCTCGCGCGCGCCAGATGTTCTCCGGCCTCGGTCAACGAATCGATGGACGAGTAGGCCATTCCCAGCGAGAACTGCGCGTCGACGTCCCCGCGCGGCGCCTTGCTGGCGGCGTGCGCGAGCACATCCGCCGCATCGCGCGGTGACATTTCGATTCGCGCTCCTTCCTGGGTGAAGCGTTTGGACTGCGCGAAGAACAGGGCCAGGTAGCTGCGGTAGTCGTCCGGGTTGAGGGCAATCGCCTTGTCGAAATACGTGCGCGCTCCCGCCGGATCCCCGGTCTTCAGGCTGAGATCGCCGAGAATTCGCGCCAGTTCTGGACTCGCCGACGACTTCTGGTAGAGCGAGAGAAACACCTGCTTGGCGTCATCATAACGACCCGCCTCGAAGTACATGCGTCCCAGAAGCAGGTCCGCGTCGTCACTGGTCTGGCCGTCTTTGCGCGCCGACTCCAGCAGGCTGATGGCGTCCTTCTCGCGTCCCGCGTCCGCATACGCCTGCGCGAGGCGCATGCGCGCCGCGGGCGTCGCATCCGGCTGGGCGGCGTACGCTTCCAGCACAGCAATGGCGTCGTCCTTGCGCTGCTGCGACTGGTACAGGTCGACGAGGTTCTCGACGGCGGACGCATCACCGGGATCCAGTTCGAGCGCACTCTTGAACGCGGCTTCCGCCTCGGTGGTCCGGCCGGCTGACACCAACATCTCGCCGTACGCCACGTGCAACTCGGGAACGTCGGGCTCGAGCTTGATGCAATGCTCCAGCGCCTCGATGGCGTGGTCGGTGTCACCGTTCTCGGCGTAGAGCGTGGCCAGCATGCGTTCGGTGTCAATCGATCCCGGCGCCGCGGCGCGCGCACGCTCCAGAAAACCGATGGCTCCGCGAAGATCGCCCCGGGCCAGCGACAGGCGGGCTTTCATATGCAGCATTTCAATCGAGGACGGGTTGGCCTTGAGAACCTCGGTGGCAATCTGGTCGGCGCGAGCCACGTCGCGCGTTGAGTAATAGGCTTCGGCCAGCCGCTCGCCCACGGTCGGGTTGCGCTCACTCAGTCTCCAGGCCTGGCTCAGCGGGTCCACCGCCTGGTCGGCGTGGCCCTGCTCGAGCAGCAGGACTCCGGCCGCAAACAGCTGCATGGCCTGCTCCTGTCGGGGATTCTCCCCGTCCTGGGCGTACGCACCACGGGCCGAGACCCCCAGCAGCAGGCCGGCCAGCAGCCAGCCGGTGACCGCATGTCTTTGTAATTTCATGAATTTCAGAAAAAGTAACATTGCTCGCTGACCGTCTCCCTTTTAACTTAGAAGCCAGTGTAACAGGTACGCAAACCCGATGACAACGAGACGAACCGGAACGTTCTCGCTCCTCCCCTGGCTGCTCACGGCGCTTGCGCTGTTGGGAGCGTCGTCAGGTTGCTATTCGCTGGTGCGCCACCCCGGCATCGCCACGCAGAACTACGAACGTCCGCCCCGAGAAACTCCGTGCACCTCCTGTCATACCCCGGAAGAATGCCTGGCGTTCGTATCATCACAGCGCCTTGAGCGCCCGCGCGGCCCGTGGGGCACGCTGGGCGACCCCTGGTGGTTCCACACGACTTCGGACAGCACCCGGAGCAAGGATGCCCCTGCTCACTAGGCGGCGATATCGCGCCCGGCGGGTGCTTGTGCTCGGCGCTGTCGCCGTGGCGGTGATCGCGGGCCCGGCACGCGCCCAGTCCCCGGTCCGCGGCCTCGAATTCGAGGACCTGGGGTTCACGCACCCGCCGGACGTCTCGGCGCGGGCGGCCGGACTTGCCGGCCTGGTCACCGACGAAACCGATGCCACCGCGCTGGTCTACAACCCGGCCGGACTGTGCCGCATCAAGCAGCGTGCCCCCATGCTGGGTATGTCAGGAGGCTCCTACGAGACCGTAACGTCGTACTCGGGGACGGCCACCTCCCGCTCGTCCGACTGGCGGGGGGCTCAGTTCGGGGGCGGAGCATACTCCATTCCCGTATTTCAGGGCAGCCTGGTGCCCGCCATCGCGGTCTACCGCGCCTTCGTCAGCGACCTCGACCTCGCCTACGCAACCGCGCGCCCCGAGCTCGGGCGTTCGGACGAGTATCATCTCGACCAGTCGGGTTCCACCTTCGCATTCGTGACCGGCGTCGGGGTCGACCTGGCCAGCGTGCTCTCGGCCGGGTTTTCGGTCAGTCTGCTCGAGGGCGGCTATCACACCCTGCGGCAAACACACACGCGCACCGATGGTCCCGCGCCCGCGGTGGACACCTACGTCATCGATGACATCAGCGGCGATCTCAACGGCGTGTGCGGACGCGTGGGGGTCGTCCTCTATGCGCACCCGCACGTGCGTCTGGCCATGAATTTCACGACCCCCACGGTCATCAACGGGTCCACCCGCCAGACGCGGGAAACCACGATCGTGACGGAAAACAGCACCGGATCTTCCACGCGCAAGGACAGCGAGACCTCGACGGAATACATCATTCCCTACCGCATCGACGGCGGGCTTGCGATTCCCTGGGGTCCGTGGCTGCTGGCCGTGCAGGCGGGAGCGTGCAACTGGTCACAGGCGGCCATCGACGGCACCCGCCTGCGCCTTCAGGATGGAACCACCACCCTGGGACGCACGGTGGAGTACCGCGCCGGCATTGAATGGACCGCTTCCCGGTGGCCGCTGCGGCTGCGCGCCGGCGTGGCGCGGCTGCCGTTTGCGCCCGACTATCTGCTCGACGATCGCATCGACGGCGACCAGCTGGTGCGCATCGCCAGTGAAAGTCAACCGCTGCGCATCGCGGTGGGTGCGGGCATCGCGTTGAAACACACCATTCTCATCGACGCCGCGTTCACCCATACCCGGGGTGATCGCAGCACTTCGGGCTTTACGGAAAAGCGCACGTGGTCGCAGGTGCTGCTGGAAGGATCGTACTGGTTCTAGGCAATCAGCGCTTGCGCGAGGTTCCCGCAAGCAGCGCAAGGTAGGCTTCGTCGAGGTGGCCCATCACGTCTTCCGAGAGGCCGCCACCGTCTTCCAGGGCCCGGTGATAGATCTCTTCCAGATACCGGCACAGTGACACCTGGCGATCCTTGATCTGTTCCTCCACGATCCGCAGCAGCTGTTTGCGACGGTCGGCAAAGTCGCGTTCGTTGTCACCGCGTGACGCCACGTTGTGAAAATAGTCGTTGAGGACATGGACCCAGTACTGGTCGTGTTCGGCTCCATTGTCGAACACACAGCCGGGCCGGTCGAGGAAGCAGTAACCGTACACGAAATACGTGCACTGCAGCATGCCCTGAAGAAAGAAACGGCGCAGACAGTCAGGGCTGGTCTCGGTGAGCTTGCACGGAAGCTGACACTCGCGGCACAGAGTGGTGGTGTCTCCGCCGTACACGTACGGGGCCCGGGGAATTTTGATGTCGGGACGTCCCACGGCGCCGGCATGTGCAGGAAACATGCCGGGACAACGGGGACGGTTGGGCTATCAACGGGTGCGATCAGCCATCGAGCGCGGCGTTGGTAAGACGCCGGTACGCTTCCCGCGCGGCTTCCTGTTCGGCGTGTTTCTTGGTCTTCCCCACACCCTGACCGAGGATGTTGCCCTTCACCACCACTTCCACGGAGAACTGCTTGTCGTGGTCGGGGCCCGTGGTCGAATGCACGCGGTAGCGCGGCGGCACCTTGTGCAGCGCCTGGATGTATTCCTGGAGCAGGCTCTTGTAGTTGATGGCGTCGGCCGAGTAGACGACGTCGCCGAGGTCGTCGGGGAGCACGTTGAGAATCGTGCGTCGCGCGGCGTCGAATCCGCCGTCGATGAACACCGCGCCGAACACCGCTTCGAGCGTGTCCGACAGAACGCTCTGCATGGTGCTTACTCCCGCCTTCTGCGCGTTGTCACTCACCAGCACGAACGACCCCAGATTGATCTGCTGCGCCACCATCGCCAGCACCTGTTTGCTCACCACCACCGACTTCATCTTGGTGAGTTCCCCCTCGGGACGATCCGGATAGTGATGGTACAGGTAGTCATTGACCACCAGGGAAAGCACCGAGTCCCCCAGGAATTCCATGCGCTCGTTGGATTGGAGCACGGAGTGGCTTTCCGTCCCTGCGTAGTAGGAGCGGTGGACGAGCGACGCGATCAAGAGCGAGCGGTTACGAAAGCGGTAGTCGAGAATCCGCTCCAGTTCGGCGAGACGCTCGACCCCTCCAGGAATGTCCGGGGGTGCCTGCGGGATCAGCCGGGCGCGCAGTCTTCGAAGCAGGCCCCGCATCGCCCACGCCTAGCTTCCGGAATAGCGGCGCAGGATTACGGTGGCGTTGTGTCCCCCGAAACCGAACGAGTTCGACAGCGCCACATCGATGCGTTTGCGCCGCGCGGCGTTGGGGACATAGTCCAGGTCGCACTGGGGATCGGGGCGCTCCTGGTTGATGGTGGGCGGAATGATGTCGTTCTGGATGGCAAGCGTGCAGAATATCGCCTCCACGCCGGCGGCCGCACCCAGCAGGTGCCCCACCATCGACTTGGTGGAACTCACCATCAGGCGGCCGGCATGATCGCCGAACACGCGTTTGATGGCGGCGGTTTCGCTGGCGTCGTTCAGCTCGGTGCTGGTGCCATGCGCGTTGATGTACTCGATCGCCCCGGGCTCGAGCCCGGCGTCATCCAGCGCCATCTGCATCGCACGTACGGCGCCTTCGCCGTCCGGGGCCGGCGATGTCATGTGGTGGGCGTCACCGGTAAGGCCCACCCCGACCACTTCTGCCAGAATGGGCGCGCCCCGGCGCCGGGCGTGCTCCAGTTCCTCCACGAAAAGAATTCCGGCGCCTTCCCCGATCACGAATCCGTCACGGTCCGCGTCGAACGGCCGCGATGCGCGTTCCGGCTCGTCATTGCGTCGCGACAGCGCTTTCAGCGAACAGAACCCGGCCAGTGACATGGGCGTCACCGCCGCTTCGGCACCGCCGGTAAGCACTGCATCCGCGTAGCCGAGACGAATCAGCATCAACGCATCCGCGAGCGCATTTCCGCCCGACGCACACGCCGACACCGTGGTGTAGTTGGGTCCCTTCAGGCCGAACGCGATGGAGACGTAACCCGACGACATGTCGGAAATCATCATGGGAATAAAGAACGGACTGACCTTGTCAGGACCGCGCTCCACGAGGTTGGAATGCTGCTTTTCGAAGGTGGCGATGCCGCCGATTCCCGACCCGATGACCACGCCGATGCGCGTGCGATCGAGGCTGTCCAGATCGATGCCGGCCAGCGCCTGGCGCGCACCGCACATGGCCAGATGGACCATGCGGTCGGTGCGCTTGCTGTCCTTGAGGTCCATGAATTCCGAGGGCTCGAAATTCTTCACCTCGGCGCCGATCCGGGTCGGATACTTCGTGGTGTCGAAGGACGCGATCTGCGACACACCGCTCTTGCCGGCCACGATGGCGTTCCACGTGTCGGCCGTGCTGTTTCCGCACCCCGTCACCAGTCCGACACCGGTAATGACAACGCGTCTTTGATGATTGCCGAATGACATAACAGACTGTCGCGCACCACCCCTATCCGGGGGGCGGTGTCATGAATGTCGCGACAGTGCTAACCCGCCTTGGCCGTGATGTAATCGATTGCGTTCTGTACTGTCTTGATCTTTTCCGCTTCCTCGTCCGGAATATCCAGCCCGAACTCGTCTTCCAGCGCCATCACCAGTTCCACCGTGTCGAGCGAATCCGCCTTCAAATCCTCGGCGAAGCGCGCGCCGTTCGTGATCTGGTCCGCATTCACGGACAGCTTTTCTTCGATGATCTTCTTGACTTTGGCCTCGATCTCCGACATGAGCTCCTCCTCTATGATACGTGCACGACACGCGCCTGTTCAGCGCGCCGTCACCAATCCACCGTCACAGTTGATGACCTGTCCCGTGACGTACGACGATCCATTCGAAACCAGAAACATCACCACGTCAGCCACGTCGCCGGTTTCGCCGAAGCGTCCCAGCGGGATGGACTGTTTCATCTGCTGCTGGACTTCCTCCGGCAGCGCCTCCGTCATGGAGGTGCGGATGAACCCGGGGGCCACCGCATTCACGCGCACTCCGCGCGGCGCAAATTCGCGCGCCAGCGACTTGGTCAACCCCATCATTCCGGCCTTGCTGGCCGCATAGTTGGCCTGCCCCGCGTTTCCCACCTGCCCCACCACCGACGCGATGTTTACGATGCACCCGGAGCGCTGCTTCAGCATCGCGGGCGCGAGCGCCTTGCACATGTTGAAGGCGCCGGTGAGATTCACATTCAGCACCGCACTCCAGTCCTCGGCCGTCATACGCACCAGCAGGCGGTCGCGCGTAATCCCGGCGTTGTTGACCAGGACATCGACACGACCGAAGTCCCCCAGGACACGTTCTCCGAGCGCGCTGGCTTCGTCCAGAGAGGACACGTCGCAGCGATATCCACGCGCGCTGACCCCGGGGCGCGCCAGCTCGGCCGCGGTCTGCGTCGCGCTGTCCTCCGCGACATCAACGACGGCGATCGAGATACCCCCGTCCGCAAGTCGCGCGGCGATTTCCCGACCGATGCCGCGCGCGGCACCCGTCACTACGGCCACTCTTCCCGATTGTTCCATGCGGTTGTTTCTCTCCCGCCGGGGCGGGAAACCAGTTCCTTTATAGCAAAGGCCGCAAACGCGGCAAAAGAAAAAGTTACGACATGGCGGGCAGCGTATCGCAGGCCGAAAGCGCCACCACGTCGACGCCGTCCACGATTCGTTTCATCAGCCCGGCCAGCACGTTGCCAGGTCCCACTTCATAGACGGTTCCCGGCGTGCGTGCCGCGAACGCGCGCATGCTGTTCGTCCATCGCACCGGCGACGACAACTGCCGGGAAAGCAGGTCCACCACCGCGCTGCGGTCGCTCACCACGTCGCCCGTGACGTTGGCCACCCAGGCGGTATCGAGCGTTCCGGTTTCGAATCCGCCCAGGAACCCGCGGAATTCATGCACCGCCGGCTCCATGAGCGGCGAATGAAACGCCCCGCTCACGGGAAGGGGCAACGCGCGCTTGGCGCCGCGCTCCTTGCACAGTGCACAGGCCCGCTGCACCGCGTCCACATCGCCCGAAATCGCCAGCTGCGACGGAGAATTGTAGTTGGCGACCACCACCGTACCACCGGCCGCACGCAGACAGTCCTCAACCGCGGTTTCATCCAGGCCGATGATCGCGGCCATGGTCCCCGGCCGCTTGACGCCGGCGTCGTACATCAGTTCCCCGCGGCGGCGCACGATGCGCAGCGCGTCCATGGGACGAAAGAAACCCGCGGCCACCAGCGCCGAGAACTCACCCAGACTGTGCCCCGCGACGACCGACGGCTCGATCCCGCGCTCGCGCAATACCGCCAGCACCACCAGGCTGTGCAGCAGAATGGCCGGCTGCGCGTTGCGCGTCTTGGTAAGTTCTTCCATGTCCCCCGAGAATGACAGTGCCGCAATGTCAAAACCGAGCGCGGCATTGGCGTCACGATAGATATCGCGCGCGGAAGCAAACGCGTCGTAGTAGTCCTTCCCCATCCCCACGAACTGCGATCCCTGTCCGGGGAAAAGCATGCCGACCGTTACAGACATCCGTCGCCTTCCTCAGGAATGTGTCGCGTGGCGGAACAACACCGCGCCCCACGTAAACCCGCCACCGAACCCCGTGAACAACACCACGTCGCCGCGCTGCAGACGGCCCGCGCGCACCAGTTCGTCGTAGGCCACCGGAATGGTGGCGGAGGAGGTGTTGCCGTAACGATCGAGGTTCACAATCACGCGCTCCGCCGGCACCTCCAGACGCTCGGCCACGGCGTCGATGATCCGGATGTTGGCCTGATGCGGAACGACGAATTTCACGTCGTCCATGGTGAGCCCGGCGTTGTCGAGAACCACGCGCGCCGCATCCGCCATGGCACGCACGGCGAACTTGAACACGCCGTCGCCTTTCATCTTGATGTACTGGAGCCGGTCCGGTCCGGTCCGATCGTTGAACGGCTGGCGCGATCCGCCGCCGGGAATGCACAGCAGGTCGGCCAGCGAGCCGTCGCTCTTCATATGCGTGGCCAGGATTCCCTCGCCGGGTTCGCACGCCCCCAGCACGGCGGCGCCGGCGGCATCGCCGAACAGCACGCAGGTGCTGCGGTCCTCCCAGTCGACAAACTTGGTCAGCACCTCGGCGCCGATCACCAGCACGCGGTTCATGCTTCCCGCCGCGATCATGCCGTTCGCAAGGTTGAGGCCGTAGATGAACCCGCTGCAGGCGGCGCTCACATCCATCGCCACGGCGTTGGTGGCGCCGAGGCGGTCCTGCACCAGCGTCGCGGTGGCGGGAAACTGCATGTCGCCGCTGATCGTCCCCACGAAGATGCCATCCAGATCGGTGGGCGCAATGCCCGCCATTTCCAGCGCGCGTGTGGCCGCGATCGTGGCCAGATCCGAACACGCCTGGTCGGGGGCAACCACGCGCCGCTCCTTGATTCCGGTGCGCGTTGTGATCCATTCGTCCGTTGTCTCCACCATCTTTTCGAGATCGAAGTTGGAGAGGACGCGTTCGGGCACATAGTGTCCGGTGCCGATGATGCGGGATGACCTAACCGGTTTCGACTGCATGGGGGATTCCCGGGTTGAATTGTTCTTCAATGCGGCGGTTGATGTCCGCGTTCACCGACTTGGCCGCCACCAGCAGGGCGTTACGGATTGCCCGCGGCGAACTCTTGCCGTGCGAGATGATGACCACGCCCTTGACTCCCAGCAGCGGAGCCCCGCCGTATTCCGCATAGTCCAGCTGCGAACGCACGTTGCCAAAGGCACCCTTCATGAGCAGCGCCCCCGCCTTGGCCAGCATGCCGCGCCGGATCTCGTCGCGCACCAGGTGCGCCAGAAATGAATACATGCTCTCCGAAAACTTCAGGATGACGTTCCCCACGAAACCGTCGCACACCACCACGTCGGCGGCGCCGTCGAACACGTCGCGGCCTTCGACATTGCCCACAAAATGGATGCGCGGATCCTGCTCCAGCAACGCGTACGAATCGCGCACCAGGTCGTTGCCCTTGCTCTTCTCCTCGCCGATGTTGAGCAGTCCCACCCGCGGACGCGGCACGCCGATGTGAATCTGCGCAAACACGGAACCCATGACGGCGAACTGAACCAGATTCTTGGGAGTGCATTCGTGGTTGGCGCCGACGTCCAGCACCACGGCGCCGCTGCGTTTGTTGGGCCACAACGTCGAGATCGCGGGGCGCGAAATACCGTGCAGGCGGCCGATGGTGAGCAGCGAACTGGCGACCACGGCGCCAGTGTTGCCGGCGCTGACCATGGCGTCCGCGCGTCCCTCCCGGATCATGCGCAACGCGACGCTGATAGAGGCGTCCTTCTTGCGCCGGATCGCCTGCGCGGGCGCCTCGTTCATATCGATGTTTTCCGATGCGGGGACGATCTCGACCCAGTCGGGATTCACATCGCCGAGCAGCGGACGGATCTCCTGTTCCCGTCCCACCAGCAGCAGCTTGAGCTCTCCGGGGCGTGCTTTGGCGGCGTCGATCGCGCCGGGAACGACGACCCGCGGGCCCGTGTCGCCACCCATCGCGTCAACGGCGATCCGCACGCTTCACTCCTAGAGTTCCTCTTCGATGCGAACCACTTCGCGGCCAGCGTAAAAGCCGCAGTTGGGGCACACGCTGTGCGGCGTCTTGGCCTGGCCGCAATGCGAGCACTTGGTGAGTCCGGGAGTACCGAGCTTCCAGTTGGCCCGGCGTTTCCGCTTGCGCGTCTTGGAATGTTTTCTCTTGGGCAGACCCATGATGAGTTCTCCTGTTTACACACACTTACCGGCGAAGCGCGTCCCACCGGGGATCCGTCGCTTCACCATGATTGCACGTCTCGCGATTCAAGTTCGCGCCGCAATCGGGACACAGTCCCCGGCACGACTCGTCACACACGACGATCATCGGCTCGTTCAGGACCACCGTTTCACGGATCAGCGGAGACAAATCAAGGTGGTGCTGATTGGGAGACAGCACCACCAGATCATCGGCGGTTTCCCCGCCGTGCTCTCCGCGCCGGACCATCAGGTCGAAGTCGCCCGCGACCGAGACGTTCACCGGGTCCAGACAGCGATGACACTGGGAGGCGTACGACGCCTTCACCGTGCCGTGAAAATGGAACGTGCCGCTCGTCTGGCGGTAGTCCAGCTCGATCCGGCACGGAACCGTGACTTCACCGGCCATTGGATCGTCGATCTGGATCTTCTCCTCGCCATCGATGGTTCCCGACGGGCGATCGTATTCACGCAGATCGATGATCATCGCTCTATCCCGCCGGAACCGTCGGCCGGCGGGAGGGCCGATTTCAGCCAGGTCACGAGGACTCTAGGTCCCGGCGAAGGCAATTTCAAGCTCTTTTTCCGCCGACTCGGGGGAGTCCGACCCGTGTACTGCGTTATTTTGCAAGCTCTTACCATACATTGCCCGGACCGTTCCGGGGCGCGCTTCCGCCGGGTTGGTGGCTCCGATCAGTTCACGAATCCGCGTCACCGCCTGCTCCCCCTCGACCTCCACCGCCACCACCGGGCCGCTGGTAATGTACGACACCAGGTCACCGAAGAAAGGACGTGCACGATGCATTTCGTAAAAGCGTTCCGCGCGTTCCTTCGAGAATCGCGTGAGCGTCAGCCGCACGATCTTGAAGCGGTTGCGTTCCACCAGCGCCAGAATATCTCCCACGTGACCCGCTGCCACCGTATCCGGCTTGACCATCAATAACGTCTTCATCCACGTCCCTTTCGTCGTTGGCGCCCGCAATTACGAGCGCTTGAGTGCCGGTGCGGCGGAGGCGACCAGCGAGGTGATTTCCGACGGAACCCGCGCGACGGGAATACCCGCCGCGGTGAGCGCCTTGATCTTGTCCGCGGCGGTTCCGCTTCCGCCCGTCACGATCGCACCCGCGTGCCCCATCCGTTTGCCCGGCGGCGCCGTCTGTCCTGCGATGAACGAGACCACCGGCTTGGTCACCTTCTCCTTGATGAACGCCGCGGCTTCCTCCTCGTCAGATCCGCCGATCTCGCCGATCATCACGATGGCTTCGGTTTCATCGTCGGCCTGGAACATGCGCAACGTATCGATGAAATTGGTCCCGATAACGGGGTCGCCGCCGATGCCGATACAGGTCGACTGTCCCAAGCCCGCACGCGTGAGCTGGTAGACGACTTCGTAGGTGAGCGTGCCGCTGCGCGACACCACCCCGACCGAACCCGGCAGCACGATGGTCGCGGGCAGAATGCCCACCTTGACCTTCGCATTGGGCGCGATCAGCCCGGGACAATTGGGTCCCAGCAGGCGCGTGGAGCGCTCCTTGAGGAACGGAACCACCCGCAGCATGTCGCGCACGGGCACGCCCTCGGTGATGCACACCACAAATCGAATGCCGGCGTCGGCGGCTTCGCAGATCGCGTCGGCCGCAAAGGGCGCGCGCACGTAGATCACCGAGGTGTTGGCGCCGGTGGCATCCACCGCGGCATGCACGCTGTCGAACACGGGCACCGTGTTCTCGAACTTCGTGCCGCCCTTGCCGGGGGTCACGCCGGCCACCACGTTGGTGCCGTACTCCATCATCTGGCCGGTATGAAACGAACCGTCGCGCCCGGTGATGCCCTGCACGACGAGGCGTGTACTCTTGTCGATCAATACGCTCATGATTTTCTTCCTCTCGTTCCGTTTTCCAGCACCGCGGGGCCTGTCACCGTCCACCCCGGACCAACTTTCGCTTCGCTCAAGTTGCCGGGGCCCCCGTCCGGTGCCACCCGCGTGTGCACGTTTATTCGTCGGTCATGCTCGCGGGCTCCGACATGGCGGGCACCCGCGCGCGCCCGGCGGACACTACGCCGCGAGTTGAATCGCCTTCTTCACGGCCTCGTCCATGGTCTCCGCGGAGTGCAGGGACGGGATCTGTTTGAGAATCTCGCGCGCTTCCTTTTCGTTGGTGCCGGTCAGGCGCACCACCACGGGCAGTTTGAGGTCCATGGAGTTGAACGCCGTCACCAGGCCGCGCGCCACGTCGTCGCAGCGCGTGATGCCGCCGAAGATATTGAACAGAATCGAGCGCACGCTCTTGTCCGACGTAATAATAGAAAGCGCGGTCACCACTTTCTCGGGGCGTGAACTGCCGCCGATATCGAGAAAGTTCGCGGGCTGTCCGCCGTACTCCTTCACCAGATCCATGGTAGCCATGGCCAGGCCGGCGCCGTTCACGATGCAGCCCACGTTGCCCGAGAGGCGCACGAACGAAAGGCCCTCCGCCCGCGCCTTGCCTTCTCCGGCGTCCTCGGCTTCGGTATCACGCAGCGCTTCGATATCGGGATGGCGCTCGAGCCCGTTGTCGTCGAAGTTGAGCTTGGCGTCGATGGCGAGCACACGGCCGTCCTTCGTGATCACCAGCGGGTTGATTTCGCACAGGCTGGCGTCGGTTTCGTCGTACACGCGGTAGAGCTTCTGGATGATGTCCGCCATGGGACGCGCCAGTTCGGCGCTGCCCGCGAGTTCCGCCGCCAGGTTGCGCGCCGCGAACGCCGGCACGCCCCGCAACGGATCCACGTAGACGCGCTTGATGGCCTCCGGCTTCTCCTTCGCGGTGATTTCGATCTCCACACCGCCCTCGGCTGACGCCATGATGAGCGGTTTGTGCGCGCGGCGGTCGAGCACCACGCCCACATAGATCTCGCGCGCGATGTCCACCGCCTCGGCGATGAGCACCTTGCGCACGGTTTCGCCTTTTATGTCCATGCCCAGAATCTGCGTGGCCTTCTCGCGCGCCTCGGCGGGAGTAGCCGCCAGCTTTACGCCGCCGGCCTTGCCGCGCCCTCCCACCAGCACCTGCGCCTTGACCACCACCGGCTTGCCGACTTCCTTCGCCACCGCTTCCGCTTCCGCGGCGGTGCGCACCACACGTCCGGGCGGAACCGGAATACCGAAACGCGCGAAGATTTCCTTGGCCTGATACTCATGAATGTTCATGTGTGTCTCCTGATGGTATGAAACTGCGAATCCACCGCATCACCGGGCTGCGCCCACGGGATGCGACGCCGCAAACTGATTGACGATATCCTCGAGCGTCGGCGAACCGATCTCTTCCAGCGCGTAGGTCACGCGCACCGCGGGGCGCTCGATCTTGACCAGCCGCGACAGATCGATGGGGGTCCCGACCAGCACCGCATCACAGGGCACGGCGCGAATGGTCTTTTCGAGATCCGCGATCTGCGCATCGCCGTATCCCATGGCGGGAAGCAACGGTCCGATCGCGGGATACTTGCGGAACGTCTCCGCGATTTCGCCCACCGCATACGCGCGCGGATCGACGATCTCGGCGGCACCGAAGGTCTTGGCCGCCACCGTGGCTGCGCCGTAGCGCATTTCACCGTGCGTCACCGTGGGACCATCCTCGATGCACAGCACCCGGCGGTGCGTGATCAGCGAGGTGTCGCCATGCACCGTGACCGGCGACTTGGCACGCACGACCGTCGCGCGCGGGTTGCGCTTCGCGATGTTGCGCGATACCTGGTCGATGCCCTCGGGCGTGGCGGAATCCATCTTGTTGAGCACCACCACGTCGGCCCGGTACAGATTGGTCTCGCCGGGATAGTAGCGAACCTCGTGGCCCGGCCGGTGCGGATCGGCGACCACCACCCACAGCGAGGGTTTGTAGAATGGAAGGTCGTTGTTGCCGCCGTCCCACAGGATCACGTCCGCTTCCTTCTCGGCCTCCTTGAGAATCATGGCGTAGTCCACGCCCGCGAACACCACCGACCCGGCGTCGACGTGATGCTCGTACTCCTCGCGTTCTTCGATCGTACAGTGATGGCGGGCAAAATCCTCATAGGTGCCGAAACGCTGCACCGCCTGTTCCGCCAGGTCACCGTAGGGCATGGGATGCCGCACCACCACCACGCGGTATCCGTGCCCGCGCAGCAGGGCCGCCATGCGGCGCGTGGTCTGGCTCTTTCCGCTGCCGGTGCGCACCGCGCACACCGCCACCACCGGCTTGACGCTCGGCAGCATGGTGCGGTCCGCGCCCAGCAGCACGAAGTCCGCACCCAGTGCGTTGACGAGCGCCGCGCGCTGCATCACGTACTCGTAAGGCACGTCGCTGTACGAGAACACTCCCGTGTCGATCTTCTCACGCTGGAACAGCGCGGGGAGTTCGGTCTCCGGCACAATGGGGATTCCGCCCGGGTAGCCCTCGCCGGCCAGCACGGCCGGATAGGTCCTGCCTTCGATGTGTGGAATCTGGGTAGCGGTGAACGCCACCACCTCGTACTTCGGGTTGTGGCGGTACAGCACGTTGAAATTATGAAAGTCCCGTCCGGCGGCTCCCAGAATGACGATTCGCTCCTTCTGCATGACCTCTCCGGTTTCGCGCGGCCAATGTTATCCGCCGCTCATGCGGCGAACGATGTCGCTCGTCGACTGGCCGGGACGCATGGTGAAGCGAACCACGCGCCCGCCCTGCGCGAGCACAAACTCTTCTCCCACAATCTGCCCGGCGCCGTACTCGGCGCCCTTGACCAGCACGTGCGGTCGCACGCGCTCGATCACAACCTGCGGCGTGTCCTCGGAGAACACCGTCACCGCGTCCACCCAGCGCAGCGCCAGCAGGATCTCGGCGCGTTCCGGCGCGGGATACACGGGACGCGACGGCCCCTTGAGACGCGCGACCGAGGCGTCGTCGTTGATGGCGACCAGCACCTGGTCCCCCAGCGCGGCGCACTCTTCGAGCAGCGCCAGGTGACCGGGGTGCAGCAGGTCGAAGACCCCGTTGGTGAACACGATGGTCCGGCCCGCGGCACGCCACGCCGACGCGATCGCGGCCAGTTCCCCGGCCGGGATCAGGCCGCTCACCGGCGCGTCGTTCATTCGAACGCCGCGACCAGATCCTGCGCGGACAGCGTCGACGTTCCCACTTCCTTGATCACTTCGCCGGCGGCCTGATTCGCCAGAATGACGCTCTCCATCATCTCGGCGCCGCTGGCCAGCGCGGCGGCCAGCACACTGATCACCGTGTCGCCGGCGCCGGTCACGTCGAAGACTTCCTTGGCCACGGTCGGAATGTGCTCCTGCCGCTTTTCCGCGCCCGCGTAGTACAGGCTCATGCCATCCTCTCCGCGCGTCACCAGCAGGGCGTCCAGCTCCATCCGTTTCACCACGTCGAAGGCGGCGGGCGCAGGATCGTTGCCACGGCGGAAATCGATTCCCGCCGAGAGCTGTGCCTCGCGGGCATTGGGCGTTATCACCGTTACGCCGCGATACCAGCCGAAATGGGGAATGTGCGGATCCACCAGAACCGGCTTTCCGTGGTCGCGCCACACGGCCACCAACCGGCGCAGGGCGTCTTCGACGATCACGCCCTTGCCGTAGTCCGACACCACCAGTGCGTCGAACGACGCGGCGGCTTCCACCGCGCGCGTGTAGATGCGTTCGCGCACGTCGCCGTCCACGGGTTCGTCACTTTCGAAATCGGCGCGCACCACCTGCTGGTGGCGCGCGATGATTCTCACTTTTTCGGTGGTCTCACGCCCGGCTTCGGCGATCAGTCCGTCCGATGCGATCCCGCGCCGGTCGAGCATGCGCACCACTTCGCGGCCCTCACGGTCGTCGCCTCGTACCGAAATGACATCGGCCGACGCCCCCAGCGCGCGCAGATTGGCGGCCACGTTGGCAGCCCCGCCCAACCGACGGCTGCGACGATTGACGCGCACCACCGGAACCGGCGCCTCGGGAGAGATGCGTTCCACGTCTCCCCAGAAATAGCGGTCGAGCATGATATCGCCCAGCACCGCCACCTTCACCGAGGCGAAGCGTGCCACGCGCGCGCGCACGGTGTCGACGGGAAGCGTCGGGCGCGGACGGGATGTGTGACTCACTGTCGAGCTCCTGAAACAGGTACCCTGGCCGGAGAAGAGCGGAACAGGGAGGGGTGGCAACCACCGTAACCGGAAGTCGCGACACAAGCTAACACATTGTTTTCGGGCCTGTCAAGGCGCGTGGAGCCCTCCGGGCGCCTTGTCCGGCTCCCCGCGTCGTGCTAGATTGGCGGGCCTGAGTCGCCCGGGCGCGGCCCGCCCACCCGACCCCAAAGGAGCATCCGAAGGAGCACTATGAGCAACGAACAACGCACCGTGAACATCGAAATCGGGGACAAGGAGTGGGAAGGTGTCTACTCCAACTTCGTCATCATCACACATTCGCCCTCGGAATTCGTGCTCGACTTTGCGCGCATGCTGCCCGGGGCCCAGAAAGCCAAGGTCTTCTCGCGGATCATCACGACTCCCCAGCACGCCAAAGCCCTGCTGAGTACGCTGGAACAGAATATCAAGCGGTACGAGTCGGAACACGGTGAGATCAAGCTGGCTCCCTCCGACCTGTCGCGCGGCCCCATCGGATTTCAGCCACCCCAGCCGCCCCAGCCGCCGAAGTAACTGTCAGGCCGGCGGAGACGGTGCCGCCGCTTCCAGCGCGGCCGTCGACTTCCAGCGCCGGTGCGGCCAGAAGTACTGGTCCGGATACCGGCGGATGCAACGCGACAGCGCGTCGGTGTAGTAGCGCGTGAGCTGCAGCACCGATTCCTCTTCGTCGAGCGAGGGGTCCGGCCACATCGGTGCCTCGAACGTCAGGCGCAGCCGCGTTCCCTCGCGGTGCACGGAAAGCGGAATGATGGGACAGCGGGCGCGAATGGCGAATAACGCCGGCCCCCGCACCGTGGACGCCGGCCTCCCCAGAAAATCCACCACGACTCCCCCCTTGCGCGCATCCTGATCGGCGAGAAGCGCCACGGTTTCGTTCGCGCGCAGCGCCAGCAGCACTTTCTTGAGCGCCGACGTGCGCGTGATGATGCCGATTCCCTGTGTTCGTCGCAGATTGTTCATCACGTCGTCAACCCGGGCGTTGGTCTGTTCCCCGACGAGATAGCTCATGGGGACGCCGTTGGCCGCCACCCAGGCTCCGGTGAGCTCCCAGGTGCCGAAGTGTCCGGTGACGCACATGGCACCATGCCCGGCACGCCGCGCGGCTTCCACATGTTCAAACCCCTCCACGTCGAGCATGCGCATGATGTCGTCACGTGACAGCCGCCGGAACGCCGCGAACTCCATG
>OBLQ010000232.1_pt1 | contig 20683 bp, 20 predicted proteins | sample 1519881 | NCBI WGS metagenome assembly OBLQ01 (sample SAMN01911456, study PRJEB22533) | soil metagenome | biome: Soil | place: Malaysia | collected 2012-04-30 | depth DG_metagenome m | reverse complement strand
CCCCGCAGCACATCGTCCACGATCGCCTTGAACAGCGGACGAGGATCCATTTGCAATGCGCCGTGCTCTGCGATGATGGAGAAGGGATACGGCTGCCCGGCAGCAGCCTCGTCGCGGCACATTTCCAGTTCGATCGCTGCTTGCGCCTCGTAAGTCACCTCGGATCGCAAATTGATGAGCGCCGCGACAGCATCGAACAGCCGCCCGCAACTCGACGTAAGGGGCGAATTCACGCCGCGTTCGATCATGCGGAGTAGATTCAGGATTCTCGTCTTCGGAATCCCGTGAAGAAAGGGGAGCTGAAGATCGAACACATCGGGCCCGCACGCGGCGACCAAATAGCTCACGGCCATGCGCCACGGTTCTCGAATCGCTGCCGAGCCGCCCGGCAAACGAGTGTACGCGATGTGCGCCGCGCGTTCGAAACCTTCATAGCCCGCGAGAAGAACTTCCCCGCCCCATATATTTCCATCTGTGCCGTAGCCAGTGCCGTCCAGAGCAAAACCGATCACGCGGCCCTCCACATGATTTTCGGCCATGCAACTCGCGATGTGCGCATGGTGGTGCTGGACGCCGGCGAGTTTCACCCCCTGCCGCGCGAGCGCCCATTTCGTCGAAAAATAGTCGGGATGCAAGTCGTAGGCGATGACGCGAGGGTCGATTTCTAGAATCGCTTGGAGATGCGCAATCACGTCCTCGAAAAACCGGTAACTCTCGAGATTTTCGAGGTCGCCGATGTGCTGGCTCAGAAATGCCTGGCGGCCATTCGTGAGGCAAATCGTGTTCTTCAGTTCGCCCCCGACGGCAAGAATTGGCGGCAAGTCGTCTTGCAGAAATACTGGAACCGGAACATATCCGCGCGACCGTCGCAACTGGCGAACTTTCCCGGCTACGGACCGGACAACGGAATCGTCGCAACGCCAGAGGATGTCGCGGTCGTGCACGAGAAGATAGTCGGCAAGGCGCTGCAGGCGTTCGAGAGCTTCCTGATTCTCAATGGCAATCGGTTCGTCGCTCAGGTTTGCACTGGTCATGACCAGAGCGCGAAAGCTGCCAGCGCGAAAGAGCAGATGGTGCAACGGCGCATAGGGGAGAAAGATTCCCAAGTCGCGATTTCCGGGCGCAACCGCGTCTGCCATCGGTCCACCTTGCTTCTTACGAAGAAGCACGATGGGCCGGTCGGGATCCTCCAGTGTCCGGCGCGCGCGCTCGTCTACCTCGCCAAATCCACACGCGGTCTCCAGATCGGGAACCATCACAGCGAACGGCTTTCCCACTCGCCGCTTACGGGCACGCAACAATTCGACAGCGGCAGCGTTCGTTGCATCCGCGGCAAGATGGAAACCGCCGATTCCCTTCACCGCCACGATCCGTCCCTGCTGGAGAAGCGCGGCTGTTTCGGCGACTGAGTCGGCGCAAGATACGGCTTCGCCCTCGCGATTCCAGAGAGTGAGTTGCGGCCCGCATTTCCAGCATGCGTTCGGCTGCGCGTGGAAGCGCCGATCCCGCGGATCGTCGTATTCGGCCTGGCAGACCGGGCACATCGTGAAGTGAGCCATAGACGTGAAGGGGCGATCGTAGGGAATGCCGCGCACGATCGTGAATCGCGGCCCGCAGTTGGTGCAGTTGATTCCGATCTAGAGATACCGCCGGTTCGAGCGGTCGAAGAGTTCGCGCAGGCAGTCGTCGCAAACCGCCACATCGGGTGAGATCAGCGTGCGGGCGCGTTCACCGCGGCCGCTTTCGAGGATGGAGAATCCGTGGTCACCATTGCAGGCAAGCTCCTGGACCTGAATTTGCGTGATGCGGGCAAGGGGAGGTGCTTCCTGAGGCAATCTGCCTAGAAATTCTTCCACCGCACTCACCGGGCCCTGCAGTTCGATGGTCACGCCTGCGGAAGTGTTACGAATATGACCATTGAGATGCCGCTCGGTCGCGAGCCGGTATATGTACGGCCGGAACCCGACACCCTGCACGATGCCGGAGACCTCGATTCTTCTGCGGATTTCCATTTGCGCCGTCACGCGCGCGCCGCGACTCGCTCCTCGTGCACCGTCCAGCGACGCTTTCCGATCCATGAATGCCATTCCGGCATACCCGCGCCCGTCAGACAAGACACTCTCAGGACTTCCATTTCCGGATGGATGCGGCGAGCATTTTCCTCGGCAGCAGCAAGATTGAACGGAACGTGGGGAAGCAAATCGAGCTTCGTCAGAACCAGAAGCGCAGACTTGAAAAAGATGGAGGGATACTTTAGCGGCTTGTCTTCTCCCTCTGTGACGCTGAGCAACACAATCTTGGCCGCTTCTCCGAGATCGTAGCTCGCCGGACATACCAGGTTGCCCACATTCTCGATGAACAGGACGTCGAGATTCCCGAGCCGCCACCCTTCGAGTGCCCGGTCGATCATTCGGGCGTCCAGGTGACACGTGCCTCCCGTGGTGATTTGCTTCACGGGAAAGCCGTAACGCGAGAGCCTCGCCGCGTCGTTATCCGTCTGAATGTCGCCGGTGAGAACCGCCACGCGCGTTGCGCGGTCGAACCCTTCGAGCGTGCGCTCAAGCAGAGTGGTCTTGCCGGATCCCGGCGAGCTGATCAAATTGAGGCAAAGCACGCCATTCGCGAGAAACCGCTCCCGCAAATCTGCGGCGATTCGGTCGTTTTCACTAAGCACTTTGCGTTCGAGCGGCACGCGGCTCATCGTCGACCTCCAAGTAAGCAATCTCCAGTTCCTCCCCGCTGATGCACTCGGTGTGTGAGGCTCCGCAGCGCGGGCAGGCGAAAACGAAATCCCGCGCTTCGAACACCGTGGCACAATCTCCGCAACGGTGTCGGCGCGGACACATTTCAATCTCCAGGGCCATCGACTCGAACTCGGTTTCGCGCGTCAATGCCTCGAACGCAAAACGCAGCGCCTCGGGGTCCACAGCAGCGAGCTCGCCAATGCGAAGCCCCACGCGGCTCATGCGCATACCGGGATACTTTTGCGCCTCAGCCTGGACCGCGTCGAGCACGGATGCCGCAATCCCCAGCTCATGCATAGCTGCCTCAACAGATGCGCGGCAATTGATCGCCCGCGAGCATATCCACCACGCGCGTCGTTCCGAGCGCCGTGCGCAGGGTCACGAGCCGTGGATGCGCCTCGGTGACGGTGCCGATAATCTGCGCTTGATGCCCCAGCAGATGCCGCCGCATAGCCTCAAGCACCGCCTCCGCCGCCTCGGGCTCTAGAATGGCAATCAGTTTCCCTTCATTCGCCACATAGAGCGGGTCCAATCCCAGCATTTCGCAGGCGCCTTTCACTTCCTCGCGAACCGGAATCGCGCGCTCGTCGAGCTCGATCCCGACGCTCGATTGCGCTGCAATCTCGTTCAGCGAACTGGACAGCCCTCCCCGAGTCGGGTCCCGGAAGCAGCGGAACGCCGGCGCCACATCGAGCATCGCCCGCACGAGCGTGTGCAGCGCAGCCGAATCACTTTCAATTTGGCTCTCAAATTCGATTCCTTCCCGCTGTGCCAAGATCGCAATCCCGTGGTCGCCGATCGAACCGCTCAAAAGCACCCGGTCTCCGGGCCGCGCGCGATTCGCGGAAAGCCGCAGGCCATCCGGAACGAGGCCCAGGCCGGACGTGTTGATGAATACCCCGTCGCCGCTTCCCTTTTCGACGACTTTTGTGTCGCCGGTGACGACGGAAACTCCTGCGGACTTAGCCGCCTCCTGAAGAGACGCCACGACGCGGCGAAGTATTTCCAGGGGCAAGCCTTCCTCGATGATGAAAGCGGCGCTCAAGAACAGCGGTTGGGCGCCACCCATGGCCAGATCGTTGATCGTTCCGTGGACCGCCAGCGAGCCGATATCGCCGCCGGGGAAGAACAGTGGCTTCACGACGAACGAATCGGTCGTAAAAGCCAGGCGGGATCCATTCACCTGCACGATGGCCTGGTCGTCCAGCCGCGCCAACACGGGATTATCGAACGCCGCGAGAAACACGTCGCGCACCAGCTGAGCGCTCAGTTTTCCGCCGCTGCCGTGGCCGAGAAGCACCGCGTCCTTCGCGGGCAGCAGCACCGGGCAGGACAATCCGGCAAGTTCCTTCGCGTATTCAGTCATTCGCTTTGGCTCCGGCGACGGCGGCGTGCCGGCGGTAATGGTAATAGGCTGCGCAGGCGCCTTCGGCAGAAACCATCGGCGCGCCGAGGGGGCTTTCGGGCGTGCAACGCTTACCAAAGGCAGGGCAATCGGTCGGCTTCTTCAAACCTTGCAGGATCAGCGCGCTGATGCAAATCGGGGATTCTTCGGCGGTGATCGTTTCGAGCCCGAAGATTTGGTCCGCGTCGTAAGCGGCAAATTCTCCGCGCAGGCGGAGGCCGCTCTGCGGGATCAGCCCGATGCCGCGCCATTTCTGGTCGCAGACTTCGAAGACCTGCTCCATGATCTGCTGCGCGGCCCGATTACCCTCGTACGTCACCGATCGCCGGTATTGGTTCTCAATTTCGGCTCGGCCTTCCTCCAGCTGCGCCACGAGCATCGAGATCGCTTCGAGTAAGTCGATCGGCTCGAAGCCTCCAACCACGATGGGAATCTGAAACTCCCGGCTCAGCTTCTCATATTCGCGATAGCCCATCACGGTGCAGACGTGTCCTGGGGCGATGAATCCCTGCACGCGGTTCTGCGGGGAACCAAGTAGCAGACGCATCGCCGGCGGCACGAGAACGTGGGAAGCGAGCATGGAGAAATTTTCGAGACCTTCCTGCCGGGCCTGCCAGACGGCCATCGCATTGGCCGGGGCGGTGGTCTCGAATCCGATGCCGTAGAAGACCACTCGGCGACCGGGGTTCGCCCGCGCGATCTTCAGCGCCTCGAGCGGCGAATAGACGATGCGCACGTCCCCTCCGGCCGCCTTCACGTGGAAAAGGTCCGAGCGCGAGCCCGGCACGCGCAGCATATCGCCATAGGAAACCAGGGTAGTGTCCGGACGCGACGCAATTTCGACGGCTTTATCAATGGTTTCAAGCGAAGTGACGCAAACGGGACAGCCAGGTCCGTGAACCAGTTGTATGCCCGCGGGCATCAAGTCGTCGATCCCGTAGCGCATCAGCGTGTGCGTTTGCCCGCCGCAGACCTCCATCAACACCCAGGGTCGCTTGGCGCGGTGCGTGATATCGCTCACAAGCGCCCGCGCGATCCGCTCATCCCGGTACTCGTCCACGTATTTCATTTTATTGCACGCGGTCCTTCGGCTTCGTCGCGTTCTCCCGGAAATCCTCCGACAGGTTCTCGTCTTCGAGTTCCGACACAAGTTCACCCTCGAGAAGGCCCATCTGCTCGAGCAATTCGTAGGTGCGCTCGGCTTCCTCGCGATCCACGCGGCTGATCGCGAAGCCCACGTGCACGATCACGTAGTCTCCGATGACGGCTTCGGGCACGAAATCGAGGCAGGCCTGGCGGACGACGCCGCCGAACTGCACGCGGCCGGCGCGCATGCCGTTGAGTTCAGAAATGTCGAGAATCTTGCCCGGGATTGCTAAGCACATCGCGCCCTCCCAAAGTGTTATCTCCGTGGATAACGAATCGACCGCGTTCCGGAGGAGCCTTGCGACCACTCTCCAAAATCCCTGCGGAGGACCGTGCGTAGGGTGAATTCCGCCCTTGGCCAAGCACAATCCCCCCACGTGGCAAAAAAGACAGCACCTTCGTGGCTAATCTCAAGTGAACCGGCTCGGCAGCCGCCTTCATTTACCAGCATCGGGGTTTCAGCATCTGTGACGTGCGTCACCATCGTTTCAGGCGTGGCTTCGGCGCCGGTATACCCTCGCCAGCCCTAAGAATTAGCTCCACCCGAATGTTCATAACCTACGAAACGGCATGGGCGTGGGAGAAAAGTTGAGCCGATGCTGATTGCATAGGCTCTTATGAAGGACTCGGCCGACGATCCTGCTGAAACCGCGCGGGATACCGCGATGATGAGCAGCTATCTGGGTACGCCAACAGGGATTAGATAGAGCGGCGATTGATCTGCCGGTATTGAGAGTACCTTTTGAACCTGCTCGTCACGAAAAGCGCCCATCGGCACGCCACCCAAATTGAGCGCTACCGCCTGAAGCAGCAGATTTTGGGCTGCGTGGCCAGCCTCGAGGTGCGTGTAGCGTATGCCTCTCTCTTTTCCGTATTTGGCGGCAATTCGGGCGTACACCGCTGCGATTACGAAGACGGCCCCCGCACCGAGAATCGATTCCTGGTCGAGCGCCGCACGGCATAACGCGGGCCTGAGGTCTTCTTCGGATCGCCGTTCCAACTGGTGGCCTTCCGGGGCGTAATGATAAAAGCCCGCCGACGTCACCACGTAGACCTCAAGCCCATACAGTGCCCCGGCCGAGGGCGCCGTTCGCAGGCCCTCCGAACTCGTGATGCCTTGCGCCGCCCAGAGCAATTGCCCAATCTGTTGTTCCGTCAGCGGACGCGCCGAGAATTCGCGCCGGGAGCGTCGCCGGTACAGAACCTCCTCCAGCGAGACTTGGCCCGCGCGCACAGGCGCGGGAAGCGGGATTTCCATGGTTCGGGGTGTTGGCATGCACTTGGCCCTGGGGCCGCGATCGCCAATCATTTCGATCCGCGAACGTGGCGAAACCTAACGCTCGCTTGTATACCTCATACCACTCCCGACCTCTATGACCCCCATCACCCATGGTTGTGACGAGGTTCACAGAGCGAGAACGGTGGCTGCGATAAAAGGTTTGCGAGCACCGATGACGAGGCTCTTCCGATTCTAGAGCGCATGTCGGCGAGACGCGCGGTTCCTTGCCGTGTGCGTGGAGCACAGTTATGGTGAATGAGGATCCAGTTGCGCCCGCGCGACTCCGGCAGAGCCTCACCGACCTCTTCCACGAGTCTTCGGAATCGCCGGCCGAGTTTCTTCAGTACGACAATGGGTATCGAAGTTGGACCTACACGTACGCGCAAGTGGGCTCGGCGGCGAACCGCTTTGCCGCGCGTCTCCAGGAACACGATGTTCATAAGGGCGACAAAGTCATCTTTTGGTCCGAGAACCGCCCGGAGTGGGTGGTTGCATTCTGGGGCTGCGTGCTGGCGGGTGCGATCGTTGTGCCCATCGACTGCCGCGCGTCACTTCGCTTTCTGCGCCACGTTCACGAGATCGTCGATGCCCGTCTCATCTTGATCGGAGAGGAAGTCCGGTTGAACCCATGGGAGCGCCAGCCTCCGACGTGGTCGCTTGCCGATATCGAATGGCCAAAGGAGAGATGCCAAGTACCCGCTGTCCCTATCGCACGGGACGACATCGTCGAGATCGTGTTCACATCGGGGGCAACCGGCGAGCCGAAGGGCGTGTTGATTACACACGGCAACATTCTGGCCAATATCGTCTCGCCAGAGCAGATCGTTGCGGCCTACGCCAGATGGTTTCGACCCCTGTTTCCGCTGCGTTTCCTCAGCCTCATTCCACTGAGCCACATGTTCGGCCAGGTGCTCACGCTTTTTATCCTGCCGCTCATCCCAGCGGTTGCGGTTTTCATGCGCGGCTATAGCGCGCACGAAATCCTGCGCCAAATCCGCACTCGGCGGATCTCGGTACTCGTCGCCGTCCCGAAAATCCTGCAAGTTCTGCGGAAGCACGTGGTGCGCGAGTTTCCGGAGGCTGGTGCTTCTGCACCAACTGCTTCTCACTGGGTCCTGCGGTGGTGGCGCTATCGCCGAGTACATTCATTCTTCGGGTGGAAATTCTGGGCCTTCATTGTGGGTGCCGCGCCGTTGGCTACGGAGCTCGAGGATTTCTGGTCGCGGTTGGGATTCTTCGTTGTGCAGGGCTACGGTCTTACCGAGACCGCTCCCGTCGTTGCCTTCAATAATCCTTTCGAGATCCGCGAAGGAACGGTTGGCAAGCCGGTGGCGGGCGTGGAGGTCAAAATCGCCCCCGACGGCGAGATTCTCGTGCGCGGAGAGAGCGTGACGCCGGGTTACTACCGTCCCTCGGCCGAGGCCGTCTCGGCATTCGAGGACGGCTGGTTTCACACGGGCGATCTCGGCGGATTTGATGAGGCCGGGAATTTGGTCATCCGCGGACGAAAGAAGGAGATGATTGTCACACCGGAGGGGCTGAACGTCTTCCCCGAGGACGTAGAGGCCGTATTGAATGAACTGCCTGGCGTGCGTGAATCAGCGATCGTTGGCCGGGAGCGCGTTCACGCGGTGCTGGTCCCTGAAGCTGGCAGCGATCCGAACGAAATCGTCCGCCGCGCGAACCTGCGGCTCGAGGACCATCAGAAGATTCGCAGCTTCTCAATCTGGCCTGGCGACCGACTGCCGCGCACCGAGAGTACACAAAAGATCCGGCATGGCGAGATCCAGGCCTGGGTGGAAAGCGGCGAAACTGCGCCATCTGCCCCGAGCGAGGGCGGGTTGGTCGGTCTCCTCAAGAAATACGCACCGGACCGCGCCATCACTCCGCAAACGACGCTTAGTGAGCTAGGGTTGAGCTCTCTCGATCGGGTGGAGCTGATGCTGGACCTGGAGGAGCAGTTCGACACCAGCATTGACGAATCCCTCTTGACCGGGGCCCGCACGGTCTCGTCGCTAACGGAAATCGGCGCGCCGCCCAGCGCCCCGGAGTTCCCTGCATGGAGTCGCTCTTGGCTCTCGAGGGCCGTCCGCAATGTGACGCTCTCCTCCCTCTTCCTGCCCTTCACACGGAGCATCGCCCATGCTCGCGTGTCGGGCCGGCAGCACCTCGCGTCGCTTCGCGGGCCGGTTATCTTCGCGCCAAATCATCAGAGTCACCTCGATACGCCTCTGATCCTGTCTGCTCTGCCTTCTCGATACCGTTACCGCGTGGCGGTGGCCATGTGGAAGGAATACTTCGATGCCCATTTTTCTCCGGAGCGTCACACGCGGCGGGAATGGCTCTGGGATAGCGTGCTCTACTGGCTGGCGGCGTTGTTGTTCAATGGCTTCCCGCTGCCGCAAACCGAAGCTGGCGCGCGCCAGTCGCTGCGCTACATTGGGGACCTGGTTAGTGACGATTGGTCGATCTTGTTCTTTCCAGAAGGCGAGCGCACCGAGGCCGGAGAGATCAAGCCCTTCCAGCCGGGCATCGGCTTGATCGCTGGGCGGCTGGGAGTGCCAGTGGTTCCTGTTCGACTGCGAGGCGTGGAAAAGGTGCTTCACCGGGACGCAATGTGGCCGCGCCCAGGCCGCGTGGAAATCGTTTTCGGGCCGCCGCTGCATCTGGAAGGAGAGGATTACGCGGCGCTGGCGAAACGAGTGGAGGAAGCCGTCCTCACGCTTTAGGTGGTACGGCCGTGTAGTCGATCTCAGCCCTTGACGCAAACCAGCGGAACGAGGCGCGCGACCCGCCGCGCCAATCTGGCTTGTTCGGCTGCTTCGGCAACCGCGTTCACATCCTTGTACGCGCCGGGCGCCTCTTCGGCCACGCCGCGATAAGAGCGCGTGCGTATCAGCACGCCCTGGTCGCGCAATTCGTCAACGAGTGTGCGCCCCTGCCAGCGCTTTTTGGCTGCCGATCGGCTCATCGCCCGGCCGGCGCCATGACAGGCTGAGGAGAACGAAAGCTGTTCGCTCTCGCCCGTGCCGACAAGGACGTATGATTCTGTTCCCATCGTTCCGCCGATCAAAACCGGCTGTCCCACATCCCGCAGCAAAGGCGGCAAGTCAGGATGGCCGGGGCCAAAGGCCCGAGTGGCACCCTTGCGATGCACGAACAGCTCTCGGCTCTCGCCGTCGACGGCGTGCCGCTCAATCTTGCAGGTGTTGTGGGACACGTCGTACAGCAGGGTCAGCGTGACACCGGGCACGACTTCATTGACCGCGCCGCGAGCCAGGTGAGTAATAATCTGCCGATTCGCCAAAGCGCAATTCGTGGCGGCCCGCATGGCTCCCAGATATTTTTGGCCCAGATCCGAGCGAATCGTTGCACAGGCAAGTTCGCGATCCGGAATGGGCCGATACCCCTCGATCACCATGCTTTTCAGGTAGTCCGTACCGACTTGATGACCCAGACCTCGAGATCCGCAATGGATACTAACGACGATGTCGCCTTGGTGCAGCCCAAACCCGGCGGCAGCGCCGGCATCGAATATCTCGGCAACCTTCTGCACTTCCAGATAGTGATTGCCCGAACCGAGCGTTCCCATTTCGCGAGCCTGGCGCTTCTTCGCCTCCCGCGAAACGCACTCAGGTCTTGCGCCGGCCGCGCATCCGCGTTCTTCGATGCGCTCGAGATCGTCGGCGCCTCCGTAGCCACGGGCCACGGCCCATCTCGCTCCGCCGCGCAGCATGTCGTCCATCTCATCTTCGTTTAGGCGAATCGCGCCGGTGCTCCCGACGCCTGCCGGGATGCTTCGAAACAGCACATCCGCAAGCTCGGCCTTGTGCCGCTCAAGCTGATCTGCTGTGAGCGTGGTGCGCAGCGCGCGCACTCCGCACGAAATGTCGAATCCTACGCCCCCCGCCGAAATCACGCCGCCCTCGTCGGGATCAAATGCGGCCACTCCGCCGATGGGAAAGCCGTAGCCCCAGTGGGCATCCGGCATCGCGTAGGCAGCGCGAAAAATTCCAGGCAAAGTGGCCACATTGCTCAGCTGCTCGCGAACTTTTTCGTCCATGTCCTCGATCAACCGCTCGCCCGCATAAATGATGCCGGGCACACGCATTTCGCCGGTCGGCTCGATCCACCATTCGAAATCCGAATGACGCGTGAGGGTTTTTCGGTCCATACGCGCTCCAGTGCCGGTTCAAACGTCGACGATGCACTGCGCGATCCATCGGCCATTCGAATCGCAAGAAACCTTCAAGGCAGTGACCGTAGCCCCTTTGGCCTCGACGGCGACTCCGTGGCGCTCGGGGTCCACGCTTTCGCCGGCGAGCGTACCCGTCAGGGAACCGTCCGATATAACCACGTGAAACTTGCTGAACAGCATTCCCCGCACCGCCATTTCGTAGATCACGGCGTTCAACCAGCTCACAAACAGCAGTTCCACATCGGGTGCTTCGCAGTGTACTTCCACAGTCTCGCTTCGCCCGATCGTCGAAACATCGGCCACAACCGCCGTAAGAGCCAGCGCGGCCTGCTCGAAGGCTTCCTCGACAGACCCGCCGAAGCCGCGCACACCAACGTCGGCGCCATGCGAAAAGTGCTCCCAGCCCGAAATGTGTTTCGTGACCGCCATACGAAGGCTGCTAACGTACCACGACGCTTCCAGCGGATGCGTAATCGATCTGCGCGGATAGAATTCTTCCCTCCAGGGAAGGCATTTCGTCGAACTTCGCCGAAGGTGAACGATGAACCAAGAGAACTACGCGAATTTCAGGCGCTGCCCGTACTCTTTTCTTCCCAGCTCAGAAAGCCAGGCTCCCATCCCGCCTGCCTCCCGAATCTTGCTTGCCGCTTCGCCGGAGACCACCTCCATAGAAATGTTGTAACGGCGCGCCAATTCGGGCAATATTTCGCGCAACTGCACCTCATATCGGTCGCGACCGCAGGCGGGGCAGCGTCGATCTGCCGCGCGATCAACCCACAGGCATTCGCCGCATCGGAGCAGCGTGGTGTTGAGCCCCTTGGCGATTACGACGGTGCGGATCGTTCCCTTTTGCAGCTGGGCGAGCGTCTCGTCGATTCCTACCACGACGCCGCGGCCAGTCCCCAGAAGATCTCCGATCAACTTCATCTCGCGTTCGCGCTCGCGCTCCACAACGATGGGCTGAAACCGCTGCAGCAGTTCCGCTCGAGACATCCATCCGAGGTCCTCCTCGACCGGAATGGCCCTTTCCTGGAGAGACTGCGGCAGGTCCTTCCAAATGCCCTTTGACATTTCGCTCAAGCCGGCCAGGAACACCGACTGCAAGTGCTGTGCGGCGCACCAACGCTCGGTGCGCTCTGCGATCTGTCGATAATAGTGAGCATACTGGGCAGCCACGCGATTCTCGAAGGCGTCACGATTCGTTCCACGAGACATTCGCACTCCGCCCGCTCGCGCCACAGGGCCCATCTCCTTCTTCTTCGTAACCTTCATTCGAAATTCTTTTTCCTCGAGCTCCAATAGTTCGTCCAGCCAGTAGAGGAAGAATCGCGCACGCTTCTGGTCCACCACAACGAGCCCGTAGGGCTTATGTTCATCGAGCAGCCAGTACAACTGGGCCACCGCCGGAGCGCCCCAGCGAATCTCATCCTGCACCTCGATCTGAAGTGGCACTACCTCCCAGGCATCAGAGCCGGCAAAGATCGCGATCCCTTTGTAAGGCAACGGATGGATGCGCAGGTATTCCTCAACTCGCATTACCTGCTCTCGAAAGGCTTCCGTGTGAATCGGGGACACGGCGTCGGCGATCGACTTGGCCTGAGATTCGAACCTCGTCAAATAGCCTGGCTTCAGCCCACGATTGAATTCCTTGGCGGGGTTCGTGTCCAAATACACCGTCAGAGCAGGACCTGCGAGTTCAGGGAGCGATTGAATGAGACCTGGCTTTAGCATGGCCACCTCTGCAGTCGTAAAGAAGAGTCCGCAACACCTTGACGCCTTACAAGCGACTTCACAATCCTGAGCGAGCTACAGCCTCGCAAGAAATTCCTTCCAGGGCGTCCCCATGAGAGTCTCGGTTGTTGAGTGGCCGTAAGCGCGGATGATCATGGCAGCTCTTTCGACCTGTTTAGGGTCATCCGTCTCTACGATATCCACCACATCGAAACGGCCGAGCGTGGCAAAGCTGTGTTTCCACTCCAACCCTGGACATTCGCTCTTGATCTTGCTCGACACCACCTCGGCCAGTTTCTTGAAGTCTTTCGGATCCCTGAAAGCATCGGGTGAAAAACGACTCAGAATCACGTACGCGGCCATTCAGCACCTCCCTCAGCGGTCTGGGCCCATTACTCACCGCTCGGTTACAAAGCGGGCGCTCCGCCTCCTCCCTCGGAATTCCAAAATGCCATGGGCTGTGTAGACTCCTCTGCACCGCATGCCCATCCTCATACTATTTCTAGCGGAAGCAGGCCTCGATATCTGTGACCGAACGCACATCCCGGTGTGTTGCGAATCACCGGCCTGCCAGTTGCGTGTCGTCGCGATCCGGCGCAAGAGTTCGGCGCGATCAGCCGCTCGAGCCGTGAAATTGGCCGCGGTCCCCATTTCAGTTCCAACCACGTCCGGTGATGGGCATCACTGTGATCTTTCGCCACTTGTGGGAACCTGAAAACGCAGTAGTAGGTGCGGAACTCTGGCGTTAATTTTACAAATTCAAATCGTGGACGCAGAACGCGCCAAGTTGAGCGATGTCGCTCGAGAAGTTCTCCGCGAGCGTATCCTGCTGACTGACAGCTCGGGTCGGCTCCTCGAAAGCGCCGAGGAGATGTTTTCACGCGTGGCGTGGGAAGTAGCAACTGTCGAGCGCCGCTGCGCACCATCTGCGGAAATCCGAGAAACTGCCGACGCCTTTTCCCGCATGATGCGATCGCTCGATTTCTTGCCGAACTCTCCGACGCTTGTCAATGCCGGCCTTCCCGAAGGCCAGCTGTCCGGCTGTTTTGTCCTTCCGGTTGACGATTCGATGGAGTCGATTTTCGGCACCCTTCGCGATGCCGCCCTGATACAAAAAACCGGCGGCGGCACAGGGTTTTCGTTCTCTCGTCTTCGGCCCCGAAACGATCCGGTCGGTGCGGCGCGAGGACGTTCAAGCGGACCCGTTTCTTTCATGAAGCTTTTCGACTACGCCAGCGAAACCACGCGTCTCGGCGGCGCCCGCCGCGGGGCGAACATGGGCGTTCTGCGTTTTGACCATCCCGACATTTTGGAATTCATCACTTCCAAAACTGAATCCGATGTCCTTAATACGTTCAATATTTCCGTGGCAGTCACTGAGGCATTCATCGATTGCGTGAAGCGCCGCGCGGATTACCCGCTCGTCAATCCTCGCACCGGCCTGGAAGTTGGGCGGTTGAATGCGCGGCGAGTGTTTGACGACATCGTAGACTCGGCTTGGCAGACCGGCGATCCGGGCCTCGTGTTTCTCGATGCCATCAACCGGCAGAACCCGACTTCGGCTACAGGCGACATCGAAGCTACGAACCCCTGTGGCGAGCAGCCTTTACTCCCCTACGAATCCTGCAATCTCGGATCGATCAATGTGTCCCACTTCGTTCGTGACTCGACCATCGATTTCGAACGCCTCCGCTCCGTGATCCACCTCGCCGTGCGATTCCTGGACGACGTCATCGACGCGAACCGCTATCCCCTGCCGCAAATCGAGGAACGGACCCTCGCAAATCGCAAGATTGGCTTGGGAATCATGGGATTCGCCGACTTGCTGTTTCTGCTCGGTGTTCCCTACGATTCGGAAAAAGCACTCGCCGTGGCGGAGGAGCTCATGGGATTCGTCTCGGCGGAGGCCAAGGCGGAGTCCTGCCGCCTGGCCGAGCAACGGGGAGTCTTTCCAAGCTTTGCACAAAGCATCTTCCCGGCGCTCGGAATCAAGCGGCGCAACGCGGCGGTTACTACCATCGCTCCGACGGGAACGATCAGTCTGATCGCCGGATGCTCGAGCGGCATCGAGCCGCTGTTCGCTCTCTGCTTCGTCAGGCACGTTTTGGACGAGCGCCGCGAATTTCACCTCCAACCGCTATTCGAAAGGACGGCCGCTCCCTATCTGAGCGAAAGCGTTCGCCACAGGATCGTGCAGACCGGCACCGCGAAGCACGCAAAGGAAATTCCAGACTCGATTCGGCGCATTTTTGTGACCGCGCACGACATCGAGCCCGAATGGCACGTGCGCATGCAAGCTGCCTTTCAACGGCACGTTGAAAGCGCCGTCAGCAAGACGGTGAACCTCCGGCGCACGGCCGCGCGGAGAGACATCGAAAACGTGTTCTTCCTGGCCCACGAACTCGGGTGCAAAGGCATCACCGTTTTTCGCGACGGCTGCAAGACGAAACAGGTCTTTGAAGCGGGCGAGACGGGGCCACCCGGCCTTCTGGGCGTGCAGGAATGTCCCGAATGCGGCGGAACCATGGTGGAAGCGTCCGCTTGCGTTACCTGCCTTTCCTGCGGCTACGCGTTTTGCGCGATCTGAAGATTATGGCCAAGCGAAAAGTCCCTAGTGAGAATACAGGACTCGCGCATCAAGCAATCGTCGTGGAAACGCTGCCCCTGTGGCAACTCGATATCGTCGAGGTCACCGGCCACAATCTCGAGGCTCGCAGCCGCGAGGAAGTCAATCGCATGCTGCAAGATGGTTGGATTTTGCTTCACATTTACACGCTGAAGTACGAAGAAGACGGTGTCTGGCGGGAACGCCCCATGGCGATTCTGGGACGGTCGAGGAAGACGCAATCTTCGGGAGAATCGAGATGAAAAAGATAACGCTATCCATAATCAAAGCGGATGTGGGCTCCATCGGAGGACACACGAAGCCGTCCGATTCCATGCTCGAGGGCGTGCGCTCGCGCGTTCGCGAGAAAATGGGGAATCTCTTGATCGACGGGATCGTCACCTACACGGGAGACGACATCGCCATCATCATGAGCCATCGTCACGGAACCGGCGCCAACGAAGTACACGGATTTGCCTGGAACTGCTTCCTGGCTGCCTCGCAGGAGGCCTCGCGGCAAGGGCTTTACGGCGCCGGTCAGGACCTGCTGGTCGATGCGCCGTCCGGCAACGTCCGCGGCGCAGGTCCGGCCGTTGCAGAGATCGAGTTCGACCGCGACCCCAATAGCAAGGACCGGCCGGCCGAGGCCTTTCTCATCTTTGCCGCCGACAAATGTAGTCCAGGCGCCTATACGTTTCCTCTCTACGCGGTGTTCTGCGATCCGATGCACAATGGCGGCCTGCTGCTAAGTCCCAAGATCCATCAAGGCTTCACCCTCACGATCATCGACATGGACCACAAAGCAAAGGACAGCGACCGCGTCGTTCGGCTTGCCGTCCCCGAGCGCGCGTGGGATGTCGCCTGTCTGCTGCAGAATCCGGACCGGTTCGCCATCGAGGCGATCCACTCGCGCTACAAGCCCGACGAGCAGATCGTCTCCCTCTCCGCCACCAGGCTCCACAACATCGCCGGAAAGTACACCGGGAAAGACGACCCCGTGGCTATCGTTCGCACGCAGGGCATTTTCCCCGCGCCGGAGGAGGTCGTCGAACCCTACTTGCTCGGCCACTTCGTCACAGGTGATTGCCGCGGTTCGCACGTCATGCCCCTGATGCCGGTGGCGATCAATACGCCCGTGGGCGGCGCGTATTGTTTGCCTCTGGTCTCCTGCCTCGCCTTCTCTATGGACGCCGAGGGAATGTTCGCGAATCAATGCGTCGACCTATTCGGCAACGTCGCCTGGGATGCCACTCGCCTGAAAGTCCAACAAAAGGCGGACGAATGGCGGCGGCAAGGCTTCATCGGTCCAACGATGGCCTCTCACACCGAACTTGCATACACAGGCATCATGGACACGCTCAATCGGCTCGAAAAGGAGTTCGCCCTGCGAAAGGAGCAGCCCGCCGGCAGCCGTGCGTAGGAGGCCAAGCAATCGGCGTTCGTGCTCTTAAAACGGCGGCTTTTCGCTTGCAAACATTTCACGTGCCGCCAACAATCGAACCATGCAGATAGCCGGTTGGGAAGAACGCTACCGTTCCGGGCAGTCTTCCGCCGAGTACATGGAGGCGGCGCCGACTCCGCTGTTGGTCGAAACGGTTCGCCACCTCGCCCCGGGCAAGGCGCTTGATCTTGCCTGTGGAGCCGGCCGAAATGCTCTATGGCTCGCGGAACACGGCTGGCGGGTCACAGCCGTTGACGGTGCGTCGGCTGCCATCGAGATCCTCCGTAGCCGCGCTTCCGAGCGCGGCGTTACTGTGGACGCAAGGGTGGCGGATCTTGAAAAAGGTGAATACCGGATCGAGCGCTCGGCTTGGGATCTCATCACGATTTGCTACTACCTGCAGAGGGACCTGTTTCAGCCGGCGAAGCAGGGGCTGGTTCCAGGCGGTATTCTCGTCGCAATCGTGCACATCACCGAACCGGGCGAACAGCCAACTGAACATCGCTTGAGGCCCGGCGAACTCGCGCGCTATTTCGAGGGCTGGAGAATTCTCCATAGTCACGAGGGCAGGCCGAACGATGCAGGGCATCGGCGCCGAGTGGCGGAAATCGTCGCGCAATGCCCGACCGAGCGCCGCCTCGGCCCTTGAATACGCGGTGGCCCGGGCTCCCAGGCGTCTGGAAGCATCACCCTGCCGCGCGCACGGGCCGCCCTCGACACAGCGTACCGCGCCCCGTGGTCAGCGCCTCATTCCTGAACGGTGAATAGCACCGGTTGGATGTAGATACTGTTGCCTACCTGAATGGACACATTGTAATTGCCCGGCTTTACGCGAGGCACTCTCGCGACAATCTTATCCGCTGATTGCTCCTCGATGGTCGCCTTGTAGTCGGTTTTATCGTCGGACAAAAACACAGCAGACACGGTGGCCTTGTCGAGATCCTCCCCCGTCACGGTCACGGTGTCGTTCACCTTACCGGCGGACGGGTCTACACCCGTCACTTTCGGCGCTCCCTGTGCAAATCCTAGCGGGGCCAGCAGAACGACTGCCGCTAAAAGGCCAAGTCTTCTCTCCAGCTTCCTGTAGCAGCGTCCCTGCTCCACCCGCGCGCCGAACACGGAGAGGAGTTTGCGCCGGGCTAAATGATGCCTCCGGACCTTCAACATCGCGCCACCTCTCAGATCTGGATCGAAACTCCCGACCTCGAGCTGTTTCGGTGCAAAACATATGCCCGCGCGGTTCGCTTGTCAACGCAGATTGGGTTCCGACACGCATTCGTGTGGGAGAGCGTCGCTGCCGATTGGAAAGAGATCGCTTGTAACGTCTACGCTGAGGCCAAGTCGATGCCCAAAAACTTCGCCGCGTTGTGCAGCAAGATCTTGGGACGGACGGAATCCTTCAAGGGAAGCTGGGCGAACTCGTTGAGCCAGCGTTCGGGAGTCATCATGGGGAAATCGGTACCGAAGAACGCCTTGTCCTGCACGAGCGTGTTGATGTTGTGAACGGTGGACTCCGGGAAGTATTTCGGCGCCCATCCGGAAAGGTCCATGTACGTATTGCCCTTGTGGCGCAGGACGGCGAGCTGGTCGTCGTGCCACGGCCACGCCGGATGCGCCATGATGATGCGCATCTCCGGAAAGCGCGCCGCCAAATTGTCCATGTACGGGATCGGTTTGCAGTATTCCAGGATGATCCCCTTGCCTCCGGGAGACCCGGCGGCAACGGCCGTTGTTCCCGTGTGAAATATCACGGGCAGGTTCAGGCGAACGATTGCCTCGTACATAGGGAAGAATCGCTCATTCGTCGGATCAAACCCCTGTCCCGCTTGCTGGAACTTCATGCCGCGGAGCCCCATGTCTGCGCAGCGCTGCACTTCGTCGACCGCTACCTTGCCCTTCCAAGGATCCACGCTCCCAAAACCGATAAACGTCTTCGGGTACTTCTTCATCCAGCCGGCAGTTTCGCCGTTGTCGATCTTCATGCCCGTGCGGGTCTCACCGTCCACGTCGAAGATGACAGCCATCATGTTCAGGCTCTGGTACATCACGGCCATTTCGTCCGGCGTGCTGCCCCACTTGCCTGTGTTCATCGGGAGGCCGGCTTTCGTCACCGGAGCCCAACCCTGCTTGGCTCGCTCTCCCGTCAGGATGTGGACGTGCATATCGATTGCTTGCAGCAAGGCAGACCTCCCGCGAGTTTCTGAATTGATGGATTCGTGGGCCGGTGGATGAAGCAGGCTACCGGGCCACGGAGGCAGCGACGAACTTGGCCGGAACATCCATTTCCTTGCAGTCCGGCGCAATCTTCAACGGCGCTTCGGTCTTGGCCTGTACGGCGGCGGCATCAACGCCCGGCGCGACTTCACGAAGTACAAGACCCTCTGGCGTGACGTCGATCAACGCCAAGTCCGTATATATTCGCTTCACGCAGCGCGGCGCCGTCAGCGGCAGCGAGCACTGCTTCAGAATCTTCGGCTTGCCCTTGTTCGTCACGTGCGTCATGGTGACCCAAACGTTCTTCACGCCGAACGCCAGGTCCATCGCGCCGCCCACGCCGGGCACCTTCTCGCCGGGCGTGCGCCAGTTTGCCATGTCGCCGTTGGCCGCCACCTCAAACGCTCCCAGGATGGCGTGGCTCAAGTGTCCGCCTCGAATCATGGAGAAGGATGTGGGGTGATCGAAAAAGCTGCCGCCGGGAAGCATCGTGACGTACTGCTTGCCCGCGTTGATCAGATCGATATCTTCCTTCCCTGGCTCAGGCGCCGGTCCCATACCCAAGATCCCGTTCTCGCTGTGCAGGAAGATGTCCTTCCCCTTGGGTAGATAGTCTCCGACCAGCGTCGGTATCCCAATCCCGAGGTTGACGTAGCTCCCTTCGGACAACTCACAAGCCACTCGGTACGCAATTCCATCGCGCGTCAGCATGACAGGTTATCTCCCGACTTTCTGCACCGCCGCCAGCACGGGGTGCCGGGCGACGTGGACCACATGGTCCACGAAAATTCCGGGAACGTGCACGTCCGCCGGATCAATCTGGCCAGCGGGCAGCAGTTCGTCCACTTCCGCTACCGTCACGTTGCCCGCCGTACACATCGGCACGTTAAAGTTACGCATCGCCATGCGGAAGGTCAGGTTTCCCAGCCGGTCGCCTTGATACGCCCGCACAAACGCGAAGTCGGCGGAGAGAGGCATTTCGAACACGTGCTCTCTGCCGTTGATCATCCGCGTTTCCTTGCCTTTGGCCAGTTCAGTCCCTGCGCCTGTCGGCGTGAAAAAGCCTCCAAGGCCCGAGCCGGCGGAACGGATGCGCTCCGCAAGAGTCCCTTGCGGCACAATTTCCAGCTCGATTTCACCGCGCATGTAGCGTTGGGCGAACGCTTCGTTTCCGGGGTGGCTCGGGAAAGAGCACGTCAGCTTCCGCACGGCACCGTCGCCCATCAGGCCGCCGAGGCAACTATCTCCCTGTCCGGCGCCGTTGTGAATGATCCACAGATTCTTAAGGCCCTTTTTCCTCAGCGCTTCAAGCAGCATCCCCGGCAAACCGGGGTCGCCGAACCCGCCCAGCATGATGCTGGCCCCGTCGAATACCCCTGCTACCGCTTCCTCACACGTTTTTAAGGTCTTATCAACCATGTCCCATCCCTGACTTACGGCCCAGGAAATTTAGCATGTCCCCCGTCCGGGAATCAATTGCCGCTATTCATCACAGCCTCGCCAAAACCGTCAATCGGCCACGGTGCGGGCCATGTCGCGCTCCATATACCGCGCCGCCACAACGAATAGCAATCCTCCGAGGAATGTCGTCACGGCCGCGGTCGCCATCGAGTAACGGATTACTCCCACGCCGAGCGAGTTGGCAAAGTGGTCGTTGAAGGCGCCGATGAAAAGCGGCCCCAGGCCGAGGCCGACCAACTCTGCAATCAAATAGATCACTGACGTCGCGAAGGCGCGCATGCCCACCTTCACCACGGAATGTGAGACCCCCACCAGCGGCCCCACGTGGACCGGACTGAACATCATCGCTGCCGTAAAGCCAATCAAGCAAACCGACAGGCTGGGCGCAAATAGGAAAACCAACACCGCCGGCGCCGTGAGCATCGAGGCGATTGCGGAGACGTAGATTCTCCAGCGAAC
>OBLQ010000231.1_pt1 | contig 20685 bp, 23 predicted proteins | sample 1519881 | NCBI WGS metagenome assembly OBLQ01 (sample SAMN01911456, study PRJEB22533) | soil metagenome | biome: Soil | place: Malaysia | collected 2012-04-30 | depth DG_metagenome m | reverse complement strand
ATGGCGATCATGAGAGCAAAAACGGCGGCTCCCCATATCCATGGGCTTTTGTCACGTTTCTTTGCTGCACGGCCAATAAAAAATGCCAGTAACAGATAAGCAAAAACAATAGGTACAAGCCCTATAGCGAACATTAAGTAGATCAACTCAAGCCCCCTCAGATGGGTGACTATAGCCTAAACACTGAACGTCCGCTTTTGGCCGATAGCAGACATTCAAAAAAAGAGGCGGGCTTTCACCCGCCTCTGATTCGATACGAAGAACCGTCAGTTGCCGAGCAGACCCTTGAGCGTACCGCCGATCTTGTCGGTCGCGCCGCCCGTCGCGGCTCCGCCGAGCTGCTTCTGCATCTGCGCCTTGACGGCATCGGCCGACTTGCCGAGGTACTGGTCCACGCCGATCTTCGTCACCGAAGTCTGTACATTGGCCAGCATCTTGTCGGAGAGCTGCTTGGCCACCTCGGCTGCGGTGGCGCCGTTGCTCTTCTTGCCGACATCGGTCATCACGATCTGCGGCAGTTTCACGGTCTGGTCCTTGCCGAGAGCTGCGATACGTACCGTAGCCGAGGTGCCCTCCACGACGATCTTGCGGATGATCATCTTGAGCTCTTCGCCGGATGGCTTGGATTCGCTGCTGCTGGCCTTGCCGCCGCCACCGGCGCCGAGGTTCTTTTTCAGCACATCGGCATTGGCGACACCCGATTTGTTGATCTCGTAAACCACTTCCGGGGCGCTGATACGAATCTCATCGATAATGATGGGGTTCTTGTTGAGCGAGGAGATGTCGACCTTGGTGCTGATCTCGCCCAGCGAAAAGATGTTCGGATCGGTAAAGCCGGCAGGATTGGCGACCGTCAGCCCCTTGATCGATGCCTTGCCGTCGGCCAGCTCCAGCTTGACCGAATCGACACGGACCGCTGTTTTCGTCGCTTCCGATCCATAGGTCTGGATCGCCGTCTTCACGATGCTGTCGAGGTTGGTCCAGACATAAACCACTGCCCCGATAATTATCGCCGCCAGGACGGCCACACCGATCAATACCTTTTTCATCATCCACCTCCAGCCGGCTCAAACCGGGACATGACAGGATTTTAGGAAAGCTTTCGCAGCTCCGCAATTTGAGCCGACTGACTCCCTCGCCGGTTCGATCAGGATAGGCGTACCGTAGCGGATCGGCCCGAGCGGAGTATCGACGGTGGGACTGAGCCGCAGTGCAACGCCATGCGGGATTCCCCCGCCCTCGCCGGCAAAAGCCAGCGCCAGATCGAGCATGTCCATGGCGCTCTTCTCGTTGAAGAAATCGTACATGTTCAGGCTGAGGCGCAACGGAATCTCCTGCGTATCACCAGCCGTGATTTCCACCGGCCTGTCGATGCTGCCACTGATCGTGTCGCGGCCATCAAGGATAAGCGTCCATCCCATACGGACGAGCCTGGCGGCAACATGATTGGCCAGCGGATTCTCCGATTTCAGGTGCAGGGTGAGCTCGAGAGGCAGGCGCTGGCGAGATACCGCCAGCACCGCACGGGCAAGCTGGAAGTGGTTCAGATCCTCCACCGATTTGATATTGCTGATATCGATACCGGCGACATGGACATCCGAGATACGATCCAGCGTGAAGTTCAACTTCGCCAGCTCTGCCGATGGCGGCAAGGTCGCGCAGCCGGCCAACAACAGCACGGAGAATACAATCGTTGCGACACGCAGGCGGTTTGTCAGCAGGTTGGCCATATCACCAAGTTAGCAGCCGGATGGCGCACTGCAAAATCCGCCTACCCAGGCCCTGCCTGCTCCGGAAGGCTTACGGTGCCGGATTGGGATAGCGCAGGTGCACCGCCTCGATCTTTTCCAGCACATCGGCCGGCAACTCCACGTCGGCGCTGTCGAGATTTTCGGTCAGCTGCTCAAGGTTGGTGGCACCGAGGATGACGCTCGTGGTGAACCAGCGGCTGCGCGCAAAAGCCAGTGCCATCTGCGCGGGGCTCAGGCCGGCTTCGCTGGCGATCCGCAGGTATTCCGCAGTGGCCGGACGCACGTTCGGCTTGCCGTAGCGCTGCCCGAAGCCGGGAAACAGCGTAATGCGCCCGTTGGCCGCAGCATCGGTAATGTATTTGCCGGAGAGCCAGCCGAAGGCGAGCGGGCTGTAGGCGAGCAGGCCGACATGGGTATGCCGGCAGACCTCGGCTAGGCCGCTTTCGAAGGTGCGGTTCAGCAGGTTGTAGGCATTCTGGATGGAGACCACCCTGGGCAGCTCCAGCTCGGCGGCCAGCCGCACGAACTCGCTTACACCCCACGGCGTTTCGTTGGAGAGGCCGATGTAACGCACCTTCCCTGCCTCGACCAGCTCTCCCAATGCCTGCAGCTGCTCGGCAATCGGTACGGCTTCGTGTTCTTTGACCACATCGTAGCTGCTGCCACCGAACATCGGCACGTAACGATCCGGCCAGTGGATCTGGTAGAGATCGAGGTAATCGGTGTTGAGGCGGCTCAGCGAGCTATCGACGGCGGCATGGATATGCTCGCGGTTGATACGCGGCCCCTTGCGGATCCAGTCGTAGCCGCGCGACGGCCCGGCGATCTTGCTGGCGACGATCAGCCTGTCGCGCTGCTGCCTTTTCAGCCAGCTGCCGATATAGGACTCGGTGCGATGCGCCGTTTCGCCCCGAGGTGGCACCGGATACATCTCGGCCGTATCGATGAAGTTGACGCCGCGCGATACGGCCAGATCGAGCTGGGCATGTGCATCCTGCTCGCCGTTCTGCTCGCCGAAGGTCATGGTGCCAAGGGAAAGCGCCGAGATGTGCAGGTCGCTGTCGCCCAGTTGCCGGTATTCCATGCATCCTCCAGTGGCCGGAAAGCGGCCCGCCTTCGACAGTGCAGAGCAAAGGCCGCCATTGCAACCCTCGGCTTGCTTGTGGTTATAGCCATCACCCCACTCGATTTGCCATGACAAACGTTACGGTCTATATATGCAAAAATTTGTCCGGGGAGAGGGTTCATGAAGGTTTACAAGCACGAGGAATCACTGTTCGTGATTTCGATGGTCATCTCGACGCTATTCTGGCTGTTGATCACGGTAGGAACGCTGGGCATCGCCCTCATTTACCTGCTGCTTTTTTTCCTGCTCTATCTGTTCACGCATTCGGCGCTGATCGCCCACCTGAAGGGAACGGCGGTGAAAATCACTCCCGAGCAGTTTCCCGACCTGTACCAGAGCTTCGTCGAGTGCTGCAACAAGGTGCACCTGAGCCCCTGCCCGGATGCCTACCTGCTGCACGGCAACGGCATATTCAACGCCTTTGCCACCAAGTTCCTCGGCCGCAATTTCGTGGTCCTGCTGTCCGATGTCGTCGATGCGCTGGAGGAGTGCCCGGATGCGATCAATTTCTACATCGGTCACGAGCTTGGCCACATCAAGCAGAAGCACCTGAAATGGGGCGCCTATCTGGCACCATCGAGCATCCTGCCGCTGCTGGGCACCGCCTATGCGCGGGCGCGGGAGTACACCTGCGACCAGTACGGCCTCGCCTGCTGCGCCTCGTCCGACAGTGCCGTCAAGGGCCTCGCCGCCCTGGCCGCCGGCCAGCATCGCTGGCGCAAGATGAACATGCAGGAATACATGCGCCAGGCCGAAGGCACGGGCGGCTTCTGGATGTCGTTCCACGAACTGACCGGCGACTATCCCTGGCTGGTCAAGCGGGTAGCGATGGTTTCCGGACAGCCTGTCGCATTCCCGCGCCGCAGCTTCTTCGCCTGGCTGCTGTCGGCCTTTGTTCCGCGCTTCGGCATGGGCGGGGCATCCTCCCTCATCATCATGGTGGCGATCATCGGCATGCTGGCTGCCGTCGCCATTCCCGAATTCATGGCGACCAAGGCCAAGGCGCAGATCATGAACAGCCTGTCGCTGGCCGAGCACGCCTCGAAGGCCGTGGAGGATTACTACTACAAGAACCACGACCTGCCGGAGAAGCTCGAGGATATCGGCGTCTCGTCGCATCCCGATTCGCCCGTCGTCAGGGAGATCCGGTTCGACAACAACGACGGCACGCTGCATCTGGTCTATGCGATCGATCCCATCAAGGGGAAAAGCCTGGACTACAGCCCGCGGCTGAAGGACGACAAGATATTCTGGATCTGCAGCAGCGAGGAGATTCCGGCCGGCTACCTGCCGGAGCAATGCAAGTAACCTGAGGGGATAGGCCTAGCTGATCGCCTGGCAGGCCTCGCAAGCGACCGACAGGATGGTTGCGGCCGGATCACCGGAATCGAGCCGTGCCAGCGTCAGCCGGCCGCCCCAGACGCAACCGGAATCGAGCCCCAGCACATGCGGCTGGTCGGTGACCAGCCCATTGGCCGCCCAGTGGCCGTAGACGACCCGGCAGTCATTACGCCAGGCAAGCCGGTCGTGGGCGAACCACGCCTTTTCGTCCGCCTCAGGCGTTTCGCCGGCCCGCACATCCCAGTTGAAGCGGCCCTCCTGCGTGCAATAGCGCGAGCGGGTGAACACCGCTGCCTCGAACAGCATACGCTCCAGCGATCTGTCATCGGCCGGTTCGGTGTGCGGGAATTTGGCATGATGGAAGCTCAGGCAGAACTCCTTCCAGCGCTCGCCACGCAACTGGCTCTCGAAGTTTGCGGCCCGCGCCTTGGCATCGGTTAACGTCCAGCCCGGATGCAGGCCGCCGTGCACCATGCACCAGCCAAGCGCTTCGTCGTGATGCAGGATCGGCCTTTGGCGCAGCCAGGCGATCAGTTCGTCGTGATCGGGAGCGGCCATCACCGCCACCAGCGTATCGCGCTTGTAGCCCTTGCCGCCCGCCCCCTGCTCCAGCAAATGCAGGTCGTGGTTGCCGAGCACGCAGACGGCCGCATCGCCCAGCCCGATCATGAAACGCAGCACCTGCAGCGAATCCGGGCCGCGGTTGACCATGTCGCCGACACACCAGAGGCGGTCGACCGCCGGATCGAAGCGCGCCTTTTCCAGCAGTCGCATCAGCGGCCCGTAACAGCCCTGGATATCCCCTACCGCATAAATCGCCATACTAGGAAGCTAGCGGCTCATACCGGCTTCGAACACCGTGAAGATCAGTCGTTCATCGCCGCCATGAGTGCCGGCAGCAGTTCGCGGATCTCCGCTCCCATGATGGCGAAATCAGCGTCGAATTCGGCAGCCGGATCGCCCCCGGTATCGCCACGCGCCTCCTGTGTGGCGTCGTCGAACTTCAGGCGACGCAGCGACAGATCCTCCTGCAGCACGAAGGAGACGCGTTCCTGCCAGTTCAGTGCCAGCTTGCGCACCCGCTTGCCCTGCGCCAAGTGCGCCCGCACCTCGTCGGCCGAAATATCCATCGACTTGCAGCGCACCACGCCGCCATGCTCGCCGCTGGCATAAAGCTCGCACTCGTCCTCCAGCGCGAAACCGGCCGGCAGCGTGCGATCGTCCGAAAGCCAGCGGGTCATCACATCCTCCGGCGACAGCCCGGTCTGCGGCAGCACCACGGAAAGCGTGCCGAGCGTCTTGCGCAGCAGCGCGATCAGCTCCTCGGCCTTGGCACTGCTCCCTGCATCGACGATAAGCCAGCCGCTTTTGCGGTCAATGTAGGCGTAGCTGTGCGTCGCTTTCACCAGCGCGCGCGGCAGCAATTCGCTCAACAGCTGTTCCTTGATCTCCGTCTTCTCCTTGCGGCCCACCGTACGTCCCGTCTGCTCCTCGATCTCGGCCACCTTCATCTCGACCAGCTCGCGTACGAGGGAGGCCGGCAGCACCTTCGCCTCGCGGCGCAGGCGGAGCATCAGGTTGCCGTCGGTCTCGTGGACCAGCTGCTGGCCGTTGCGGCCCAGTGGCTTTTCCCAGCCCTCGCAGGCCATCTCCATCTGGCCGCAGCCGCGCGCCTGGCGTCCCAGCAAGGCCTCGTTGAGCTGGCGGGCATCGAGGGTGAACGGCTCCTCAAAACGGTAAAAGCGAAGGTTTCTGAACCACATATGACGGGAACTCCATGTTGTTGATTTGGTTTGGCTTGATTTGAAAAGGCCGAGGGCCCGGCTTACAGGACCATTCTGACCTTTGGATGTGCATGCATGGCGCGGTACAGATTATCGAGCTGATCACGGCTGCGGGCCGTGAAGGTGATGGTCACCGAGAGGTATTTCGCCGTGCGGCTCGGGGTGGTGCTGACCGCCCCCTCACCGAGATCGGGAATATGCCGGCGGGCCAGCACGACGATCTCCTCAAGGAAACCGTCGCTGTTCTCGCCCATCACCTTGATCGGAAAGCGGCACGGGAAGGTGAGTGCGGATTGCCCGGTCATTGCATCAGCTCGCCATACAGTTTTGTAGCACAATCGGGGCAGATACTGTGCGTGAATTCGGCACGTGAATGGGCGGAAATGTAGCTCTCGATATGATTCCAGTAACCTTGGTCATCCCTGATCTTCTTGCAGGATGAACAGATCGGCAGCAGGCCCCTGAGCTCCCTGACCTCGGCCAGTGCGGCCTCCAGCTGACGGTTGGTGCGATCGAGTCTTTCGATCATCCGCAGGTAGAAGCCGGCAAGCCACGGCACCATGACGAATGGGCAGAACGCCGACAGTGCGATGCCGACGCCGAGGTCGGGCAGTCCGAACAGGTGCATCAGCCCGACAGTGATGGCAACGGATAGCACCATGGCTATGAAGGTCGTCAGCATGATCGCCTTGATCAGGCCGAATCTTCCGAGCAGGAAGCGCAATACCGACGGCAGGTTGGTCATCGGCCCTAGCCTTTGAGCAATCCTGCCACTGCGTCGAGCGCCTCCTTGAGCTTGCCCGGTTCGGTTCCGCCGGCCATCGCCATGTCAGGCTTGCCGCCACCCTTGCCGCCGCAGATCACCGCCACATCGCGCACGATGTTACCGGCGTGGAAACGGCCGGTGAGATCGCTGGTGACGCCGGCAATAAGCTGTACCTTGTCGCCGCGCGCCGCACCGAACACGATGACGCCCGACTTCAGCTTCGCTTTCGCCTTGTCCATGAAGTCGCGCAGGTCCTGCACGTTGGCCGGGGCCTCGGCGACCAGCAGCTTGACGCCGCCCACCTCGCTTGCCGAGGCGACGAGCTCGTCCAGAGCACCGGTCGCCTGCTTGCCCTTCAGGCTCGTCAGCTCCTTCTCGGCTTCCTTAAGCTTCGCCTGCAACTGCTCGATCTGTTTCGACAAATCCGACGGCTTCACCTTCAGCTGGCTGGCCGCATCCTTCAGGGTCTCGGCATCGCCCTGGAAGCTCGCGTAGGCGGCAGGGCCGGTCACGGCCTCGATACGGCGCACGCCGGCTGCCACACCCGCCTCGGAGACGATACGGAACGGACCGATGTCGCCGGTCGCATGCGCGTGCGTACCGCCGCAGAGTTCGGTGGAGAAGCCGGCCGAGACGACGCGGACCTCGTCGCCGTACTTCTCGCCGAACAGTGCCATCGCACCGGCGGCGATCGCCTCTTCCTGGCCCATGATATTGGTCTGTACGGGGTCGTTGGCCCACACGGCCGCATTAACGCGTGCCTCGATCTCGTGTTTCTCGGCTTCGCTGAGTCCCTGGAAATGCGAGAAGTCGAAACGCAGACGCTCCGGATCGACACGCGAACCGGCCTGCTTCACATGCTCACCCAGCACATCGCGCAGCACGGCGTGCAGCAGGTGCGTGGCGGTGTGGTTACGGCGAATCGAGGCACGGCGCTCGCCGTCGACACTGAAATGCGCCACATCGCCGGCGCGGATGACGCCCTTCTCGACGACACCGATGTGCACATGCACGTCCGGCAGCGGCTTCCTGGTGTCCTTGACACGGAAGCTGCCGGCATCGGTGGTGATAAGGCCGGTATCGCCGACCTGACCGCCCGACTCACCATAGAACGGCGTCTGGTTGGCGAGCAGCCACACCTCCTGCCCTGCCTTGGCCTCGGGCAACAGCTCGTCGCCGGCAACCAGGCCGGTAATGGAGCCATCGGCCGTCTCGGTGCTGTAGCCGAGGAATTCCGTCGGCCCATATTGCTCGCGCAGCTCGAAGATCGCCTTCGACACCGCCGCCTCGCCGGAACCGCCCCAGGCCGCACGGGCACGCTGGCGCTGCTCTTCCATGCAGGCTTCGAAGCCGTCCATGTCCAGCGCGATATTGCGTCCTTTCAGGATATCGGCGGTCAGATCGGTCGGGAATCCGTAGGTATCGTAGAGCTGGAACAGTGTCTGGCCCGGAATGGTGCCGCCCTCGCCGGCCTTGTCGGCTGCCTCTTCGACAAGCTTCAGGCCGTGGTCGAGCGTCTTGATAAAGCGCTCCTCCTCGATGCGGATCACCTGCTCGATATTCGCCTGGCTATCGGCCAGCTCGCGGTAGTGTGCACCCATTTCGGCGACCAGCGCCGGTACCAGCTTGTAGATGAACGCCTCTTCCATGCCCAGCAGGCGGCCGTGGCGGCAGGCGCGGCGCAGGATGCGGCGCAGCACGAAGCCGCGCCCCTCGTTGGACGGCAGGACGCCGTCGGCCAGGAGGAAGCACACCGAACGCAGGTGGTCGGCCAGCACACGCAGGGAAGCATCGTTGGCACCATGGCCTCCGTACTTCACGCCCGTTTCGTGCGAAGCGACGTCGATCAGGCTGCGGAACAGGTCGATATCGTAGTTGTTGTGCACGTCCTGCATGACGGCCGAGATGCGCTCCAGGCCCATGCCGGTATCGACCGACGGCTTCGGCAGCGGGGTCAGCGTACCGTCCTCGGAACGGTCGTACTGCATGAACACCAGGTTCCAGATCTCGATGAAGCGGTCGCCGTCCTCCTCGGGGGTTCCCGGCGGGCCGCCCGGGATCCCCTCGCCGTGGTCGTAGAAGATCTCGGTGCAGGGGCCGCAGGGGCCGGTATCGCCCATCGACCAGAAGTTGTCCTTGGCACCGATGCGGGCCAGCCGCTCATTCGGAATACCGATCTCGTTGAGCCAGATCTCGGCCGCCTCTTCATCCTCCTCGAAGACGGTGACGAACAATCGGTCTGCAGGGATATGCAGCACCTGAGTCAGGAACTCCCAGGCAAATTCGATCGCCTCGCGCTTGAAATAATCGCCGAAGGAGAAATTGCCCAGCATTTCGAAAAAGGTGTGGTGGCGGGCAGTGTGGCCGACGTTTTCCAGGTCGTTGTGCTTGCCGCCGGCACGTACGCACTTCTGGCTGCTGGCCGCACGCACGTAGTCGCGATGCTCCTTGCCCAGAAAGACGTTCTTGAACTGCACCATGCCGGCATTGGTGAACAGCAGCGTCGGATCGCCGTGCGGCACCAGCGTGCTCGACGGCACGATCGTGTGCCCCTTGGCCGCAAAGAAATCCAGGAATTTCTGACGAATCTCGGACGCTTTCACCGTGGATCCTCCACCTTCTCGTTCATGACGCGCAGAATCGTAGCAGCATCAAAACCTTTGTTCCGCAAGAATCTTGCCAGTTTCTGCCACTGTTTCTCGTCCGTGTGCCGCAAACGTTGCGGATCACGTCGGGCCAGAAGCTCACGGCAACTCGCCAGCGCATCGAATCCCGCCTTGGCATCATCCAGCGCTCCGGCCAGCGCTGATGCGTCGACGCCGCGTTCCTTGGCTCGCCGGGCGGCCAGCCACGGGACTTCGCCCTTCTTCAGGCGGCCGCGCAGATAACCTTCGGCGTAGCGTGCATCGCTGAGGTAATTCTCCGCCTTCAGCCGCTCGATCACCGTGTCGATCACCTCGGGAGCACACTCCCGCAGCATCAGCTTGCGCCGGATATCGGCCTCGCAATATTCGCGCCGGCCCAGCAGGCGCAGCGCATAAGCCAGAGCCGCCTGCTCGCCCTGCTGCAAGACGCCTTAGTCCTCGGCGCTCGCGAACTTGGCGGCACCCGCCAGTTTGCCGCGCAATTCGTCGGCCACCTCTTTCAGCATCTCCGGATGCTCCTTCAGGTACTGGATGGCGTTTTCACGGCCCTGCCCGATCTTTTCGGTACCGCGCGCATACCAGGCACCGCTCTTGTTGATCAGGCCGTTGGCGACACCGAGGTCGACCACCTCGCCGGCGAAGGAGATGCCCTCGCCATACATGATCGAAAACTCGGCCTGCCGGAACGGCGGCGACACCTTGTTCTTGACCACCTTCACGCGAGTCTCGTTGCCGATTACCTCGTCGCCCTTCTTGATCGAGCCGGTACGGCGCACGTCGAGGCGAATGGAGGCATAGAACTTCAGCGCATTGCCGCCGGTGGTGGTCTCGGGATTACCAAACATCACACCGATCTTCATGCGGATCTGGTTGATGAAGATGACCATGGTCTTCGAGCGGGCGATCGACGAGGTGAGCTTGCGCAGCGCCTGGCTCATCAGGCGGGCGTGCAGGCCCATGTGCGAATCGCCCATGTCGCCTTCGAGCTCAGCCTTCGGCGTCAGGGCTGCCACCGAGTCGACGACGATCACATCGAGCGCACCGGAGCGCACCAGCATGTCGACGATCTCCAGCGCCTGCTCGCCCGAATCCGGCTGGCTGACCAGCAGTTCGTCGATGTTCACACCCAGCTTTTCGGCATAATCGGGATCGAGCGCATGCTCGGCATCGACAAAGGCTGCCGCGCCGCCGCGCTTCTGCGCTTCGGCCACGGCATGCAGCGCCAGCGTCGTCTTGCCGGAGGACTCCGGGCCGTAGATCTCGATGACGCGACCGCGCGGATAACCGCCCACACCCAGTGCCGCATCGAGCGCCAGGCTACCCGACGGAATGACATCCACTGCGACCTTGCTCTGGTCGCCCAGCCGCATCACGGTGCCCTTGCCGAACTGGCGTTCGATCTGGCTCAGTGCGGTTTCCAGTGCCTTGCTCTTGTCTGACATGCTCATTCCCCTTTCATCCATTCGATTCAGATATTCAGTTCAAACTCTTCCAGCGTATGGTAGCGCGCACCCTCGGCACTCAGGATGGACTGGTAAAGACCTAGGGTCTCCACCTGCCACGCCATCTCCGGTAACGGCGGCAACTTCCGCAATATGTTCAGGTTCATGGGTCGGAACGGTTCGCGAGCCCGCGCCAGCGTGATATGGCCGCGAAACGGCGACTCCTTCCCCCTGCCCCGGCGATCCTCGCGTTTGCGAAGCGTAGCATGCCCGGCATGCCGGCAACAGCGGACCAGCCCCTTCAGTTCGTTCGCTTCGCCCGCTTCCTCGACGCCGGCCCAGAAGACACGCGGCCGCTCGGGCCCCGGAAAGACACCGAGTCCATGCAGCTTCAGATACAACGGCCCGGCATTGGCGGCACAATCGGCCAGGGTATCGGCCAGTTCGGCGACATCGTCGCCGATCACATCGCCGAAGAAGGCCAGCGTCAGATGCCAGTTGCGCGACGGTACATCACGCCAGTCGGCGACATCGAGATGGGCGGAAGCCTCGAGCCACCATTCGGCCAGTGCCTCGCGGGCATCGTCGGAAAGGTCGAGGGCGGCAAACAGACGCATGCCGGCATATTACTGAGATCGTCCTGAATCGAAAGGGCCGTGGTGGCGGATCTGCCGCTTAATTGTCTTCCCGCTTGCCGATGATCGCCGGACAGTTCCGGCAGTTCATTTTGAAGCTGTCATCATCGACACCATGGCAACCGAACTGCAGGTCGGCCGGTCCCTCTTTCTCGCAGCGCATGAACAGGTTCAATGCCTTCAGAAGCATCTCCGGCCGGACCGGTTTGGGCAGGTAAAGGCAATAGTGTTTCTCGCCGGGCTCGTCGGCATAACCGCTGATCACCGCCATACGGATGCCGGGATGCCGTTCGTGGAGCCTAGCCAGCATCTCGTAGCCATTCAGCTGAGGCATACGGATGTCGGTAAACAGGGCGACCGGTTTCCGGTAGTCGGCGGAACCGGAATACTCGAGATACTTCAACGGCGAATCGAAGGTCAGGCAGGTATAACCGTTCAATGGAGTAAACACCTCAACGAACTCGAGGAAATCCGTGTTATCGTCGACAAAATGGAACATAATCTGAACATAGTTCCCAGCAACCGACTAGGCAATCGTCCTAGTTTTAGGGTTTTTCCAGCAATTCCATAAACTGACGGCGGCTGATCGTATGCGCCCCGAGGCTCGCCAGGTGTTCGGTATGGAACTGGCAGTCGATCAGCCGCCACCCCTCCGCCAGCGCCCGTTCGACCAGTTTCGCCAGCGCCATCTTCGAGCCGTCCGGCTTGCGGCTGAACATCGATTCGGCGAAAAACACCTTGTCCTGCAGCACGCCGTACAGCCCGCCAATCAGCTCCTCCCCCCGCCACACCTCGACGGAATGGGCGTGGCCGAGCCGGTGCAATTCTCGGTAAGCCTCCAGCATCTCCGGCAGGATCCAGGTGCCGTCCTGCCCGCGGCGCGGGATCGTTGCGCAGATACGGATCACATCATCGAAGGCTTTATCCCACGAAAAGCGGAAACACGCCTGCGTAAGGCGGCGTCGCAGGCGCCGCGAAGCATGGAAGTCGGCGGGAAACAGCACCATGCGCGGATCGGGCGCCCACCAGAGGATCGGCTGCTCCTCGGCATACCACGGAAAAATGCCCTTGCGATAGGCGGCCAGCAGCGTCTCCGGCGCCAGATTGCCGCCGATGGCGAGCAGACCATCGGGATCGGCCTGCTTGGGGTCGGGAAACTCGATCATCGGCGGATCATAATCGATCGGCCACGCAACGCATGCGGTTTTGGCAGCGGTGAGCATGGTCTATGGTAGAGGAGCCGAATCCGAAACTCCCGGAGGTTGCCATGAGCAAGATTCACGGCTGGGCGGCGATGGCCGCCGGTCAACCACTGCAGGCCTATTCGTACGATCCCGGCCCGCTCGGACCCGAGGAGGTCGAGATCGCAGTCGAGCACTGCGGCATCTGCCACTCCGACCTCTCCGTGATCAACAACGAATGGGGTTTCTCGCAATACCCGTTCGTGCCGGGCCACGAAGTGACCGGCCGCGTTGTGACACTGGGCGAGCAGGCCAAGGGTCTGAGCATCGGCCAGCGCGTCGGTGTCGGCTGGACGGCGGCGAGCTGCATGCACTGCCGATCCTGTCTGGCCGGCGACCAGCACCTGTGCAGCAGCTCCACCGCCACCATCATCGGCCACAACGGTGGCTTCGCAGAAAAGGTCCGGGCACACTGGGCCTGGGCGATCCCGCTTCCCGAAGAGCTGGACGCGGCGATCATCGGCCCGCTGTTGTGCGGCGGAGTCACCGTCTTTTCCCCGCTGCTGAACTTCGGCGTGAAACCGACCGACCGCATCGGCATCGTTGGCATCGGCGGTCTCGGCCACATGGCGATCAAGTTCGCCGCCGCCTGGGGCTGCGAAGTGACCGCCTTCACCTCGCACGCCGACAAGACCGCCGAAGCGCTGCATTTCGGCGCTCACCATGTCGTCGCCAGCCGCGACAGCGAGGCGATCCGGCAGCTGGCCGGCTCGCTCGACCTGTTGCTCGTCGCCGTCAATGTGCCGCTCGACTGGAGTGCCTTGATCGCCACACTGGCGCCGAAGGGGCGCATGCACGTGGTTGGTGCGGTGCTGGAGCCGATCCCTGTCGCCGCCTTTGACCTGATCGGTGGAGAGCGCAGCATCTCAGGCTCTCCCACCGGCTCACCGGCCACCATCGCCGCCATGCTCGACTTCGCCGCCCGCCATGGCATCTCGCCGCAGGTCGAGCGCTTCCCGATGCGCGAGGTCAACGACGCCCTGGCGCATCTCGCCGCCGGCAAGGCGCGCTACCGCATCGTGCTGGATGCCGATTTCGGCTAGGAAGCCTGCAGCGTCTGGGCGAAGCGCCCGGCGCTGGCCTTGAGCCATTCGAACGCCTCGGCCGACGAGCCGGGCAACTCCTCCCCGGCAGCCGCTACATAGTCGGCGAACTCGGTCAGCCTCGGCAGTGCAGACGCATCCACTGAGCCGGAGAGGATGGCGACAGCTTTGCCGCGCTCCCGGGCAAGCTTCGCCACGACCAGGGGCAGCTTGCCGGCGAGCGTCTGCAGATCGCTGCGCCCCTCGCCCGTGATCACCCAGTCGACGTCCGCAATTTTGGATGCAAAACCGCAGGCGTTCATGACGAACCTGGCGCCGGAAACCAGTACGCCGTCCAACAGCATCAACGCAAAGCCGAGCCCGCCGGCCGCACCGGCACCGGGTATCCGCGAAGGATCGGAACCGAAGGCAAGGCTGCTTGTTTCGGCAAACAGCATTATGGCGCGATCGACTCGATCGACATCTTCGGTTCGAAGCCCTTTCTGGGGCCCATAAACAGCCGTAGCACCATGGTTGCCGATCAGGGGCGAGCTGACATCGCTCAGGATCGTCATGCGACTCTCTGCCAGCCTTGGATCAAGTGCCGAGCGGTCGACAGTGTGAACCGACAGAAGCCCGGCGAGGTTCGGTTCGACCGGCTTTCCCGATCGATCCACGGCCTGCATACCAAGTGCCATCAGTATGCCCAGGCCGCCATCGTTGGTGGCGCTGCCTCCCAAACCGATCACGAAATCGCGTTTGCCCGCATCCAGCCCGGCAAGGATTGCCTGCCCCAAGGGGAGCGAGCTACGTTGCATCACATCCAGCGAACGCATCTGCGGCAGGTTCAGGCCGATCAGCTGTGCCGATTCGATCAGGCAGACATCGTCCGGAAGATAGGGTGAAAGAATATCGGCCGTGCCCTCGCCACCATCGGCCAGCGGCAGTTCGATCACCTCCGCATCCGGCAGCACCTCGCGGATGCCTGCTGCGATGGCCGCTGCCGCATCCCCGGCAGTCAGGGTTCCCTTGAAGGCATCGGGGGCGACCAGGAAACGCATGGGAACTAGAGAGCTCGCCGGTAGAAGCTGCGCACCTCGTCGATGTCGGCCGTGATCGGTGCCGGCGGCAGGTTGCGCGCCACCTCGCGACCGTAGCTCTTTTGATAGAGACGCGAATCGAGGATCGCCATGACACCGTAGTCGCTGACCGAGCGGATCAGACGTCCGGCACCCTGCCTGAGCACGGCGATCGCCTCGGAGAGCTGGATGTCGCGGAAGCCGTTGCCGCCCTGCTCCTCGCAGCGTTTCAGGCGCGCCTGCAGCAACGGATCGTTGGGTGGCGCGAACGGCATGCGGTCGATGATCACCATCGAGAGTGCTTCGCCCGGCACATCCACGCCTTCCCAGAAACTGCGCGTACCGCACAGCACCGAATGCGTGTCGGTACGGAAGGTTTCGAGGATCGCATCGCGGCTGCCGCTCTTGCCCTGGATCAGCACGTTCCACGGCAGTCGTCCCTCCAGCACCGGGCCGACACGGTTGAGCGCCTGCCAGGAGGTGAACAACACGAAGGCGCGTCCCTGTGAGGCGCGCAACAGCGATTCGATCTCGTCGGTGAGCCGGCGCAGTTCCGGGTCGTTGCGGTAATCGGGAATGTGCTTGGGCAGATAGATCAGCGCCTGACGGCCGTAATCGAACGGCGACGGATGAAACGCCTCCGCAGCATCCGAGAGGCCGAGACGGGTTCTGGCGTAGTCGAAACGCTCCGATACGCGCAGTGTGGCCGAGAGTAGCACGAAAGCGGCCGGCCGCTCCCACAGGTGCTCGGCGAGTACCGGGCCGGTCTCCACCGGAGCGAGCAGGTAACGCAGGTTCTCGCCCTCCCCCTCGCTCCAGCCGACGAAGCCAGCGGCCGGCGTAATCAGCAGGTCGAAATCACGGCCGATCTGGACGGCACGGTCGGCGATCTTGGTCAGCTCCTCGCTGCGCTCCGCACGGCTCTCGGCTGCCTGCTGCAGCTCCTGCCAGACCGGCAGAAGCTCCGCCAATGTCGATTTCGGCCATGCCTCCAGCAAGCGTTTCAGCGCATCGGCGAGCACCGCTTTCAATTCCATCTCGTCGCCAAGCTCGTCGAGCAGCGCCTGCAGGTCGTTGAACCACTGGATGATACGCAGCCGGGTGAGTTGCACGCCGAAATGCTGGCTGGCGACGTCGGGAATCGCATGCGCCTCATCGAGGATATAGACATCGAAATGCGGCAACACCTCGCCGAAGTCGCCGGATTTGAGCGCCGCATCGGCGAGCAGCAGGCTGTGGTTGGTCACCACGATGTCGGCTTCCTGTGCTTTTTTGCGTGCCTTCATCAACGGGCAGCGCTCGTACTCGGGGCATTTGGCACCACCGCACTGCTCGGCGGTGGCCGTCACCTGCGGCCCTATCCCCTTCTCGAACACGTCGAAGGGAAGTCCGGCCAGATCACCGTCAGCTGTCGTCTCGGCCCAGTCGCGTACCTTCAAGAGCCACTTCTGGGCCCACAGCTCCACGCGCCCGCTGGTCAGTGACTTCTCCATGCGGTGCGGGCAGAGATAGTTGGCGCGGCCCTTCAGCAGTGCGATCCGGCGCTTCAGCCCGAGTGCCTTCTTCACCGCCGGAAAATCGCGGTGCACCAGCTGGTCCTGCAGGGCGCGGGTATGGGTGGAGATCAGGATGCGGTCGCGGCTGTGCAGTGCCGGCACGAGATAAGCCATGGTCTTGCCGGTACCGGTCTCGGCCTCGGCGAGCAGCACACTGCCGCGATCCATGGCGTCGGCGATCTCACAGGCGAGCTTCACCTGCTCGTCGCGGTAGATGTAACCGGGAAACTCGCGGCCGATGCCGGCGCCGGGATCGAAATCCCCGCGGATTCGCTCGATATCGAGGCTCATGCCCGGTCAGGTTCTGCGGTCGGGTTGCCGGAAACGGGATGCAGGCAGGCGAAGCGGTGCTTGTCACCGCTCAGGACGCCGTCGAAATCACGGCAGTCTTCTCCGGCATTGGGGCAACGCAGCCGGTAGGCGCAGCCGCTTTTCGCCACATCCTCGAGGGTCGCCGCTTCGGCCGCGGCTTTTTGGCGCTCGGAGGGATGCGCGATCGGCCGCGCTTCCAACAGGGCTGCCGTATAGGGATGGCGGGGCTGCTCGAAGACCTCGGCGATGGAACCCTCCTCGACGACCCGGCCGGCGAACATCACCGATACCCGGTCGGCGATATGGCGCACCACCGACAGATCGTGCGAGATGAACAGGTATGAGAGCCTCCGCTGCTGCTGGATATCCTTCAAAAGGTTCAGGATCTGCGCCTGCACTGACACGTCGAGCGCCGACACCGGCTCGTCGAGCACCAGCACCTTCGGCTCGACGATCAGTGCCCGGGCGATGCCGATGCGTTGCCGCTGACCGCCGGAGAACTGGTGCGGATAGCGGTCCAGACCGGAATCATCGAGGCCGCACTGCCCCAGAACTTCGGCGACGCGATCTCGGCGCCGGGCCCGATCGAGACTAGGCTGGTGCACCCGCAAACCCTCGGCCACCGACTCCCAGATGCGCATGCGCGGATTCAGCGATGCGAACGGATCCTGGAACACCATCTGGATGTGGTGGCGCCGCTTGCGCAGCTGGCCGGCGGAGAGACTGTGCACCGCCTCACCCGCCCAGAGAATCTCGCCGGCATCGGGCTCGATCAGCCGCATGGCCAGCCGTGCGGTGGTCGACTTGCCGCTGCCCGACTCGCCGACAATGGCCAGCGTCTCTCCCGCTTCCAGCCTGAAACCGACATCGTCGACCGCCTTCTTGTCACCGCCGTGGCGGAACATGCCGCCGCTGCCGAAGGTTTTGCTGAGCCCTCTGACCTCAAGCATGCACAGCCTCCCCGGCCGGCACATGCAGGCAGCGCGCCTCATGCTTCGCCTCGCGCCAGGCATCCATTCCTACTGCAGCTTTCCGGCAATCCTCCCGCACATACGGGCAGCGAGGCGCGAAGCGGCAAGCTTCGGGCCACTGGCCCGGCGGCGGCACCTGGCCGGCAATGACCGCCAGCCGGCCGTCCGGCGCACCCACCTCCGGCCGGCAGCCCATCAGGGCGCGGGTATAGGGGTGTGCAGGCCGGTCGAAGATCTGCGACACCTCTCCGGTTTCGACAATCTGGCCGGCATACATCACCGCCACGTCGTCGCACATCTCGGCCACCAGCCCGAAATCATGGGTGACCAGCAGCATGCCGAGATTGCGATCCCGCTGCAGGCCGCGCAGCAGGCCGATGATGCGCTTCTGCACCGACACGTCGAGCGCCGTGGTCGGCTCGTCGGCGATGATGTAGTCGGGATCGGCACCCATGGCCATGGCGATCAGCACGCGCTGGCGCATGCCGCCGGACAGCTCGTCGGGGTAGCGGGAAAGTAGTTCGCCGGCATCCGTGAGGCCGACGCTCTGCAGCAGCTCGATGGCCCGCGCGCGCGCCGCCGCCTTGTCCAGCTTCAGGTGCAGGCGGATCACCTCGGTCATCTGGCTGCCGATCGAGAACACGGGATTCAGCGCCGTCATCGGTTCCTGGAACACCATGGCCACGCGCCCGCCGCGCAGCCGGCGCAGCGGCAGCTCCTCCATCGCGAACACGTCCTCGCCGTCGAGCAGCACGGTGCCGCCGGTACGCACGATGCCCTGGTGCTCGCCCAGGCGCAGGATGGCCTGGGCGGTCAGGGTCTTGCCGCAGCCCGATTCGCCGACCAGGCCCAGCACCCGCCCCGGTTGCAGGCTGAAGGAAACATCCGACACGGCCGCCAGCGGCCCAAGGGCAGACGGCACGGCGAGGGAAAGCTGGCGCACTTCGAGCATGGCCGGAGTGTGACGCAAGCCCATCCGCCTTTCCAGCTTCGGCAAGATAAAAAGGCCGCGGGATATCCCGCGGCCTGCAGCCATCGCAACGATGGCCGATTTACTGCACGTCGATGCTCTTCGGCTTGGCCGTTTCGGTCTTCGGCAGGCGCACCTCGAGCACGCCGTCCTCAAGCCGGGCCTGCACCTTGTCGACATCGACATGCGTCGGCAGGCTGAAGCTGCGCGAGAAGCTGCCGTACGAGCGCTCGATGCGGTGTACGTTCTCTTCCTTGACGTCCTTCTCGTACTTGCGCTCGCCCGAGATGGTCAGCACGCCGTCCTTGACGTCCACCTTCACGTCCTTCTTGTCGATGCCCGGCAGCTCCGCATGCACCACGATGGCATCCGCCGTCTCGCGGATATCGACGGCCGGCAGCCAGTGGCCCTCTTCCATGCCCGGCGCCAGGCTCGAATCATCCAGCACCCGGCTCAGGTGCCGCTGCATGCTCTCCAGCTCCCGCCACGGGGACCAACGGATCAGTGTCATCACAAACCTCCTGCAATCCGCAAACGCTTCGGGGCCATGCCCCATGCCGTTTATATAGGGAACGCGGCCGACGCTTTCAAGGCCATGTCCGCATTTCCGGTCACGTAGGCCGAAGATGCCCTGACCCCAGCCCGCCGCCTGCATCTATGCTATAAAACGGGTATCCGGATTCAGGCCGCGAAGGCAAAAGGAGGAACCCGAAATGCCCCAGAAATCCCCCCCCACACAGACGCCTGCGCCGGTACCGGAGGCCGCCGCTTACCGCGAGGAGATGGACAAGCTGAAGGCGGATATCGGCAAGCTGCAATCGGACGTCTCCGAACTCGTCGGCCTGCTCAAGGAATCGGCCGCCGACAAGGGCTCCGATATCAAGGGCAAGGTCAGCAGGGAGGCCGAACGCATCTTCGACGAACTGATGGCCAAGGTCGACGAGGGTGTCAGCCGCGGCAAACATACCGTCGACGAGGTCGGCGAGCAGATCGGGGAGCACCCGGTCGGTACGCTCTTTATCACCTTCAGCCTCGGCTATATCCTGGCCAAGCTCATGGAACGGGGAGGAGGCGGCTCTGGGAAGCCTGACTGAGATCATCATCGCCCTGACCGACCTGGCGGAGGCCGAGGGACGCGCGCTCAGGCGCGCCGTTTTCCGTACCGGTTGGGGTCTGTCCTGCATGCTGGTGATGGGCCTGCTGGTGGCAGGTGGCCTGGGCCTTTGCCTGTGGGCCGGCTACCAGTACATGGCCGGCCAGCTGGGTCATATCGAGGCGGCTTTGCTGGCCGGGGCGGCGGCGCTGCTGCTGGCAGGAGGTTTCGCATGGCTGGCGATTCGCCTCAGCCGCTGAGCACCGAACAGGCCAAGGAAAGGCTCAGGGCCGCCACGCGCGAGGTCGGCCTGCAGGCCTGGGTGCATCACAGCCCGTGGAGCTTTCTGGTCATCGCCCTGGGCAGCGGCTATCTGACCGGACGCCTGCCCGTGATGCGCACCTCGATGATGTGGGCGCTGGCCCGCACCCTCCTCACCCTGTCGAACAAGTAATCATCCCTTCTCCACTGCGGCAAGCCCGCCGGCGAGGGCGCCGCGGATGATCCCGGCCGCCCCGGTCTCGCCGCCTGCCGGGCAGGGCGGATAGGTTCGGCTGGAGGCAAGCGCTGCCCCCAGGGCAGCGCGCCAGTCGCCCTGTCGGAAGGCCTCGCGATCGAGTTCGCACGAAGGCGCGTTGGAGCGCAACCAGCCGCTCAGGTACGGATACTCGGGAAAGGCCGGGCGCGGCACATAGACCAGGGGCCTTTCCGCCCGCCAGGCCTCGCTGACGATGCCGTAGCCGGGCTTGCACACGATCACGTCCGCGGCCCGGATCAGTTCCGCCATGTCCGAGCCGTCCGGCATGGCCCGCACGTTGGTGGGGATGTCCCCTGCCGGCAGCGCCGGCATCATGAACCGCCATCCGGTCATTTCCGCCAACACATCCATGCGGAACGGCGGCACGCCGCTGGCGCCGAACATCACCAGCGCCAGCCGGTCGTCATCCGCAT
>OBLQ010000230.1_pt1 | contig 20763 bp, 17 predicted proteins | sample 1519881 | NCBI WGS metagenome assembly OBLQ01 (sample SAMN01911456, study PRJEB22533) | soil metagenome | biome: Soil | place: Malaysia | collected 2012-04-30 | depth DG_metagenome m | reverse complement strand
ACTTTCGTAACCTCCCCCCCTCTCGAGAGCCGAGGTCAACGAAAATCGCGAAGACCTCCGTAATCCCAGGGGAGACGACCGGCTAATCCTACATTCAACCGGGGGATCTTCAGGCACACCAACTCGGTTCTATATGAACGTGGATAGCTTCGATTGGCGTCTGGCTGCCACCGAACGAGCATACTCGTGGAGTGGTTATCGGATCGGTGATCGTGCGCTGTTCTTGTGGGGAGCTCCGGCTACAAGATTGTCGCCGTTCAATGCCACGAAGTTGAAGGCCTACCACTTGGTCCGCCGAGAACTCTTGGTTAATACCTTCTGTCACGATGAGCGCCTTTGGGAGATGCTCCGTAAGAAATTACGACGCTTCCGACCGCAGTTCATTGTGGGGTATGTTTCCAGTCTGGAAAGTCTTGCCGAGTATTTGCTCGCACGTCGGGAGAGGATCGCCGGAATACAGGCTGTCCTATCGGCGGCAGAACCCGTAACGGAGCGCACGCGAGATCTCGTACAGGCAGCATTCGAAGCCCCGCTTTTTAACGCGTACGGTTCGCGCGAATTTATGTCGGTTGCCGTTGAGTGTGACAGACACGAAGGCTTGCATGTGAATGCCGAAAATATCCTCGTCGAAACGGAGGGCGATGGTCGATGCCCTTCAGAACTCTTGATCACCGACTTGCATAACTACGGCACGCCTCTAATTCGTTACCGGATCGGCGACGCCGGATCACTCGCTACTGGTCAGTGTGGTTGCGGTCGCGGTTTGCCTAGGATCCGTGCCATTGAAGGACGCGTGGTGGACTTGCTGCGGCTGCCCGATGGTAGAGTCGTCAGCGGACTTGTCTTTCCTCACGTCGTGAAGGAGTTTCCCCAGATCCGTGAGTTTCAGGTAGAGCAACGTAGCCCTGAGTCGATTGTTCTCCGCGTAGTCTTAAACTCACCGCTTACGCCGCCAGACGTGGACACGCTTCATCGCGCGATCACGCGAATCGTCGGAGAGGATATCAATTTCGAGATTGCAGATGTGCCGTCGATTCCCAGGCTTCGTTCAGGCAAGAGAAGAGTATCCATCGGACTCCCAGGCTGAGTCTGGCAATCGACCGACGGATCACCCTGGTTTGCACTAATTATTCTGTCTTTCTTGATTCACGGTGCCCGCGGTAGAGACCAAGGTAGCGCTCGGCCATCTGTTCAGGCGTGAAGCAGTTCTGATAGGCAGAAGTAGCGGCTGCACGCATGCGTTGCCTTAGTGGTCGATCCTGAGCAAGCCGAACTATGGCCTCGGCCATCGCACGATGGTCGCCGACCGGCACGATCAAGCCGCTGTCCGTTAGCCGGATCACCTCCGACATGCCACCTACGTCCGTAACGATGGCAGGTAACCCCCCAGCCATGGCTTCCAACAGCGCTATAGGAAGGCCCTCGCTTCGCGATGACATCAGGAAAGCGTCCGCAACTTGTAGGTGCTGCCAAATATCCGTGGTTTCACCTGTAAACAGGACATCGGCTGCGACGCCCAGTTCATTCGCCAAGCTCTTCAGAATAGGTGCCTGCGGTCCGTCACCTACGATGATGAGCCGGGTCGCGGTCAACCGCGAATGGGCGGCAGCGAACGCTCGCAACGAGGTTTCAAAGTCCTTGAGGGCGACCAATCGCCCGACAGAAACTAGAGTAAATAAGTCGTTCTTCTGCCGTTCGCCAGAGGGACCCGCGATTGGGGCACCACTGTAGATGCGAGTCATTCGTAAGCCCCTTGCGAACGGCAGAGATCGGAGATTCTTTACAGTGGCGTCACATACGCCGACTACCCAGTCGCATGCTCGACCAGTTATGGAAAATTTGATCTCGCGCCGAATCTTGTGCGGCGGTGCGACCAACCCGTGCCGCGTACTGATGACTGTTGCGCCGCGTAATTTTCCGACCCATGCGCCTGCGATGGTCGCCATGGCATTGTGACAATGCACCACATCAGGGTTGAGCAAACGAAGTCTCTGAAATAGGCGCCAGATAAGCGCGGGCGTCGACATCTGGCCGATGCACTCAACCGAGATTCCTTCCGAGCGGAGTTGTTCGCCCAACGCCCCTGTGGCGTACAGGCACACTACTGAAGGATCGTGGCCCATCTGACGATGGATCCGGCAAAGCGTGGCAACGATTACTTCTGCCCCTCCCACTTCCATACTGTCGATGACATGGACGATTCGCATAGCTATCGATGTCAGAACCTACTCAAAAGCTAACTCGGCAATCCCAATAAGCATAGCGGTTTGTGGGCATGGGCGGTTCTACATGTTCAATATCCATATCACCTCAGCGGACTAAATCCGAGCAACTGTGCTGATGAGGGTGTGCGACACGATTGCTTTCCAGTTCGATTCCTACGTTGGCGTTTGAGCGTTAATCCCGCACGCGTGAGGACGGTCGTTAGGGGTTATCGAGAATGACTACTCCCATCGGATGCGATACGAAAAGCGCCGATTTTGCGCTAAACTGACTTGCTTCCGTCGAACAATGTGCTTTCTCTAGGGCGCTTCTTATTTGGGCACCGGCGACGTTCATAGTGGCGCAATGACAGTGCAACGGTCTGGACCAAAAGTCGCCGTAGTAACCCCGTTTTTTCCGCTATCCGGTCATCCCTATCGCGGTCGTTCCACTTACCAGTTGCTTTGTGCGTTGAAGGAGCGCGTTTCGGTGGAAGTTGTGTGCCCGATACCGAAGTACCCGAGAGGGTTCCGCAGTCGGGATTATCGCGAAGCCGACGTAAATTTTCGTGTGCCCCCGCTTTCGACGACCTACATTCGCTATCCTTCTGTGCCAGTGGTCACGCGCCCGATCAACGGTATGATTTGCGCTCATTACATCGAGGATTGCCTGCGTGAGATTGCGCCAGATGTGGTCTTGAATTTCTGGATTTATCCGCAAGGACGGGGTGCCCTCCTGGCTGGCAGGACGGTAGGCGCTAAGGTAATCGTGGGCGCGATCGGCTCCGATTTAAATGCTTTGCCGGGTCGCGTAACTTCGTATTTGACCCTTCGGACCATGATGGAAGCCGATCATGTGATCACGAAAAGCGATAAACTTCGCTGCCGCGCCGTTGAAATGGGCGTTCCCCCCGACAGGGTTACTGCGGTGCTGAACGGCTGTGATCGGAGACTTTTCTCGCCAGGTGATCGCATCGGCGCGCGCAAGGATCTCAATATTTCACTTGATAAGTGCCTGGTCGTATTTGTTGGGAGATTGGAAGTCGCGAAGGGAATCCGGGACCTTTTCGATGCCTGTCATAGATTACGCGCAAAGTATGCGAATTTGCAGCTTGCATATATCGGCGACGGGCCGGGAGCATCCCTACTATCGAGACTGAAAGCACGGTTTTCAGCCGGTTGGGTGCTGTTGCCCGGCAGCACCGACGCCCGTGGGGTTGCACAATGGCTGCGTGCCAGTAATTTGCTTGCCTTGCCGAGCTATGTAGAAGGTTGTCCAAACGTCGTTCTGGAAGCTCTCAGTTGCGGGCGTCCGGTTGTGGCAACTAATGTAGGGGGTGTTCCAGAAGTCCTCAGCAGGGAAGGCGGTGAATTGGTTTCGCCGCGAGATTCTGTTGCATTAGCCGAGGCTATCGATCATGTCCTTCAGCAGAAATGGGACGAGCGAAAGCTAGCATCGAAATGTGGCCGTAGTTGGGATGATATGGCAGATGAAGTTTGCCGGATCCTGCTTAAAGTATTGGGAAGCACCGATCGAGATGCTGCGGATAAGCACGTACTAGCCGGGGATATTTCGCTATGAAGCTTCCCAGACACATGGAGCTGTGGGGTCCTGGGTATGTCCATGACCGCTGGAACCGGCTTGCTTATCCATCGAAGCCCCGCCGCGCGTGGCTGGCTATCGCGGATCATTTTGAACCGTTTTGGGCCCGTCCCACCGAGGCTGATGCCAAAGACCGAGTGCAACGTTGGGCGACTGCTTGGCCGAAGATCGCGGAACGGGCCGGACGCGATTCTGCTGGCAATCAGCCTTGCTACACCTTCTTCTACCCCGAAGAGGAGTATCGCCCTGAGTTCCTCGACCAGCTGGCTGCCATGCATGAACTCGGCATTGCAGATGTGGAGATCCATATCCACCATGATGGCGAACCTCGCGATGTGTTCATCCGGCGAATGAGCAGTTTTCGCGATACTCTTCGGCTCCGTCACGGGTTGCTGCGCTCCTTGGAAGGCAAGACAGCGTTCGGATTTATTCACGGGAATTGGGCCCTTGACAATTCGTTGCCTGGGGGCCACGCGTGCGGACTGAATGATGAGATAACGATTCTCCGCGACTTAGGATGTTACGCAGACTTCACGATGCCGTCGGGGAATTCACCAAGCCAAGCCCGGATGGTAAACATCATCTATTGGGCAAAAGACGATCCCTCTCGTCCTAAGTCTTATTCCACTGGCATACCCGTAACGTCCGGTCGTGCGCGGGATGGCGACCTACTGATGATTCCCGGCCCGTTGGGTCTGCGCTGGGCGGATAGGGCAGTACCTCGCATGGAAACAGGGGAAATTGCTGCCAACGATGCCCCGACGCGCTACCGTGTCAGACGATGGTTGGCATTGGCACCTCGCATCGGGAACGATGTCTTCATCAAGCTTCACACGCACGGCGCGCAAGAGAAGAATTCGGCTGCGTTGCTGGGTGGGGATCTGCAGAGACTATTCACATGGTTCGGCGAAGAGTGCCGTCGACGGCAGTGTAAGTTCTATTTCGTCTCAGCCTGGCAGATGTATTTGGCTATCGAAGCGCTTAGAGTCAGGAAGGATCCGGTGGCGGCTCTGGCAGCTGCGGAAGGTGCGAGTGCCACTGCAGGGCTGCTCAAATGAGCCTCGAAACTTTCAAGAGCCTTGAAACGGATGCGAGACGACCCACGCAAGGATCGGTCGGAATTCTTGGGCCCGTCCGTGACCAGAAATGTCTGCATTCCGCCCTGGCGGCGGTCGCGCATGTATTTGGCCCTCAAGCTAATCTCATCATTTCGGGCGGTTGCGATTCTTCACCTGCCACTTCCCAAATCGTGAGCCAGTTGGGTTTCGTGAACGTGAATTTCCTGACTCCAGCTGAAATGTGGCTGGCCCTTTCTGAGCTGGAAGTCCTACTGGTGCCTGCTCCAGAACGATCGATTCCTGCCACCCTTCTTGAGGCCATGGGAGCGGGCGTTCCCATCATTGCGGCTGGTGTTCCACACTTCTCTGAGTTCGCAGAGCACGGGAAGAGTGGATTTCTAGTTCGCGGATCGACTCAGGAATTTCAGCGGTGGCTCGAAAAGCTTTCGGAAAATCGCGAACTCCGCGACCGCGTGAGTCGACAAGCACGTAAGAATGCGATTGCCCGATTTGGCCAAAGTCTGTCGACGACTTGCATGTCCTCGGAAGACCGGAGCGCAACGGCCTCTCGTGGATTTCGAAAATGTATCAAGGATGCGGTGGACACGATCGTGCCGTCGGCCATGTTGCGCTGGCGAAGCAAGACTCGGCGTAACGAAATCGCAGTGACCTTCGACGACGGTCCACACCCCCAATACACTCCTGAAGTGCTCCGCATCCTGAGCTCGTATAGGATACGAGCAACATTCTTTTTGCTCGGAAACCGCGCCGAAGAAAGTCCAGAGATCGTGACACGGATTGCTGACGCTGGACATGAGATTGCAAACCACTCGTACAGTCACCCTTACTTTTCAAAGGTGACCCTTGAAAGAGCGAAATGGGAGATAAGAGAGGCGGAGAGATGCGTTTCGGGGATCGGGGTCCCTTACCATAGGATCTTCCGTCCTCCCTTCGGAAATTTTGGTCACCGGTCTTTGCTATCGCCGTGGCTGTGCAGCCATTCGGTCGTATATTGGAACGTCGACCTCAAGGACTACCGCGCCAACCATAAGTCGGAAATCGAGGCACTGCTGGCGAAGACGGTTCTGTGTGCTGGTGACGTCATTTTGTATCATGGCGTCAATTCCGCAAGCATTGCAGCGCTGCCTTCGGTGATCGAAGCAGCCCTGGGTGCGGGCGATCGTAAGTGCGTAACAGTGAGTCAGCTTGCCGCAAGCTGATGTACTAATTTGGGCGTTCGGCGAAGCCAGCGGAGTGGCCATGTCGCATGTTACGTGGCTCGGAGATTTGATGCGGATTGTCGCAAGACGCCGCAATGTGGCAAAGCGTATGTAGTCTTGCAGGCGCAGGGCATATTAAAGTTCGTGCCACGAGAGGGTGAATGTGGCACCAAGAAGAAAGTCAGTCGGGGAATGCGCAACGTCCTTATTGTTTCGTATTTGTTTCCTCCCATCGGCGGAGTCGGAGTTGCGCGGGCTATCGCCTATTCTCGTTATCTACCTCGCGAAAACTGCCGTACGTTTGTACTCACCGTTAGCAGGCTAGCAACTGCGTACCAGGATGCAGAGCTGGAAAAACTGGTTCCTGGCGATACCGTGGTGTACCGCGCATTCAATCCTGAACTGCCATATGGGCTCAAGAACGGGCTCTGGCGTAAGTTGTCTGGTCGCAAAGGAGGAAGGCGGGATTCGCAGTCTCCCACTGAAAGAACGGGCACCCGCGACCACGTGCGCTCGGCCGTGCGCGGTGCGATCGCCCGCGTAGCGTTTCCAGATGCACAGTGCGGATGGTTTCCTTTCGCCCTTGCAAAGGCCGCAAGAATCATCCCTAGGCACGAAATCGACACGGTGATTTTGATCGCCCCGCCCTACTCGCTCCTGAGGATCGGCGTTGCATTAAAGCGCCGTTTCGATCAGATAAAACTCATTACCGATTTGCGAGACGACTGGCTTGGGTACTACGTATCCCAAAGTGATGGCCCGAGCGACTACTCTCTTGGCTGGTCGGCCCGAGAGTGGAGCCGTGCTCGCGACATGGAACGTTCTGCGTTCATATCATCTACTGTGGTTTCCATCGCCACCCCAGCATGGGTCGACGATCTCCGCGGAAGGTATCCCGATATTGCTAACGAACGGTTTATCTGCACTATGAGCCGGCCATGTTTCCCCAACCGTTTGCTCGGCCACACGGAGCAGATACACGGATTCGAGCGGCGTACTTTGGCACATTGAACGCATCACCCGTTTACTCGCCCGGGAACTTCCTCGCTGCGTTTGATCGTTTACCGGAAGATGTGCGGCGGCACTATGAAATACAAATCATTGGCCGAGTGACACCTGATTGTCGAACTATGCTCAACGGTCATCGCGAAATCCGCGAGTTTGGATTTGTCGAGAAGTCGCGCGGCATTGAGCTGCTACGTCAAGCTGACTTTCTGCTGCTTATTGCTACGAATTCTAGATCACATGCGGGGAAGCTTTTTGAGTATCTTGCGACCGGCATACCGATTTTGGCCCTGTCCCCTCCTGGCGGAGAAATCGATCGCATTTTGCGCGAGACCGGCAGCGGATGGTGTGTGGATCCTTGGGATATTGAGGCAATTCGGAAGGCGCTATTTGATTTTCACTTGCGAATTCGGACAGATCAACCAATGATCCGTCCCAATTGGGATGCTGTCCAGGCCTATTCTTGGCCGCAGATCGTTCATCGATTCGCTTCGACGATTCGTCAGGCCGAGCAGGACCGCGCTACGGCAGCGTCATTAACCTCCGTTAATGGCTAGCAAGAGAATTCGCATACCGAAAGGCGTAAGCAGTTGATGGCCCAAAACGAAATGGTTAAGAGGAAGCTCCGGGTAGGCATTGTTGGCGCTGGGTACGTGAGCGCGCATCACTTGCGTGCGCTTAGGACTCTTCCTGAAGTCGAAGTCGCGGCATTGGCTGATATCGATGGCGCAAGGGCAGAAGCTGTTGCTCGCCAGTTCAACGTTCCAGAGGCACTATCGAGCGTGAAAGAGATGGTGACGCATCAGTTGGATGTCGTCCACGTGCTTACGCCTCCTGAATGGCATTGCCCTGTAACCATTGAAAGTTTAGAGGCGGGATGTCATGTACTCGTTGAAAAACCGATGGCGGAGACGGAACACGATTGCAAGCGCATGATTACCGCAGCCGAGCGCTCCGGTAGGATCCTTGCGGTCAACCACTCCGCACGGATGGACCCGGTTGTGTTGAGGGCTGCCACGATCGTTGCCAGGGGCACGATCGGAGACGTTGTCTCAGTCGATTTCATTCGCAGCTCTGACTACCCACCGTATCTGGGGGGCACTCTGTCCGGTCCCTATCGAAAGGGCAGCTATCCGCTCCAAGACTTGGGCGTGCACGGGATCACGATGTTGGAGACTTTCTTAGGAGCAGTGCAGAAGGCTGATATAGAGTTCCGTTCCAGCGGCTTCGACGTGAATTTCCTTTTCGATGAATGGCGAGCAACGCTGGAATGCGAACGTGGCATCGGTCGAATGTATCTATCCTGGAATTTCCGCCCGATAACCAGCGAACTGTTCATTCGAGGCACGCGTGGGTCATTGCACGTAGACTGCTTTCTGCAGACCTGCCATGTTGTGAAGCTAACGCCCGGACCGAAATTCTTGAGCAACGTAATCGGTCGTATGCGCAACGCGGTGTCGGACATGATCACAGTGCCAACGAACGTATTGCGGTTCGCTGCCGGAAGACTCCAGGGGGCTCCCGGCATCCGTGTCTCGATCCGGAGCTTCTACCGCTCTATTCTCAACGGTCTGCCTGTCGAAGTCCCGGCGGAAGAAGGTCGACGAATCATTTCGGTGATCGAACAGGCATGCGTGCGTGCAGATGCATCAAGACAGCAACACCGGGCTCGACAGCTTCGCCATTTGGACTCGGCTTCTGTGTTGGTGACGGGCGCTGCCGGCTTTCTGGGACGGCACATAGTCGCGCGGCTGCTCGATCAAGGATTGAACGTACGAGTTCTGGTGCGACGTCCCACACGACAGTGGGCGAACAAGCCGAACATTCAGGTGGTTTGCGGAGATTTGGGGGATCCTGAAGTCGTGGACCGCGCGATCGAGGGAGTCGAATGTGTGGTTCACGCCGGTGCTGCCATGAAGGGAAGCGCCGCTGACTTTCGCCGCGGCACGGTTGTTGGAACGCAAAACGTAATTGAGTCCTGCCTGCGGCTTGGAGTGAAAAGGCTCGTCTTTGTCAGTTCGCTCAGCGTACTTGATTTCGCTGGTCATGACCGACGTGCGCCGGTGACGGAGTCTTTTGCATATGAACCGTTCCCGGAAAAGAGGGGCCTCTATACTCAGACCAAACTTGAAGCGGAACTCATGGTATTGGATGCCATCGAGCGGCGTGGCTTGTTTGGGGTTGTCCTGCGCCCGGGACAGATCTTCGGCTCCGGCGGAGAACTAGCGACTCCTGGGGGAGTGATTGGTCTGGTGGATCGCTGGTATGTGGTGGGCAGCGGCAATTCGCGATTGCCACTCGTTTATGTGGAAGATGTCGTGGACGCGATCATGCTCGCGATGCGCCACACTGGATCAAGGTACGTGTTCAATATTGTGGACCCTGAACCGGTAACGCAGCGGGAGTATCTCAATGCATTGGACCGATACCTGGTAGGGAAGATTAAGGTTAAGTATGTTCCGGCACTTCTACTGAATACTGTCGCGCTTGCTTGTGAGATTGTGGAGAAGGCGTCGAAACGTCGCTTACCACTTTCTCGGTACCGATTGCGGTCTATTCGCCCCTTGTGGCCTTTCGATGTTTCTGCAGCACAGCACGACTTAGGTTGGAACCCCGGAGTCGGTTCACGAGTGGCGCTTTCATCCATGCGAAAGGGAGTGGTTCCCTCGCGAGAGTCGCACGCAGTGGGGACGGAGCCTGCAACAGCGAAGATTGAGCCCGCCGCTCGATAGGTCACCAAGATCAGTCGCCAAACGCAACGTCATTGAATCCCCTTCCGCATCCGCTACAACAAGACTTGGGAATCCCTCACCGGCGCGAGCCTTCGACTTCATAGGGTGACAGCTTTGATGAAGAGCAGCGTACCACTCGAAACTGTCAAAGCCGGATTGACCTCAGATCGGAGACGTTGATCTGCCGTTACTCACGCCTTCGGCCAGACCGCTTTGGGAAACATCTTGCAGCTGTGCCGGATGTGTTAGCCGGAATCGCTCGTACGAGCTCTCTGGAACGGATACCGGCTGGTTGTGGCAAAAAGGTTCAACGAACCTGCTGTGTAGCAAACTTGGGCGCAAGGGTGGACACAAGACTCCGCCGAACACGCCCCTATACCGTGTACTACAGCCGTGGGAAGCGCTAGAAGAGCCAACTACATAGCGTTCCTGGACCCATCAGCGGGTTCCAGGTTCGAGTCCTGGGCGGCTCACCAACCCCTTTTAATTCAACATCTCGCGTCCCGCCGAACGCCGCAAAATAGGGCACTTGCTAACGCTTGATGACGACTCAGACGCCATTTCGTCATTTTGTGGGCGCGCAATCTCGCGTCTGTCCGAGAATATCTTCGAGTGTGCCTCGATACCCCCTTTTCTCGCTTTACTAAGCAAATTACTACTTGCAATATGATAGTACCTAGTCACGTTATGCTCACTGACGCTGTGGGCGACGCTCCGACGCGTCGCGCTTGAGATGACCCCATCTCTTTAGTGCCCAAGTTCGGCGTCGCCTGCAGCTTGCTAACATCCAGCTAATAGCCTCTGGGCGCAACGCCTTTCTGCATTTACAGAAGCAGCTTATAGCAGTAGGCTACCCCGGGCACGAGGTCCGGGAAACGCTGCGTCCAAAAAAACCTTCACATGCTTGGAATTGAAATTATTGCCGCGATTCTATTCGTACCTCTATGGCTGGTGGCTCCTGAGCTCTTGAGAACTTCTCCAGGTCCACTTGCAGCTCAAGCCGTGTGTTGACGCGTTTTGCAGCTTGTTAGCAGGGTGCTGAAAAACTCTGAGAGCCTTGAAGGCCGCGACCACAGCCGCGACGTAGACACCGCAAAGCCAACGGGGCGTTAGCCCCTGAAGCTTTCTGATGCGTCCGTTTCAGCGTGGGAGACGCCAGAGGACAGAGCGGGAGGAACGAATGCACAGGAACCACGACATTGTCGCCATCGGGGCCGGCCACAACGGGCTGGTGGCCGCCGCGTACCTGGCAACCGCCGGCAAGAATGTTCTCGTGCTCGAGCGCAATGCGTGGTCCGGGGGCGGCGTCGTCACGGCGGAACTCACCGGCCCGGGGTACTTGCACGACCGCTTCAGCACCGGCCACATCTTTATCCAGGCCAACCCGTTGGTGAAGAATGACGAACTCAAGCTGCTCTCGCGCTACGGACTGAAATACATCTATCCCGACGTTCCCTTCATCTGCGTGTTTGAAGACGGCTCAACCATCGCCCTGCACCGGGATCGCAACAAGACCTACGCCAGCATCGCCGAGTTTTCCAAGAAGGACGCCGATGCATTCCTGAAGTTTGCCGACACGGGCATGTTTTATCTTCCGCTGCTGGCGGCTTCGCTCTACACGCCGCCCGTCCCTCTCGGTGCCAGTCTGGCCATGCTCGATCAGAGCGCGGAGGGACGCCAGCTCTTCGCCATCATGCACAAGAGCCCCTATGACCTCATCCTCGAGAATTTCGAAAATGAGAAGGTCCGTTTGTTCTTCATGCGGATGGTTTCGGAGAACCTGACCGGGCCGGAGGAGAAGGGGACAGGTCTCGGCATTTTTGTCTTCCTAGGTTTCATGGAGCAATACGGCATCGGGCTGCCGGTCGGCGGCAGCGGCGCTCTCACCGCCGCGCTGATCCGCTGCATCGAGGCCCATGGCGGAACGGTGATGAACAACGCCTCGGTCGAAGCGGTTCTGGTGAAGGGCGGCCGTGCCGCTGGAGTACGCACCGCGGACGGCGCCGAACACATGGCCAAGGATGCCGTCATCGGCGCCATCCATCCGCACCTGCTCGGCCGGATGGTGCCGGGCCTCGACGCCGCCGTGGTTCGAGCCGCCGATCGCACGGAACTTTCTGCGAATTCCTGCCTGACAGTACATGCGGCGCTGCATCAGCCGCTCCGGTTCAGGGCCGGCCCTCACGTGAATCGTGCGTACTTCACCGAATTGATGCCTAGCCGCATGGATACTTTGCGGCAATTTTTCGACGCGCTGCGCTACGGCCGCATCCCCGAGACGTCGCTCATCGGCCTCGTATCGCCCTCGACGTTCGACGCCACGCGCTGCCCTCCGGGAAAGGCCACCTTGCACGTTTGGGACTACGTGCCCTATGCTCACCCCGGCGGCGGGCCGACGTTCTGGGATCGCGCGAAGCAGGGATTTGCGCAAACGCTGCTGTCCCGCATGGAGCGTTTCATCGACAACATCACGCGGGACAACATCATCGAGTTTGTTGTGGATAGCCCGCTCGACCTCGAGCGCGCCTCCGCCAGCTTTCAGAAAGGCGACCTGCACGGCATCGCGCCGTACATGTATCAATCCGGCGCGCACCGGCCGACTCCGGACCTTGGCCAGAACACCGTGCCCGGCGTGGAGCGGCTGTACCTGGTCGGACCGTTCCAGCATCCTGGCGGCGGGGTGTTCGGCGCCGGTCGCGCTACGGCCATGAAAATGTGCGAAGACCTGAAGATCAATTTCGACAAGATTGCCCAGGCATGATGAAAATCTACGGGCAGGACAATGCGGAAGTCATGCAGATCAGCTCGCTCGAGCGCAACGGCAACACGCTCGTTCTCAAAGGAAAGGTCTTTGGGGCCATGCCCATCACCGCGAAGCTCACGCCGCAAGAAGGGCGGAATGGGTTGAAGCTGCTCAATTTCAAGCTGGCGGCTTTCTTGTTGACCTTCTTGTTCAGAAGATAGCGCGGGACCGCGCTTCTGGCGTTGATCTCGATAGGCTCATGCTTTTTGGGGCGAGCGCAGTATCGGTAATGAGGGGGGAACATCCTACGCAATCGTGGTAGACAAGAATCCAATCGGAGGACACATGGCAAGCGAGAGATACGAGCGGGGTTTGGCGGTGAGGCGCGAGGTTCTGGGGGCGGCGTACGTGGATCGCTCCATCGCCGAGGCGGATGACTTTTCGCGTCCCATGCAGGAGCTGGTGACGGAATATTGCTGGGGCGAAATCTGGACGCAGCCGGAGCTTTCAAAGAAGACACGCAGCCTGATCAACATCGCGATGATCAGCGCGCTCAACCGGCCTCATGAACTGAAGCTGCACGTTCGCGGGGCGCTCCGCAACGGCTGCAGCAAGGAAGAAATTCGCTCCGTGCTTATGCAGGTCGCCATCTACTGCGGTGTTCCCGCCGCCATTGACGGTTTGCGGGTCGCCCGCGAGGTTTTGAAGGAGGAGGGTATTTAGGTGCCTGGCGGTGAATCGGCGCCACGTCCCGCGATCGGTTTCATTGGCTTGGGCAATATGGGCACGCCGATGGCTGCCCATCTCGCGGCTGCGGGTTACCATTTGATCGTTGCCGACGCCCGGCCAGAGCAGGTCCAACGTTTCGCCGGCGCGTATCCGAGCGTGGTGTTGGGATCGCTCGCAGAAATAGGGAGCGCGGCCAGTGTCGTTATCACGATGCTGCCGAACATCGGCGTCGTTCGCGATGTCATGCTGGGAGAAGAGGGCGTCGCGTTTTCCATGGCCCCCGGCTCGATTCTCATCGACATGAGTTCCTCGTCTCCCCCCGGCACGATCGCCCTGGGCGCGGAGCTCATCAAGCTGAAGATCAAAATGATCGATGCGCCGGTTTCCGGGGGCGTGCCCCGAGCGGCGACGGGCGAACTCACGATCATGGCCGGTGGGGACACCGCTGACATTGATCGCTGCGCGCCGATCTTGAAAGCCATGGGGAACACGATCTTTCGGACCGGTAAGTTAGGCACGGGTCAGGCGATGAAGGCCTTGAACAATCTCTGCTCCGCGGCCGGGCTGTTGATCGCCTCCGAAGCGGTGCGGACGGGCCGCCGGTTCGGCCTGGATGCCGAACTGATGGTTGATATCCTCAACGCCTCGACCGGACAAAACAACAGCACGCTCCGGAAATTCAAGCCTTTCATCTTGCCCAGAAAATACGAGTCCGGATTTGGCCTCGACCTGATGGTTAAAGATCTCTCGGCCGCGCTCGATCTCGCGGTCTCCGAGGGTGTCGGCGCTCCGTTGACGAAATGCTGCGTCGAGCTGTGGAAGGAAGCGCAGAAGGCTCTTGGCCCGGGCCAGGACCACACCGCCATCGATCTGTGGGTCGAGCGCATCAGCGAAGGCCACTGAATATTCTTGAGACGCTCGAAGGGAGCAGCGGCATTTCCCACTTCTTGCCGGACTCCCGGCGCGATGCGGCAAGAGGCGGACGCATGAACGGCGCGAACCCACCATGACCCCGAGCATGCCCAACTACGAGATCGTTGCCATTCGTTATGCGACTGTGGATCGGCGCGCGCGGGAGAATTTCCTTTCCACTGACCTTCCAGACGCACCGATGCCGATGGACTACTTTGTCTGGGCGATTCGCGGGGCCCGCCAGGATGTCGTCGTCGATACGGGCTTTACCGAAGCTGCCGCACGCAGTCGCAAGCGGCGTTACCTCCATTGCCCGGTCGAGGGACTTCGCCAGGTCGGAATCGATCCCGAAGCCGTGCAGAACGTGGTCATCACCCACCTCCATTACGATCATGCCGGCAACCTCGGGCGCTTTCCGGCGGCGAAGTTTCACTTGCAGGAATCGGAAGCAGCGTTTGCAACGGGGAAATTCATGCTCGACGCTTCCCGGCAGCACGCCTACGACTTAGAGGATGTCGTCTGCGCTCTGAGAGGCATCTACGCTGGCCGCATCGTATTTCATAGCGGCTCTGGCGAGGTACTGCCCGGGATCACGCTGCATCACGTCGGCGGCCACACGGCCGGGCTGCAAGTCGTGCGCGTCCACACGGTGCGCGGCTGGGTCGTACTGGCCTCGGACGCCACTCATTTCTACGCGAACATCCGGGGGCGCAGCCCGTTTCCCATCGTTCACGATGTAGGGGCAATGCTTGAAGGTTTTCGCCTGGTCGAGAGCTTGGCCGACGGCCCAGACCACGTCATTCCCGGACACGACCCGGCCGTCGCCGCGCGGTTTCCGCGCGTGCCGGGGCTCGACTTCGAGGCGGTGCGCCTCGATCTCCCGCCCGCTGCGGAAGCGTAGCCCTGGGCATCATTGAATCGTCGTGACGTGGTGGCTGTCCATGTACTCGCGCAGCGCGATGATCTGGCCGTCCTTCACCTTGAGCACAAAAGCGTACATGTTGTCGTATTGCTTGCCGTTTTTCAGGGTGCCCGTCCCATGGGCTTCAGCCAAGACCACAGGACCGTCGGAAATGAGGGCGTTGATTTTGACTTTGGGATCGCCGGGTACGAACGTGCCACGGATCGGGCCGAGAAACTTGTCAATGATGTTGTCGCGGCCTTCCATCTGGCCCGCGCCCGGAATGCCGGTGGCCATCACTTTCCAGACCGCGTTCTTGTGAAACATTGGGCGCAGCTTTTCGAGATCGCCGCTGCTCAGCACCTTGAAAAATTTCCTTACGAATTGCTCGTTGGCTTTCTTCGCTTTCGTCATTCTCTCCTCCTGTGTCTTCCACAAGTTGTGAACGCCGCGGTGCATGCGGCCTTCAGATTCGCGTCTCCGCTGACAACGGCGGCTTACCTAGAATCATGTCCGCAGCCTTTTCCGCGATCATGAGGATCGGCCCGTTGGTGTTGCCGCCGATCAACGTGGGCAGGATCGAGCCATCCACAACGCGGAGCCCCTCGATACCTCTAACCCTGAGTTCCGGGTCTACGACCGCGCCAGCGTCAGCTCCCATGCGGCATGTTCCGACGGGGTGAACGCCGGTCACCGCAAAGTTTCGCGCGTAGTCTTTGAGAGCTTCGTCTCCCTGAACATCGGAGCCGGGCACGACCTCTTTGCCGCGATAGGGATCGAAGGCCGGCGCCTCCAGCAGCTTGCGCGCGAGCTTCAGTCCGTACACGAGAAGATCGAGATCGCGTTCATCGCCGAAAAAGTTCGGGTCGATGAGCGGCATCGCCCGATAGTCGGCGCTTGCCAGGTTGACGCGGCCGCGGCTCTTGGGTCGCATCACCATTGCGATCAGCCCGTATCCATGTCCGATGGCGACATGGCTGAAGCCGAGGCGTTCGCGGATGCGTCCCTTTTCCTTTTCGTTCTTGTACGCGGGCAGGAGCATGAGCTGGACATCGGGCCGGTCGAGATCCGGTCGGCTCTTCACGAACCCGCCGGCGTGCATGACGGGGTTGGCCAGCAATCCGCGATGGAAGAGCAGGTATTCGGCGAAGGCCCACGCGTTCCGAGGCAACGTCCTCCACGAGATTCCGTACGACACCGTGCTCGGGCTGTCGTAGCGGATCGGCGCCACGACGTGCTCCTGCAGATTGCAGCCCACGCCGGGCGACGCCTGAACCACGGAGATGCCGTGGCGCTTCAGCTCCTCGGGGTCGCCGACACCCGAAAGCATCAGCAACTTAAACGATCCGTACGTTCCCGCCGAGAGAATTACTTCGCGCCCCGCGCTCAGCCGCCGCGTCGCGTCGCCGTGAACCATCTCGATTCCCACTGCGCGGCGGCCGTCTAAAAGCACTCGCGAGACTTGGCAATCGGTCAGTACCGTCAGGTTCTTCCGGCCGCGCGCCGGCTTCAGGTAGGCCGTCGCCGAGGACTCGCGCTTCCCATTGCGAATCGTCGACTGCCGGATCGTGAATCCCTCATGCGTCGGGCCGCAAAAATCCTCGCAACGCTTCATCCCCAGCGATTCCGCTGCCTGAAACAGGATTTCGCACAGCTGATTGTAGGAATCCAGATTCGTGACGCTGGTCGGGCCGTCGGTCCCGTGATAGATCGAATTCCGGAAATCGGCGTTGTTTTCGGAGCGCCGGAAATACGGCAGGACTTCGCGGAACGACCAGCCCTGGCAGCCCGCCTCGGCCCAATCGTCGTAGTCGTGCGGATGGCCGCGGGTATAGACCATTCCGTTGATGGAGCTGGTGCCCCCAAGCGTTTTCCCGAGCGGGATCGGCAGAGAGCGGTTGCCCGCGTGCTTTTGCGGCACGCTCGAAAACCGCCAGTTCACCTTGGGATGATCCAGAAGATGCACCACGCCGAGCGGAACCTTGATGAACGGATTCGTGTCGGGCGGGCCCGCCTCAATTAGGCAAACGCGAATCGTGGAATCGGCCGAGAGCCGGTTCGCTAAGACGCAGCCCGCCGAGCCCGCCCCCACGATGATGTAATCGAACACATTTCCTGCATCGCTTCCCGTTCGTGCATCCGCCATCACGGCTCTCCTCGGGGTGTCCGCAGAATTGACGTTCCCGCGTCCCAGAAGAAATGCTCGCCAACGCTCCGAAAGTCCGGCTCACGATACCACAGCCCTGTTGACTTCTGAACGCTATTGCATAAGATTCGCACTGCTTGGGACGATTCGCGGCGGCCCCGGATTTCAGCAGGAGAGCATCCTCAATGCGGCTAAAAGGTCAGGTGGCATTCATAACCGGTGGCGGTCGCGGCATTGGACGTGCCATCGGGTTGGCATTCGCATCGGAGGGCGCCATCGTAGGCGTGGCGGATATTGACCAGCCCTCGGCCGAAGCGACCGTCGCGGACATCACCAAGGCCGGGGGAACTGCGCGCGCGTTCGTGATCGACGCCAGCCGCCGCGAGGCGGTGCTCGGGGCTGCGGACCGATTGGTTTCAGAATTCGGCCGCTTGGACATCGTGGTCAACAGCGCGATCGTGTTCCGCTATGAGCCGGTCGGCCAGATAACCGAAGAGACGTGGAATCGCATGACCTCGGTGGGCCTGAAGTCGCTCATCTGGGGCGCACAGGCGGCAGACCGACACATGGTTTCCGGCCGCGGCGGATTGATCATCAATTTTTCTTCCCCCACGGCCGACCGCGGGCATGCGGGCACGGCCGTCTACTCGGCCATGAAGGGCGCGGTGGGAGCCTTGACGCGAGCGCTGGCCGTCGAATTCGGGCCGCGCGGTATCCGTGTCAACGCTATCTCTCCCGGCGCCATACCGACGCCGGGCGCCCGCGCTCTTGTCGATGATGCCGGCTATGAAATTCGGCGCAAGAATTCGGTGCTCGGGCGCCTGGGAACCGCGGAGGAGATCGGCGAGGCCGCCGTATTTATGGCGTCCTCGGCGGGCGCCTTCATGACCGGGGAAGTGTGGCACATCGATGGCGGCGCCACGATCAAGGGCGGATGAGACTGACTTCCTTGGAACTCGCAGGGTTTCTCGCTCGCGTAGTTCGGGCGTGCTGTAAGACACCCTCGATGTCGCCGTCGGCGGCCGAACTGCGCCTCCTGTAAACCAGCGCTGGAAGTTGAGTCGCAGATGTATATGATCTAGGCGCAACGTGGGGTGGATAAGAACTGACGTAACAAGACGAGGAAGCGTAGCTCGCGAAACCTGGGAGGAAAGGGATTCATGGCAACGGATATGCACGAGCTGTCGAATGAACGACTACTCCAGTTGAAGAAGGTGATCGAGAACGATGTTCAGCGCGGACTCTACTACGGCGCCGTGATTCTCGTCGCACGGCACGGAATAATCGGTCTTCACGAAGCCATCGGCTGCACGAATGCGAAGGACAAGCGACCCATCAGCAAGGATTCCGTGTTCAGTCTCTTCTCCACCACCAAGGCGTTCACGAACGCGCTCGTCTTCCGCGCGATTGAGCGCGGCGAGTTTGCTCTGACCACCAAGGTCTCCGAAATCATTCCCGAATTTTCACGGGGCCGCCGTCAGGACATCACCTTCTATCATCTTCTGACTCACAGCTCCGGCTTGCCGAGCGTGTTCGCGCCCGAGCCGGGAATGTACATTGACGTGCTTGAGGAAGTCATCGCCGCCATTTGCAAGAACGTTCACAGCATCGAAGATCCCGGCGTGCTGGTCACGTACGCACCGATGGTGGCGCACGCGCTGATGGGCGAGGCCGTGCGCCGGACCGACCCCAAGAAGCGTTCCTATCGCAAGTTGCTGGAAGAAGAGGTCTTGATCCCTCTTAAGATGAAGGACACCGCCATCGGCGTGCGAGCCGACCTTCGCTCGCGCCACATCGTTCCGATCTTTCTAGAACCATTGCCGTTCACCCACCCAGGACACAGCAACCTAGGCACTCACGGAGCGTTCGAGGAAGAGAATGCCGAGATGCCCTGGGTGGGCGGCGTCTCCACTGTCTCGGACATGTTCCGGTTTGCAGAAATGCTGAGGCGCGGTGGCGAACTCGACGGCGCGCGCATTCTTGGACCAGCGATCCTTAACCTAGCCACACGGAACCATACCGGCGACAAGCCCAACGAACTCTTCAAGCAATTGGCCATATCATGCGGCTGGGAGACCTCGCCTGCTTACATCGGACTGGGCTTCTTCATGCGCGGCGAGGCAATCTGCCATCTTCATTTCGGGACTCTCACCTCGCCGCGAACATTTGGCAACATGGGGGCCGGCAGCTCGATATTCTGGGTCGATCCAGCGCGCGAACTTACGTTTGTCTGTCTGTCGGCAGGCGTCATGAACGAGGCTCTCAACATGGCGAGGTTCCAACGACTCTCGGATATCGCCATTTCCGCCGCGATCTGACCGCACACGCTCGCGGAACCGCAGGAAGCCATGAATGCTGCTTGACATCACAGCCCGTTTTTCGACAGTATGCGCGCGTATCCAACAGGGCGAACATTAGGTCCCGCCTGACCACACGTCGAGGAGTAAGGCATGCGAGTTCCGCCTGGTCTGACAGCGACGGCGTTCTCCGAAGCGCTGAGGCGGTTCGCCGATGCTGTCGGCAAGGAATGGGTTTTCACGTCCGAAGAGGACCTCGACCTCTATCGTGATTCCTACTCCCCGTTCTGGCACGAGCCCGAGGACCGCGTGGCGTCCGCGGCCATCGCGCCCGACGGCGTCGAACAGGTGCAGAAGGTCGTCCGAATCGCCAATACTTACAAGATTCCTCTGTGGACCATCTCCACGGGAAGGAATCTCGCGTATGGCGCGACGTCTCCAGCCCTGTCCGGCAGTGTGATCCTTGATCTCAAACGCATGAACCGAATCATCGAGGTCAACGACAAGAATCACTACGCACTTGTCGAGCCTGGCGTCAGCTACTTCGATCTTTACCAGTATATTCAGGAGCACAAACTGAAGGTTTGGATCGATCCTCCTGATCCGGGATGGGGCAGCCCGGTCGGCAATTCGCTTGAGCGCGGCGGCGGGCGAACCCCTATGCACGACCATTGGTCAGCGGTATGCGGGATGGAAGTGGTGCTGGCCAATGGCGAGGTGATGCGCACGGGCATGGGCGCGCTGCCGGGATCGAAAACGTGGCAGCAATATAAGTACGGTTTCGGGCCCTATGTGGACGGCTTGTTCTCGCAATCCAACTTCGGCATCGTCACGAAGATGGGCGTCTGGCTCATGCCCGCGCCGGAAGCCTATTTCGACGGACGGGCCATGGTGCCCCAACACGACGACTTGATCCCCTTCGTCGACATTCTCGCCTATCTGATGAACTCCAATATCCTTCGCGGCACCCTGATGCTGGAAAGCCCGGTGCTTGACTACCGTGTCTCGCAGGGCGGCACAGCATTCGACATGCCCGGTGGCCCCTCCGTCGAGGAGATGAATACGCTGGCCTCTGAGAAGAAGCTCCCTTATTGGGCTGTCGAGTTGCGCTTCTGGGGACCTCCCAAAGTCATAGAGGCACAGTGGGAATTCGTGAAGGAGAAATTTTCATCGATTCCTGGCGCCACGTTCAAGGACGGTAGGTCGTATCAGTTTC
>OBLQ010000229.1_pt1 | contig 20774 bp, 15 predicted proteins | sample 1519881 | NCBI WGS metagenome assembly OBLQ01 (sample SAMN01911456, study PRJEB22533) | soil metagenome | biome: Soil | place: Malaysia | collected 2012-04-30 | depth DG_metagenome m | reverse complement strand
ACTGTTTATGAACCTGCAAACCCGCTCCGCTCGATCTCACCGTACCGCTCGTCCGTTTGCTTGACTTTCGAGTGATTTCCAACTAGCCTCGCTCCAAATTTCCGCTCGGGAACGCCTATTCAAAAGGGGAAAACGATGGGCAAGATCAACTGGGGCCGTGTATTTCTAGGTGGATTGCTCGCCGGTGTGGTGATCAACATATTCGAGTATGTTCTGAACACTTACGTACTTGCCTCGGAAATGGAAGCGGCGATGAAGACTCTCGGAGTTGCGATGCCGTCAGGAGCGATTCCGATTTTCCTCCTGCTCGGTTTCGTGACTGGAATCACCGCGATCTGGGTCTATGCGGCCGCCAGGCCTCGCTACGGTGCGGGCGCCAAGACCGCAGCTATCACGGGTGTCGGGATCTGGGTGTTAGCCTACGCGATTCCCAATGCGTATTTGGCAGTAGCGGGACTTTTTCGAGTTCGGTTGCTGTGTATCGCGACACTCGTTGGATTAGTGGAGATCGTCGTGGCAAGCATCGCGGGCGCGGCGGTTTACAAAGAGGCGTAGAAGCTCGACGTTCGGCGCAAATCCTTCCCGAGGCCGCGCGAACCCAACGGATTTGCTCCGAGGGCGAAAATTTGGCGGGTGAGCCTGTAAGCCGGATTCTGTGCGTCGCGCCCGACCACGCTGAAACAAGTCCAGCTTCGCCGGGCGAAGCGCGGCGATCATTCCTCTAGGTCCCGGATCGCTCCGGGACTCAAGCAGCCTACCCGAGGGTCAGAGCGTCCCGCTCTTGCGAGCGGAGCGCATACGGGCCGGGCCAGCCCTCCCCTCCTATTTGGCCTTGCTCCACGCGGGGTTTTCCGTGCCCCGGATGTTGCCATCCGGGCGGTGGGCTCTTACCCCACCTTTTCACCCTTGCCAAATGCGCTCGACCGAACGAGGCGGGCTCTTGGTTTTGCCAAAAGCCTGCCGCAGAGGTGCAAGCATCACCGGCGGTCTATTCTCTGTGGCACTTTCCGTAGCCGCGTCGCCCGGATGCGCTTTCGCGCCTCCGGTGGCGCAACCCCCTGGCGTTACCAGGCGCGTTGCCCTGTCGTGGCCGACTCTTGCGAGTTCACCACGACTGGAGTCCGGACTTTCCTCCCGTCCCGGTTTACCGGGACCGGCGATCACCCGGCTCACCCGCTACAGCCATTATACGCTATCCGGCGCCTGTTCAGCGGCCCAGCCCGAACCAGTGTTTACCGGGCATTCAGCAACTTTTCGAACTGAGCCTCGTCGAGGATGGTGACGCCGAGTGCCTTCGCCTTGTCGTACTTCGAGCCAGGGTCCGCGCCGGCCACCACGTAGGTGGTCTTCTTGCTCACGGACGATGCGGCCTTGCCGCCATTCGCCGCCACGAGCGCCTCCGCTTCTTCGCGCGTGCGGTTGGCGAGAGTGCCGGTGAAGACGAACGTCATGCCTGCGAATTTCGTTCCCTTAGCTACGTGGCGCTCTTCTCGCATGACCACGCCCGCGTCGCGAAGACGTTCGATGAGCTTGTGGTTCGCGGACTCGGAGAAAAACTCGAATATACCCTCGGAAACCTTTGGGCCGACTTCCGTCACCCCGGTCAATTCTTCTTCGCTCGCCTTTGCCAGCTTGTCCATCGAACCGAAATGCTCGGCGAGAAGTTGCGCGGTGCGCTCGCCCACCATGCGAATCCCGAGCGCGTAGATCAGGCGCGCCAGTCCGTTCTTCTTGCTCGCGGCGATTTCGTCGAGCAGATTCTGCGCCGATTTTTCCGCCATGCGCTCGAGTCCCGCGAGAGTGTCGAGATCGAGCTTGTAGAGATCCGCGAAGTCTTTGACGATGCCCTTGTCCACGAGCTGGTCCACGATTTTCTCGCCCAGCCCGTCAATATCCATGGCGCGCCGCGACGCAAAATGTAGCAGCGACTCCTTTCGCCGCGCCGGGCACGATACGTTGACGCAGCGATATGCCACCTCGCCTTCGGCTTTGTGAATGCGCGTGCCGCACTCCGGGCATTTCTCAGGCATGTGGAACGATCTTTCGTGCGTGCCATGCTTCACAACCTTGAGGACGTGCGGGATCACCTCGCCGGCTCGCTCCACCAGCACCGTATCTCCTACGTGTATGCCGAGCCGTTCGATCTCGTCCATGTTGTGCAGCGTTGAGCGGCTCACCGTGACTCCGCCGATCTGCACCGGCTCAAGAAAGGCCACCGGCGTCAGTACCCCGGTGCGGCCGACGCCCACGCCGATCTCTTTGACGACGGTGGTCTCCTGGTGCGCAGGATACTTGTAAGCCAGGGCCCAACGCGGGGCTTTGGCCGTAAAGCCCAGCTCGTTTTGCAGCGAGACTTCATTTACCTTGACGACGATGCCGTCAATCTCGTAATCAAGCTTCTCGCGCTTCGGTTCCCACGCGTGGATGTAGCGCTCGACTTCTTCGATCGAGCGGCAGAGCTTCCAATCCTCGCTGGCCTTGAAGTGCAGCGTCGAGAGCGCTTCCAACTCGTCCGAGAGCCGCTTCTTGGCTGCCCGGCCGTCCACGAGGACGTAGTAGGCGCAGAAATCAAGGCGCCGCGACGCCGTGATCTTCGGGTCGAGCACACGGATGGATCCGGCGGCCGCGTTGCGCGGGTTGGCGAAAATCTTGCCTCCCTGCTCGGCCTGCTGAGAATTCAATTCCTCGAAGGCCTTGCGCGTCATGATCGCTTCGCCGCGCACCTCGAAGTTTCCGTGCAGCCCTGCTTTCTTCAGCAGCGCCGAATCGATCGACAGAGGTATGGAGCGGATGGTCCTTACGTTCGCGGTGACGTCTTCACCGGTGGTGCCGTCGCCGCGAGTCACTCCGCAGACGAGCGCGCCCTTCTCGTAGATCAGCGACAAGCTGAGACCGTCGAACTTATGCTCCGCAATGTAATCAACTCTTTCGCGCCCCGTGTGTTCGAGCACGCGCCGGTCGAACGCATGTAGCTCCTCCAGCGAGAATGCGTTGTCGAGGCTGACCATCGGAGTCTTGTGACGTACAGCTTGAAAGCCCTCGCGGGGCACGCCTCCCACTCGTTGCGTGGGCGAATCCGGCGTCACCAGTTCGGGGTGCTCGGCTTCGAGCTCTTCGAGCCGCTTCACCAGGCGGTCGAACGCGGCATCGGAGATTTCGGGATTGTCGACGACGTAATAGAGATATTCGTGGCGGCGAATCTCTTCGCGCAGGCGCTCGATCTCTTTGGCGGCGTCGCGTCCTTTTGGCATTCGAGCCTCGGGTATTTCGACATCAGCGAGATACAGGCGGTCCGAACTCCCGTGTAGTATACAATGCCCGACTGTTGCCAAACCCTGGGACGGCCAGATGCCCGACGCCCTGAAGAAAGCGCTTCTGATCTACAACCCGACGAGCGGACGCAGGCGCCGCCGCCGCTTCGCCGAAATCGAGCGGGCCGTTGGCATTCTGAAAGAGGCGGGGATCACAGCGGAGGTCGCCGCCACGTCGGCACCGGGATCGGCGAAGAACTTGGCGCAAATGGCGGTCTCTCAACGGCGCGATCTGGTGATCGCATGCGGCGGCGACGGCACGATCAACGAAATCATCAACGGCTTGGCCGGCAGCCAGGTGCCGATGGCGCTCTTGCCCGCGGGAACCGCGAATATTCTGGCCAAGGAGCTCGGCATTCCATGGGACATTCCCCACGCCGCGCGGCTCATCCCCGGCGGCGCGGTCCGGCGAATCGCGCTCGGGATCGCAGTCCCCACGGACGGCAGCGCTCCGGAATTCCTGCCTCGCGAGGGACGCTACTTTCTTTGCGTCGCGGGCGCAGGGCCTGACGGCGCAATCGTCAACGGCGTCGACGAAATTCTGAAGAAGAATGCCGGAATCGTGGCGTACTTCGCAGAGGGAATGCGCCAACTCGTACGTTACGCGTTTCCCGAGATGCGGGTGCTCTCGGGCGGGAAGGAACGTGGCGCGACGATCATCATCGCCGGACGCACCGCTCATTACGGCGGTCCGTTCAAGATCACGACCGGCGCAAGCCTTTTCGAGGATTCCTTCGAGTTGCTGATCAATTCGAGCCGCAGCCGGTGGGGCTATCTCGCGTGCCTGCCCGCGCTGTGGCTCGGCAGGCTCCGCAACCGGCCTGACATCGAGGTCTGGAAGGCAACGGATGCGATTTGCAAGCCCGCCGGGAGCGAAACGGTGTACGCTCAGGTCGACGGCGAGCCGGTCGGCCCGCTGCCGCTCGCGTTTCGGATCGTGCCCGACGCGTTGTCGCTGGTGACGCCGCCGGCACGGTAAATCGATTCTGGCCGGCAGGACGCGACTATGGAACCGTTCACACATGCGTTCGCATCGCTCGCGCTCGCGCGGACCGGGCAGCGGCGCCTGCCGCGGTTCGGCACCACCATGCTGGTCGTTTCCGGCGTCGCGCCCGATCTCGATTACGCGAGCTACTTCGGCGGGGCGAGCGCATTCCTGCGATTTCACCGCACGGCGCTGCATTCGGTTGCGGGCGCAGCATTGATGGCCGGCGCAATCGCCGGGGCGTTTTGCGTGCTCGATAAGAAAGTGCCCGCAACGAAGGCGGCGCAAGCGAAAAAATTCCCGCCCCTCGCATTCCTGCCTGCGTTTGCGGTGTGTGCAGTCGGCTCCGCCGGGCATCTACTTCTCGACGTGGCGAGCGGTGTCGGCGTGCAGCTTCTCTGGCCATTTCGAGCGCACTGGTCCGGATGGGACCTCACGACCGATCTCGACCTGTGGATTTTGCTTCTCCTCGTGGTCGGACTTCTGCTGCCGCTTCTGTTGCGCCTTGTGAGCGAAGAGGTGGGCGAGCACAAGAAAAAGGACGGAGGGAGCCGCGCGGCCGTTGTCACCCTGCTGCTGCTGGTTGCCTACCTGGGTGCGCGAGCACACTTGCGCAGCCAGGCGATCGACCTGCTGGTGTCGCGGGAATACCACGGACTCGTGCCGCTCTCCGCCGGGGCGTTTCCGGAATCCTCCGCTCCTTTCGATTGGCGAGGTATCGTGGTGACGGACAACACGATCGAAACCGTGGAAGTCCCGCTCGGCGCGAACGCGCGATTCGATCCCGACCGCAGCCTGACGCATTACAAGCCGAGCGACTCCGCCGCTCTCAGCGCCGCAGAGAAAACTGACGCAGTCGCAAGATTTCTCACGTACGCCGATTTCCCGTTCGCCAGCGTCCAGCGATGGGAAGCCGGCTATCGTTTTGAAGTGCGCGACCTTCGCTTTGCGTCCGACGACATGGAGCCGGCCAACGTTTTCGTGCGCGTGGATCTGGACAGCGGTTTGCAGATCAAGAACGAGGAATTTCGCTTCGCCTCGTCGCCGAATCGCTAATCGGGATTTAGCTGTGCGACGGCTTGCCTGAAATCCAGCGGCTCGCCGCGTAGAGCAGCGCGAGCGCCGCGAACACCGAGACCGCCACGCCGATCTCATGCGACATCACAAACCGAAGAATCCTCTCGCCGTAGCGAACCGCCAAAAGTCCTTCCACAAAATAGCGCAGTCCGCGGCCGATCAGCAGCGCCAGCACGAACGACCTCAGCGGAACCTGAAACACCCCGTCGGCCAGCACGAAAACCTTGAATGGAAATGGCGGAGGCAAGATGCTGGGAATGAAGGTGCTGAGAAATGCGTTACTCTGCACCCAGAGTTTGGCTCGCTGCGCGCTCTTCCCCGCGCGGCGCTGAAAAAATACCTCGCCGCCTTTCTTGGCCAGAAAATAGAGCCAAATGCAGCCTGCCAGGGAGCCGACCGCAGCCATCCCGCAGTAGTACGGCATGCGTGCCGGGCGCTGGATCGAAAGCTCGATCACCAGCGCGTCCGTCACGAACGGAAACGAAAGAACCGAGGAATCGAAGAATGCGACGAGGAAAATTCCGCCGCCGCCCATCACCGTCACGATTTTTTGCAGCCAATGAGGCAGCTTCACCTGGTTCATTTGTCGAGGAAGCTCCGAAGAAGCCCGCCGATTGTAGCAGAGTTTTCGTCTCCAGCTTGGTGACACGAAAATGGGAAAATTGCCCGATCGCGTTCCGTCAGATAGAATTCGTGCGTGAGCAAATCTGCCGGAACTTCCCCGCTTCTTGCCGAGTTGAACGAGCGCCAGCGCGAAGCCGTACTCGCAACCGAAGGCCCTTTGCTGGTCCTGGCGGGCGCGGGGACGGGCAAGACGCGCGTGATCACCTACCGCGTGGCGCACCTGATCGAGCAAGGAGTGCCGCCGGGCGCAATCCTGGCCGTCACGTTCACGAACAAGGCCGCGGATGTGATGAAGGAACGCATCGGCAATCTGCTGCGCGCGAGCGGCCGCGACGCGTCGGATGTCTGGGTCTCGACGTTTCACTCCTTCTGCGCGCGCCTGCTGCGCCGAGAAGCGCAGCACGCCGGGCTTCCGCGCGATTTTGCCATCTACGCCGACGACGATCAGACCTCCGCGGTGAAGCGCGCGCTCCTCCAGCTTGGCTTCTCGGCTGAGGATTACCCGCCGCGCACCTTGCGCGCGCAGATCAGCCACGCGAAAAATCATGGCATCACCGCCCGCGAAATGGAGTCGCAGGCTGTCCAGATGCGCGATCACAACCGCCAGGATGCGGCCAAGGTTTTTCGCGCCTACGACGAAATCCTCCGCAAGGCAGCGGCGCTTGATTTCGACGATCTGCTCCTGCGCGCCGTCGAATTGCTTCGCGAGCATCCCGGCGTGCGCTCGCTCTGGACTGCGCGCTTCCAGTACGTGATGGTCGACGAATTTCAGGACACCAATCGCGCGCAGGAGGAACTCGTGCGATTGCTGGCCGGCGCGAGCAAAAACGTCTGCGTCGTCGGCGACGAAGATCAGTCCATCTACGGATGGCGCGGCGCTCGCGCTGGAAATCTGAAGCGCTTCACGGAGGATTTCCCCGGCGTGAAGATCGTTCGTCTCGAGGAAAATTACCGCTCGACGCAGACCATTCTCGATGCCGCCGCGGCCGTCGTGCAGAACAACACCGATCGCCTAGGCAAGCGTCTGCAGGCGACGCGCGGCGCGGGCGGCCGCCTGCTTTTTTTCGAGGCGCCGGACGCCCCAGCCGAAGCGGAGTTCGTCTGCGGCGAAATTTCCACGCTCGTGCGGAACGACCCGGACGCGCGCGTCGCCGTCCTGTATCGCACCGGCGCGCAATCGCGGTCGTTCGAAGAGGTGTTGCGCCGCCTGGGAATCCGCCACCGCGTGGTCGGCGGATTCAGCTTCTACGAGCGGGCCGAGGTGCGCAACGCGCTCGCGTACGTCCGGCTGCTGTTCCATCCCGAGGACGATGTGGCGCTGCTGCGCGTGCTCAACGTCCCTCCCCGCGGGATCGGTGCGGCGACCGTTGCGGCTCTCGAAGCGCGCGTGCAGGCAACGGGAAAGTCGCTCTGGGACGTGATCCGCGCGGGCCGGCTCGCCACCGGCAAGAAGATCTCGAACGCGCTCAATTCGTTCCAGCAGATGACCGCAGCGCTGAAGGAGGAGTGCCGCGAACTCCCTCCTGCGGCGCTGATCGAACGCGTCCTCGACCGCACCGGCTACCTCGACTGGATCGAGCAGCAGGACAACCTCGAGCACACAACTCGCGCGGACAATCTCCGCGAGCTCTCGAACGCCATGGCCGAAGCGGCCGAGCAGGGCCAAACGCTCGAAGACCTGCTCGACCACGCCGCGCTCGTGAGCGACTCGGACGAATACGACGAGTCCGTTCCGGTCTCGCTCATGACGCTCCACAGCGCCAAGGGCCTGGAATTCGATTCCGTCTTTCTCGCAGGCCTCGAAGAAGGCCTTCTGCCGCACAGCCGCTCGTTCGATACCGCTGCCGAGATCGAAGAGGAGCGACGCCTTTTTTACGTCGGCATGACGCGCGCCAAGCAGTCGCTCGTTCTCTCGCGCGCGGTTTACCGCCGCAGCTACGGCGAAGAGCGCTTGCGCGCGTCTCTTCCTTCGCGCTTCCTCGCTGAAATCCCCGGAGGATTGATCGAGGCCGCGGCGGGATCGCAGTCCGAGCCGGGAGAAACGCGCCGCTACGAACCAGATCCGGATTTCGCCGAGGGCTATGCTTATCGCCGGCCGCGCTCGCCCTACGGGCAAACAAGCTACGGACGCTCGGCTGCAGGTCGCTCACCCTATGGCCGGTCTGCTTCAGGAAGAACCGGACAGCCGCGCGCTTCGAAAGATCCGCTGATTGGCGCGCGCGTGCGCCATTCGAAATACGGCATCGGCACGATCATCGAAGTCGAGGGCGAGGGCGAAGACCGCAAACTGACCGTCAGCTTTCAGGATTACGGCCCCAAGAAATTGCTGGAGCGCTACGCAAATCTGCAACTTGCCTAGGTTCGGCTCCGTGGCTCCGCCATCCGGGCCCCTCCCCAACGACAGGTTGCGCGGAAGCTCCGCGCAAGGTAGAGTTTTTCTCGCTCGCACCGGGAAGGTGGCGCTTGGATCCACAGTTTTTCCGTACGAAAAGCATCGACCAGCTCATCTCCGACGCCGAAAGGCCCGAAAAGCGGCTTAAGAAGTCGCTCGGCTGGCTCAGCCTCACGGCGCTGGGCGTGGGCGCTATCATCGGCAGCGGCATTTTCGTGCTCACGGGCACGGCGGCTGCGGGCGAATCCGTCCTGTTCCCGTCCCTGCTCAAGGCGCCGCTCCTCGACGTCCTGCTGCATGGCCGCAGCGCCGTCGGCGTCGCGGGACGTCCCGGCGCCGGTCCGGCCATCGCGTTGTCGTTTTTCATCGTCGCGGTCGTCTGCGGGCTTGCGGGACTTTGCTACGCGGAACTCGCCTCGATGATCCCCATCGCCGGCAGCGCTTACACCTACACCTACGCGACGCTCGGTGAACTCGTCGCCTGGATCATCGGCTGGGATCTCATCCTGGAGTACGCCGTCTCCAACATGGCCGTTGCCGTCGGATTTTCGGCGTATATCAACAGCCTTCTCGATTCCTTCGGCCTGCACATGCCGGCGGTGCTCAGCACGCCCGCGTACTCGTCGGCAACCGGCTGGGCGCTGCATTTCAACATCATGGGCTTCCTGATCGTCATGATTCTCACGATACTGCTCGTCGTGGGCATCCGCGAGTCTTCCGGCGCCAACAACGTCATGGTCGGGATCAAGCTCCTGGCCATCGTCGTTTTTTGCATCGCCGCGAGCCGCTACATTCATCCCACTAACTGGCACCCCTTCGCGCCCAATGGCTTTCAGGGCGTTCTGACCGGCGGAGCTATCGTCTTCTTCACCTACATCGGCTTCGATTCTGTTTCCACGGCCGCCGAGGAATGCAAGGATCCGAAGCGTGACCTGCCCATCGGCATCCTCACGTCGCTTTTCATCTGCTCGTTTTTCTACATCGCCGTCGCGCTCGTCCTCACCGGCATTCAGCATTGGAACACGCTCAACAACGCCGCGCCCGTCGCCCACGCCCTCGAAGCCATCGGCCTCAACGGAGTCAACCGCTGGGTCACCGCCGGCGCGCTGATGGGCATGGTCTCCTCGATTCTGGTCTTTCAGCTCGGCCAGGCCCGCATCTGGTTCGCCATGTCCCGCGACGGCCTTCTCCCCAGCGCCTTCTCGCGCGTGCACAAGAAATTCCGCACGCCCGACATAGCCACCTGGGTCGCCGGAGTCGTCGTAGCTGTTCCCGCGGGCATCTTTGATATCGGCACGCTTGCCGACCTCTCCAATATCGGCACGCTCTTCGCGTTTATCCTCGTCTCGCTGGCCGTGTTGGTGCTGTGGAAAAAACAGCCGAATCGCCCGCGCGCGTTCCGCGTTCCGGGCAATCCTTGGATTCCAGTCGCCTCGGTCGTATGCTGCTTTATTCTCATGGCGAGCCTGACGGTGGAGAATTGGATTCGGTTCTTTGTGTGGCTCGTGATCGGCCTTTTCGTGTACCACTTCTACGGCCGCAAGCACAGCGAGCTCGCCAACGCCAAATTGCAGGCGGCCTCGCAGGAGGAACTCCGCTGATGGGTCACCGGTCTCGCGCCGCCTTGGCTCTGTTCACGCTGATTCTGCTTGTGGCCGTCCCCGGTTCTTTCGGCTGGGGAGAAAACGCCGATCGTCTGATGACGAGCAAAGCGGTCGACACGCTCCCGGAGGAGATGCAGGGCTTCTTCGCCGCCAACCGGCAATTCCTCGTCCAACATATCGCCGACGCCGAGGAACTGGACAAAAATTCCGCCGGGCAGCACAACGATTTCATCAGGCTCGACCACTACGGGCCATTCCCGTTCGCTGCTCTTCCCCGCTCCTACAACGCGGCGGTCGCTAAGTACGGCCGGCGAACGATTGATAAATACGGGCTGCTCCCCTGGCAGGTCGGGCTCTACAGCAAGAGGCTTACCGACGCGCTTCGCGCCCGCAACTGGCAGGACGCCAAGCTCTCCGCGGCCATTCTCGCCCACTACGTCTGCGCCGCGCACGACCCGTTCAACACCACTGTGAACAGCGACGGCAAGCTTTCCGATCAGCCGGGCGTCAACCAGCGGTTCAGTGCCGCGCTCGTCGACCGCTATCAGCTCTTTTTCTTCATCAAGGCAAACGAGGCCGCGTTCATCCGCGATCCGACCGATCACGCCTTCGAAATGACCCTGAACGCGCATTCTTGGCTTGAAAACATCCTCATCGCAGACCGGCGCGCGCACGCGGGGCTCGCCGCTTACAACGACGCGTATTACGACCGCTTCTACGCCCAAACCGGCGCGGTTCTGATCCGCCAACTTTCCGACGCGGCGACCGATATCGGATCGTACTGGATGACCGCGTGGATCAACGCAGGCCGGCCACAGTTGCCGCCGAAGTAGCCTCGCCCGAAGGCTCAACGGGCTGAATGTCGCATCGCGTCGCCCTTCTCTGTGCTTCCGCTGCGGGCTGTTTCAAATTCGCGTTCACAATCTTCTGCTGCTCCTGCATACTCCGAATCTTTCGGAGCCGTGGCATTCGCACGCAGCGCCAAAACCTGCTAAGGTCAAGCCATCCGCCCGATGATTCAGCCAGCGCGACAATCGACGATTCTCGACTCCCTTCCCAAGGCGGAACTTCACCTGCACTTGGAAGGCTCGATCCGGCCGGAAACGGCCGTGGAGCTGGCCGGACGCCACGGCACGCCAATCACGCCTGCGGAGGTCGCCGCGCGCTACCGCTACTCGGACTTCGCGGGCTTCATCGAGACCTTCAAGTGGGTCACGTCTTTCTTGCGCGATCCGGAAGACTACGTCCTGATCACCCGAAAGCTCGCCGAAGAGCTCGTTCGCCAGAATGTCGTCTACGCCGAAATCACGATTTCCGCCGGTGTCATGCTCCGTCGCGGGCAGAACGTGGAAGCAAACTTTGCGGCCATCCGCGAAACAGCGCGGAGCGCGCCCTTCGGCCGCCTGCGAGCCGCGTGGATCTTCGACGCCGCGCGGCAATTCGGCGCCGAAGCGGCGATGGAAGCGGCCCGCTGGGCCGCGCGGTTCGGGAGATCGGGTGTCGTCGCGTTCGGAATGGGCGGCGACGAGCTGGCTTTACCCACTGCGAATTTTCGCTCCGCGTTCGACTTGGCGCGCAGCGAGGGACTCCGCATCGTCTGCCACGCGGGGGAAATCGGCGGCCCGGAATCCGTTCGCGAGGCGGTCGAGATGCTGGGCGCCGAGCGAATCGGCCACGGCATCGCCACGATGCACGATCCTTCCCTTTCCGAATGGCTCGCCGCGCGGAGCATCGTGCTCGAAAATTGCCTCACCAGCAATCTCGCGACCGGCGCCCTTGCGAAGCAAACCGGAATCCCCGGCGCCTCGCTTGCCGATCACCCGCTCGCAAAGCTTCTCGATCGCGGCTCGCGCGTCACGCTTTCGACCGACGACCCCGGAATGTTCCACACCGACCTGCTCACGGAATACTCCTGCGCCGCGTCGCTCGGCCTTACGAATTCCCAGCTTTTGCAGCTTGCCGAGCAGAGCTTCCACGCAGCCTTTCTCCCCCCGGCGGACAAGAGCCGACTCCTCGCCGATTTTCGTGCGGCGGCGAAATCCACCGGCCTGCTATAATTGCTCTCTCGAAGGGGAAACATGAAAGCACACGTATGGGTTATGTTGAAGCCCACCGTCCTTGATCCTCAGGGCCAGACCATTCACCGCGCCCTTTCTTCGCTTGGCTATCCCAAGGTTCAGGACGTGCGCCAGGGAAAATTCTTCGTCATTGAACTCGACGGCCTCAGCCGCGAAGAAGCCACCCAGCAGGTCGAGCGCATCGCCAAGGACGTCCTCACCAATCCCATCATCGAGCAATTCCGTTTTGAAATCCTTGACTAACCCCGCGCCTCGCTCGATGAAGACGCCTCCGCACATGCCGGTGCTTCCCAAGCACCTCCACGCACCAATCGTAGTAGATGCACGCCCGAATTTCGGATACAACTAAGCCATGTAGACCACATCCCGGGAAAACCGCACAGTCACCGTCCGCACAATCCATACAGGACTCTTGATCTCGAAACAGGATGATATAGATGACGATTCAGGACTATCTGCCGCAATCCATACTCAGTCTCCGGACCTATACCGGGCGGAAGTTTCTTTCCGACCTCGTCGCCGGCGTTACGGTGGGTTTGGTGGCCTTGCCGCTCGCCATGGCATTCGCCATCGCCTCCGGCGTTCCGCCCCAATCGGGACTCTATTGCGCCATCGTTGCCGGATTTCTCGTGTCCGCCTTCGGAGGGTCCACCACCCAGATCGGCGGTCCCACGGGCGCCTTCGTCGTCGTGGTCTTCGGCATAGTCGTTCGCTACGGACTCGACGGCCTTTTCATGTGCACCCTGATGGCGGGTGTTTTGCTCGTCTTTCTCGGCGTCACCGGCCTCGGCGCGGCCGTAAAATTCATTCCTCGCCCGGTTGTCGTCGGTTTCACCAACGGAATCGCCATCACGATCGCGAGCACGCAGATCAAGGACTTCTTCGGGTTGAAAATGGAGAAAGTCCCGGGCGTATTCCTGTCTCGCATGGCCGTCGTGGCCGCCAATTTTCGTACCTTGTCGTTCACCGAAACGGCTCTCGGCGTCGGCGCTGTTGTCCTGATTCTGATCTTCTCGCGTTACGTCAAAAAGATTCCCGGCTACATCGTTGCGCTCTTCGTAGGCACGGCTGTGGTCGCCATATTCAAGCTGCCCGTCCAGACCATCGGCACGCGCTTCGGCGGTCTCCCTTCCGGATTGCCGCCGCTCAAGATTCCGCAATTCCACGTGAACCTACTGCACCCGCTGGTCTCTCCGGCCATCACCGTGGCCATGCTGGGAGCCATTGAATCCCTCATGTCCGCGGTCGTATCCGATCGTCTGAGCGGTTCCAAGCACAATCCCAACGTCGAGCTCGTCGGCCAGGGCATCGCCAACATCTTCTCGCCGCTCTTCGGGGGCTTGCCCGCCACCGGTGCCATCGCTCGCACCGCCACCAACATACGTTCCGGCGGCAAGACGCCGGTCGCTGGAATGATCCACGCCGCTACGCTTCTCGCCATCGTCGTTTTCGCGGCGCCCCTGGCCCGATTCGTGCCGTTGTCGGTTCTGGCCGGCATCCTGCTCGTTGTCTCCTACAACATGGGCGAATGGCACGAAATTCCCGAGCTTCTCAAGCTATCGCGCCTGGAGATCGCCACTTGGCTGGTCACCTTCCTTCTCACCGTTTTCGCCGATCTCACGGTGGCGGTCGAACTTGGCATGATTCTGGCGGCTCTCGTTTACATCCGCAAAGTCACCTCCACCACCACCGTCACTCAGGTCACCGAGGAATATGTTCGCGAGGGCTACGCTCATATTCTGCAGCATAAGGAGATTCCTCCCTACGTGGCCATTTTCCGCATTCACGGCCCATTCCTCTTCGGTGCAACCGAAAAAATTGGGGAACTCACCTCGCGCCTGCAGCAGCTCCCTCCCATCATCATCCTGCGACTCCGCAATATGACCGCCATCGATGCCACGGGCCTCCAGGCCTTGGAGCAGCTCGCCGACGTCGTCCACAGTTCCGGCCGCGGCCTGATTCTCTGCGGTGCGCGCGAACAGCCCGCGCGCCTGATGCACCAGGCCGAATTCGAGCAGCACGTCGGTGCGGAGAATATCTGCGCGAGCATCGCGGATGCCCTCGAACGCGCAAGAGATCTCTACCCGCTCGTGCCGCAATACTCCCAGCCGCCCGCCGGATGGGGCCGTCGCCGCACGGACGCGAAGCAGCTCGGCGATCTACCCCAGACCACCTGACGGCGTTTCGATTGAGAACGAGAAACCCAAGGCCCGCTGGAGGCCGGGCGGTGTTTCACTGTAGGCACTTTGGTCAAGCCGATCCGACTAAGGGCGTCTCCTTCGTCGCATTGGAGTTAGAGTGGAATCGGAATGGGCCGAATGGCCGCAGGGGAGGGCTTCCTATGACCGCAGCGAATCGTTGTGCCAGATTTCTGATCGCCGTTGCACTCTGTGCCTTGGGAGCGGCCGTTTTCGCGCCGGGCGTGACCGCCCAAGACAACGTCTGGGAGGTGACGCGCGCCGATTATGGACACAAGTCCCAGCGCACCGATGTCACCAGCCTGGTGCAGGACCTCATCTCGCGCGGCGGCGTGAGGGGCCGGGTCGCGGTCAATAACCAGACCATGGGTGGCGACCCCGCCGTCGGCAAGGACAAATCGCTGCGTATCTTCGCCAGAAACAGGAATAATCAGGAGCGCGTATTCACCTACAACGAGGGCGGCTCCTTCGATGTGAGCATGTTCGCGGTCCCCAGCACCAGCGATGATTGGAACGATCGCGGCCAAAACTACGATCAATACGGTCGTGGCGGAAATGATGGACGGTACAACCGCGGCGGCTACTCGGGCGACCGCGATCGCGACCGTGGCGACTGGGGAGGCCTCTGGGTCATCCGAGGTTTCTACGGCGTTCAAGGCAGAACCGCCAACGTAACCGATCTCCTGCGGAGCAGAGTGCGCGACGGCGCTCTCGCCGTGAATGTGAACAATAGCTCCATGGGCGGAGACCCTGCGATCGGTGCAGACAAAGTTCTGATCGTAATCTACCGATACCACGGTGAAGAACAAGCCGCCGCCGTACGCGAGGGCAACACACTCTCGCTTCCCTGAAGCACTGCGGGACTAGGGCGAAACTTCGCGAGTTTCGGGGCGATCGTGTGGCTGGTCCCTGAAATCCAAGTACGGCCGCGCCTCTTTCCTGCGTGGATGCTACCTGAAATCCCCGCTTGCTCCCCATCCGTTTTACTCGCTGCAATGTCTACACCAACAACCATTTGAAAATCGGCCCTCGTTGTGCCAGCCTGAAAGCCGATGTTGGAGAGGCAGGGAATGGAGCGCGTGAGCGGAACGAGACGGGGCCGCAACCGGCGATCCCGGGCCGTCGCCGATACGCGGATCTCGCCCCGACCAGGACGTGCACCGGCGGGCCCCAGCCCGGTACACCCTTGCAAACCGGAAATGAGCCAAGCCATTGAAAACAAAGCACGCGGACCTCTCCGAATCGCTACACTCCCCGACCCTCCCGAACAACCAATTCCCGCTCCCCAACTCTGCCCCGCCGGCCCCCAGCTCCGGACCTATCAGCGCGAAACAGGGGTGGGAAGCACCCTCCCTCAACCGCGGCATTATGCTAACCTGACTGCATCGCCGCTCGCGGAAGCGGTTCCAAAGCGGCGCCAGGGAGCGATCTAACATGTGCGGGATCGTTGGCTACATCGGGCCAAAGCGTGTGGTGCCGCTGATTCTCGACGGCCTCAAACGTCTCGAATATCGCGGCTACGACTCGGCGGGAATCGCGGTGGTGGGCGAGAACGGCAAACTCGAAATTCGCCGCGCCCCCGGCAAGCTGCGGAATCTCGAAGAATCGATTCGCTCGACTCCCATCGACGGCCTCTACGGCATCGGCCACACCCGCTGGGCTACCCACGGCCGTCCCACGGAGGAGAACGCCCATCCCCACCGCGACTGCACCGGAGAAATCGTCGTCGTCCACAACGGCATCATCGAGAATTACATCGAGCTGAAAAAACAGCTCGTCGCCGAGGGACACAAGTTCGTTACGGAAACCGACACCGAGATCATCGCCCACCTGATCGAGAAGTTCTCAAAGAACGCCTCGCTCGAAGAGGCCGTCTTGAAAACCGTCAAGGCGATGACGGGGGCCTACGCGCTCGTCGCGCTTTCGGCGCGGGATCCCCAAAAGATCGTGGCCGCGCGTTTGGGTCCGCCGATCGTCGTCGGCCTCGGAGAACACGAATTTTTCGTCGCCAGTGATATTCCCGCGATCCTGCAGCACACCCGCAGCGTCTTCTTCCTCGGCGACGGGGAAATGGCCGTTCTCACGCCCCAGGGAGTGCGCCTCTTCGATTTCGAAAGTCACCCGATCAGCCGCCCAGCCCAGCACGTCACCTGGGACCCGATCATGGCCGAGAAGGGCGGCTTCAAGCATTTCATGCAGAAGGAAATCTTCGAGCAGCCGCGTGCGGTCCGCGATACGCTGCTCGGCCGGATTTCGCAGGAAACCGGCCAAGTCTTCCTCGATGAAATGAACATCACCGGGGAGGAGTTCCAAGATTTTCAGAGCGTCAAAATCGTGGCCTGCGGCACGAGCTGGCACGCCGCACTCGCCGGCAAATTCATGATCGAGCGCCTCGCGCACATCCCCGTCGAGGTGGACTACGGAAGCGAATTCCGCTATCGGGAGCCCATCATTGACCGGCACTCACTGGTCATCGCCATTAGCCAGTCGGGCGAGACGGCGGACACGATCGCCGCCGAGCGCGAAGCCCGGCAAAAAGGCGCGAAGGTCCTTGCCATCTGCAACGTGGTCGGCGCCATGCTCACGCGCGAATCGCACGGCACCATCTACACGCATGCCGGTCCGGAAATCGGCGTCGCCTCCACGAAAGCCTTCACCGGCCAGCTCACGGCGCTTCTGCTCACGGCGCTGTATCTCGGGCAAGTCCGCGGCACGCTCACGCCCGTCGCTTCGCGAAATCTGATGCAAGAGCTCACGCGCGCCCCGCACAAAATCGGGGCCGTCCTCCAACGCGACGCCCAAATCGAGGATCTCGCCAGGCAATTCTTCCGCCACACCGATTTTCTCTACCTCGGCCGCGGCATTCACTATCCGATCGCGCTCGAAGGAGCGCTCAAGCTCAAGGAAATTTCCTACATCCATGCCGAGGGATATCCCGCGGGCGAAATGAAACACGGGCCGAACGCTCTGATCGACGAAAATCTTCCTGTGGTCGTGATTGCCACTCGCGATGAATCCGATCCCGCCTCGATGACGCGCTACGAGAAGACGATTTCGAATCTCCAGGAGGTAAAGGCGCGCGACGGCATCGTAATCGCCGTCGTCACCGAAGGCGACCGCCTCGCGCGGGAGTCCACGGGTTACATCATCGAGGTCCCGGCGGCGCCCGATCTCATCTCCCCGATCCTGGAAATCGTTCCGCTCCAACTGCTGGCCTATCACATCGCCGTGCGGCGCGGCTGCGATGTCGACCAGCCCCGCAACCTCGCCAAGTCCGTCACCGTCGAGTAGCGGCGCACATGTGTAGGGGCTCATTTTTCGACCAGCGCAAAGGCAAGGCATTTGGGTGGATCGCCGTATTTCTTTTGGTCGCGTCGTCCCCGCTGTCCTGCTGGGCTCAAGAAACGCAAGCGCCGCAGCCCGGCGGCGCGCGCCTGGTGTCAGCCGAATTTACGGGATCCTCACGATTTCGCTCCGAGCAGATCCTGGCGGCCACCAGTTTGCGCATTGGCGCAGACGTCACCCGCGACGACCTGCAGAAGGCGGCCGATTCCCTCGCGCAGCTCGGACCTTTTGCCACCGTCAACTATCGCTTCGCCAGCCTCGACGCGGGTGTACGCGCGGAATACCAGGTGACCGATGCCCCGGCGGTGCCGGTTGCGTTCGACAACTTCCCGTGGTTCACGGACGACCAGATAACCGCCGCGCTCAAGAGTTCCGTCCCGCTGTTCGACGGCACCGCGCCCACTCGTGGCACGATCCTGGAAGCGATGGCGGACGCACTCGAAACTCTTCTCATCAAGCGAGGCACGCCCATTCGCGTTTCGCACGACCTCACCACGGCGCCGCTCAGCAACGGACAAATTCAGATGTTTCGCGCCGAAGACTCGACGGTGCGCGTCGCGGGCGTCGAATTCGGCGATTCGCTGGCGCAGAACGACCGCGCCATCCAACAGAGCCTTCCCGATCTCGTTGGCAGGCCCTATTCCCGCACCGCCGTCGAACTCTTCGAGCTCGAGCAGGTTCGCCCCATCTATCTCGCGCGCGCGTTTCTTCGTGTGCGCTTCGGTCTGCCGACCGCAAATTTCCAGAGCGGCGCCGGCGAGTCTCGCGTCACGGTGGTCGCACCCATCGATCCGGGTCCTGCGTTCTCGTGGAATGGCGCGGCCTGGAGCGGAAATATGGCGATCGCGTCGCCGGAACTTAGCGGGCTTCTCAGTCTTCGACCGGGCGACGTCGCGGACGGAATGAAGATCGAGGCGACCTGGCAAGCCGTGCGCGACGCCTACACGCGCCGCGGCTACCTCGACGTGAAGCTCACCGCCGTGCCGAAATTCGATGACGCCGCCAAGCGCGTCTCCTACGATGTCGCCGTCACCGAAGGCCCTCAGTACCGCATGGGGGAGCTCGTCCTTTCGGGTCTTTCGATCGAGGGCGAGCGCCGCATCCGCGCGGCGTGGAAAGTGGCGCCGGGTGCGATCTTCGATGCGAGCGTCTACCAGGAATTCTTGGATCATGGAATCAAGGAAGCCTTCAGGGGCCTTCCCTTTCACTACGAAAAGATTGGCCGCTTTCTGCAGCGAAATCCGAAGACCGCCACCGTGGACGTTCTGCTCGATTTCCAGTGACCGAACCGAGTTATACTGGCTCTCGAACACAGATGGCTTCCCTTTCTGCCGCAGCAGAATTTTCCAACGATGCCGCCGCTGCTCTTGAAAAGCAGCAGCGGCTGCTCGCCTCGCTGCGCGGCATGGATTCCCTTCTGGTGGCGTTTTCAGGCGGGGCTGACTCCGCCTATCTTGCTTGGGCGGCGCATCGCGTGCTCGGAGAACGTGCCCTTGCGGTTACGGCGCTCTCTCCCAGTTTCTCCCGCCACGATCGGGAGCAGGCGGAGGCTTGCATCCGCGCCGCCGGCTTCCGCCACGAATTCATCCGCACACGGGAACTGGACAACCCGCTGTACGTGAAAAACGGCGCCGACCGCTGCTATCACTGCAAGGACGAACTCTTCGAGCAGATGGAAGCGCTCGCCCGTGAAAGAAGCATCCGCACCATTGCCTACGGTATCAATGCAGACGACACGCGCGATTTCCGCCCCGGCCACCGCGCTGCGCGCGAGCATCGCATCCAAGCGCCGCTGCTCGATGCGGGACTTTCGAAGGTCGAAATTCGCCTGCTCTCGCTGCGCGCGGGCTTGCCCACCTGGGACCGCCCTGCCTCAGCCTGCCTCGCGTCGCGCGTCCCCTACGGCACGCCGGTGACGCCGGAACTGCTCGACAAGATCGATCGCGCGGAGGCGGCCTTGCGCGAGCTGGGTTTCCACCAGTTTCGCGTCCGCGCCCATGGCGAGCTCGCGCGCGTCGAGCTGGCGCCGGACGAGCTTTCCCGCGGGTTCGACGCCGCCGTCGCACAACGAATTAGCGCGCGCTTGAAATCGCTCGGTTTCGCTTTCGTGGCCCTGGATCTCGAAGGCTATCGTCAGGGCTCTCTGAACTCTCTCCTGCCAGCGAAATGACGCGCGTACATCTTGCCGCGTGCGCCGCTCTTCTTCTGCCTTTCGGCCAGGTCGCGCTGGCGCGGGGCTCGAACCCTGCCGCTCCGCAAAAGACGTCCCAAGGTTCCCCCGCCAACAACAACGCCGAAGCCGAGCTGCAGAAGGCGCTGGCGTCCGCCGGCAATGACAGCGCCGCGCTCGTGCGGAATCTAAAGGACTACCTGCAAGAATTCCCGGATGCCCCGCGAAAGGCAGCCGTCTATCGCGCCTTGGTGGAGGGCTGCGAGCAGCTTCGTGACAATGCTTGCGCCCTCGATTACGCCGAGCGGCTGATCGCCGTTCATCCGGATGACTCGCAAATGATGCTATTGGCCGTAAATCTTCTCGAGCGTCAGGGAGACGACGCGAGCCTTACGCGGGCGGCCGGTTACGTCACTCGCGTGCTCGACCGCGTCGAAAAGACGCCTCCCGAGGAAAGGCCGGCCCGCGAATCGCTCGCCGAGTGGCGGAACGGACGGAATCAGTTCCGCGCGGCGCTCTATTACGAGCGCGGGCGTGTGGAGAATTCACAGCACAACTACGAGGCCGCCACGAAAGATTTTCAAATGAGCGATTCCATCCATGCGAATGCGCGCGCCGCAGAGAAGCTCGGCGAAATGGCAGAGATGCGCAAGGATTCCGCCACAGCCATCAAAGAGTACGCCCGTGCATTCGTGTTGCCGGAAAGTGGTCCGGCTGGAACCGTGAACCGCCGCGACGTGCGGAGAAAACTCGGCAACGTGTGGCGACAGGTTCACGGCAACGAGCAGGGGCTGGGAGAGGCGATTCTCGCCGCGTACGACCGCGCCTCTTCTCCGCCCATGGATGCTGCGGCGGGCCGGGCGGTTCAAAACAAAGATGCAAAGGAGCCGCTCGCATTTGTCCTGCGTCGCCTCAATGGATCGCAACTGCCGCTCGCGCCGCTGAAAGGGAAAGTCGTGGTGCTGAGTTTTTGGGCCACATGGTGCGGCC
>OBLQ010000228.1_pt1 | contig 20859 bp, 17 predicted proteins | sample 1519881 | NCBI WGS metagenome assembly OBLQ01 (sample SAMN01911456, study PRJEB22533) | soil metagenome | biome: Soil | place: Malaysia | collected 2012-04-30 | depth DG_metagenome m | reverse complement strand
TGAAAGACCACCTGCCGATGCGGACAGTGGACATGAGCTACCTGGTCTACCGGGAGCTGATTCTTCCGCTGGGCGAATGGTATAAGCAGGTAGAGACTGTTCGGGACCGGTACGCGAAGACTCACGGCCTGCCACTTAGGAACAGCAAATTTGACTGGAAAGACTATGAAACACGGATGCATTGAGGGCGGTAGAATCGTTCCCTTCGTGTGGGGCGAAGGAACGTGTGCGGGTAAGCCTTTTGACAGGTAGCAGGCTGGCACGCTGCAACCGTTTGACCATCATTCCCAATCGTACAATCGAAAAATTGATGAAGAGGTTTCACTAAAAGTGACGGAACAAGCTGCAACATCTTCGTTGGAAGCTCTGGGTTATAAACCCCAGTTTAAGCGCGTACTCAGGCTCCGTGACCTTGTTATATACGGCCTGGTCATTCTGACTCCCACCGCGCCATATCCGGTCTACGGGATCATTCAACAAGCCTCGTTCGGGCACGCTGCGCTGGCTTATATGGTGGCGATGGTGGCTATGCTCTTCACAGCGGCAAGCTATGGCAAGATGTCCGCCGCTTTCCCCGCAGCGGGCTCAACCTACACCTACGCCCAGCGATCCCTGAGCGAGCATATCGGTTTTCTTGCGGGATGGTCGATGATGCTGGACTATTTTCTCATTCCGCTGCTCAGTGTTATTTATGCGGCGCTGATTGCCGCCAGGTACGTCCCGCAAGTCCCCTACATCATCTGGGCTATATTTTTCACGATCGCGATAACGCTTATCAACATCCGAGGCATCAGCATGACGGCGCGGGCCAGCAACGTAATGATGGTGATTCTGAGCTTTTCCGCGATTCTCTTTGTTGTGCTGGCGGTGCACCTGATTGTGGGAGCTCATGGCTGGGGTGGCTTGGTTGTGCCGCAGGCCGTCTACAATCCGGCGACCTTCAAGCTGAGCCCCATGATGCTGGGCGCAGGCATTGCAACGCTTTCCTACATTGGCTTCGATGCCGTTTCCACGCTTGCCGAAGACGTGGAAAATCCGGAAAAGAACATTGCCATTGCGACAGTCTCAGTCTGTGTCATCCAGGCGCTGTTCTGTGTTGCGCAGGTTTACCTGGCTGAGATAGTCTGGCCGGATTATCACACTTTTCCGAAGATTGATACTGCGATCCTGGACATCGGGAAGCTCCTGGGCGGGCCTGTGATGATGGGCTGGATCACTTTTGTGTTGCTGGTAGCGGGACTGGCAAGCGCTTTAACGGGGCAGGCGGGCGCCTCACGGCTGTTGTTTGGGATGGGCCGCGACGGGGTGATTTCACGGAAGATTTTTGCTTACGTCGATGAGAAATATTCGACGCCGACGCGCAGCATTTACGTCATGGGTGGAATTACACTCCTCGGCGCCATTCTGATCCGCTTTCAGCTCGCCGTGGAGCTTCTGAACTTTGGCGCGTTTGTCGGTTTTATTCTGGTGAATCTCAGCGTGATCCGCCATTACTATCTGCGCCAACGGCAGCGGGGCGGTTTGGGCTTTTTGACAAACCTCATTTTCCCCGGACTTGGGGCGCTGGTATGCAGTTACGTCTGGATGAGCCTGTCGACTCCGGCAAAAGTTGTGGGATTCATGTGGCTTGGGCTGGGAGTTGTGTACCTGGGTTATCTGACGAAAGGCTTCAGCCAGAGCCCGATCAAACTTGAAATCTGAGAGGTACTGAAAAAAGCCACCCGCTGTGGCATTCTAAGAAATTGCGGGTGGCCGTGAGGCTTGTTCAGGATTGGCTCGCGCAATTCCTTTCGCCTTGTTTTGGCGGAAATGTGACCCTTACCTGAGATTAGTCGGACACAATTCAATGAAAGGGATAACTTGATGCATCTTGAAGCCACACTCAGAAACAGGCTCTCTTCATTCGTGGAGAGCCGTCGCGACAGGCTCGTCAAGATCATTCGCGACTTGGTTCGAATCCCATCGGAAAACACGCCTCCTGTGGGGAACGAAGAGGCCTGCCAGCAGCACGTGGCGGAATATCTGAAAGGGCAGGGGCTGGAAACGGAATTATATTATTTCCGCGACGTCAAAGGCCTCCGGGAACATCCGCTTTACTTCCCGGGCCGTGAGTATGGCAATCGCCCGAACGTGGCTGCGCGGCGTAAGGGCCGGGGCGGGGGCAGGTCGCTGGTTCTGTCGGGGCACATTGACACTGTTCCAAAGGGGACGCAGCCATGGATTCGGGATCCCTTCGGTGGGGAGGTGGAGGGAAATCTGCTCTATGGCCGCGGCTCCAACGACATGAAGGGGGGCGTCGGCACGAATCTTTTTATGGCGGAAGCCCTTCGTGAATTGGGCATCGAATTAAAGGGCGACCTGATTATCGAATCGGTTTCAGACGAAGAGTTTGGCGGCGTGAACGGAACTCTTGCCGGACGGCTGAAGGGTTATAACGGTGACGCCGCCATCATCACAGAGCCTTCGTTTCTTCGAATCTGTCCCGCTCAACGTGGCGGCCGCACGGTCCATATAACGCTTAGTTCCACCGGAGGCGTCCTGCCTGAAGGGAAGTTTCCAACCGGAGTCATTGACCCCATCCGATATTTCCTGCTCAAGATGCAAGACTTTGCGGAGCAGCGCAAAAAGAAAGCTCCTGTCCACGAATTTTATGCTGATTCGCAGGACCCTGTGCCGGTGTCGATTACCAAGCTGACCACGGGCCCCTGGGGCACGAAGGAACCCATCACCATCCCCGAGACCTGCCAGATTGAGATGTACTGGCAAATGATGCCGGGAGAAAAACAGGAGGACATTGAAAGGGACTTCCACAAATGGTTCGAAGGAATCGTGAAAGCTGCTCCGGAACTTTTCCCGGTGAAGCCAAAAATTCAGTTCCCAATTCGCTGGCTGCCGGGGTCTGCCATTGCGCGGAGCGAGCCATTGATTGCCGAGCTTGCGGAATGCGCCGGCAACGTGATGGGCAAGGAGCCGCTAATCCAGGGTATCGAGGCCCCGTGCGATATGTACGTGTTCCACCAGGCTTTCAACACCCCGGCGGTATTGTGGGGTGCGCGCGGCGGCAATACTCATGCTGCTGATGAATACCTGGAAATTGATTCGGTTGTTGCCGCCGCCAAAGCCCAGCTACAGTTCGTTTGTCAATGGTGCGGGGTTGCGGGCTAGCAGTGCCAGCGCCGTTTTGAGTTGCAAGAAACCCGCCAGAACTGGTAGAAAAGATAGATGCAGTGGGAGGTCGTCTAACGGTAGGACTGCAGACTCTGGATCTGCGTATCGGGGTTCGAATCCCTGCCTCCCAGCCAGCCTTCTTGCTTGAATTCACCCTCTTAATTATTTGTAACTACCGGGTAATGGCCTTTCGCCTGGCTCTACGCGCCTGGCTAACCATCCGAAGGCGAAATCGCTGTGTGTTTGAAAAGCGGGATGGATTATCATCGAATGCGAACGATTTCATAGTATTCAGGGCGCGGCAAAAAGGGGCTGGTTTCCGCTGAAATCGGCTGCTTGCTTTCCCGAATCTGCCAGACCACCTGGAGGTGATAGGTTCATGATATCAAGACGGGATTTCATTGCGTTGGGAGCTGCGTTAAGCGCAGGAGACGCGGCTGGGTACGCTGCGGGCCGTGGCTTGGGAGAATCCGGAGGTTCGGCGCCTGATTGCAGCGAGACGGTAGCGAATCCTCCCTGGAAGTATCTTTCGAGCTCGCAGGGAGATCTTCCGGTTCCGGAAACCTCTGACCAGCAGACCGGCTCAATGGTTGGCGATATCGATGGTGATGGGCGAATGGATTTTGTATTCACAAACCGCGTTAAGGGAAATGCCGCCATCTGGATGCAGAACAAGCGACACGGTTGGCGGCAGCACGTTATTGACCCGGGCCCGCTGAACATTGAAGCGGGCGGCACTTTGTTCGATATTGATGGCGATGGCCATCTTGATGTGATTGCCGGGGGAGACAGCACCAGCAATGAAGTCTGGTGGTGGCAGAACCCGTATCCTGACTTTGGCCGCCCCTGGAAGCGCCGAGTCATCAAGCGGTCAGGCAAGAACCAGCACCACGACATCCTGGTGGCGGATGTCCTTAATGAAGGGCGTCCACAACTCGTCTTCTGGAACCAGGGAGCGAGGGCGCTCTTCCTGGCCCGCATGCCCGCAAGGCCACGGGAAACAAGTACACCATGGGATTTGCGCGTCATCTATCAAGCCGACGCTCCCATGGAAGGGATGGCCATAGCGGATATCGACGGTGACGGTGTTCCGGAAGTGGTTGGTGGCGGCCGTTGGTTCAAGCACGAAGGTGGGTTGCAGTTCACCGCTCATGTCATTGACGACCGGCAGAAATTTTCTCGGGCGGCAGCGGGGAAACTCATCAAGGAGTCAAAGGGCGCCCAGGTAGCTTTTGACAGTGGGGATGGCTGCGGTGAATTGAACTGGTATGAACAACGGCAGGACGGCGCCTGGGTAGCACACAATCTGCTGGGCAAAGATGTAGTCCACGGGCACACGCTTCGCATGGCCGACATCGACGGGGACGGCAACCTCGACATCTTCTGTGCCGAAATGGCCAAGTGGTGCGGCTGGACCCGGACAGTGGACTATCCCCGCGCCCACCTCTGGGCATTTTACGGGGATGGACGCGGCAACTTCGAGAAGGTGATTATTGCCGAGGGCGGGCACGGCACACATGAAGCCCAACTGGCAGACTTCAGCGGCGATGGGAAAATGGACATCCTTGGGAAACCTTATATGGCCGGTGCCCCCGGAGTAGATATCTGGCTCAATCCCGGGCGTAGATAAGAGATCCATGTTGAACGTTTAAGATGAGAGGAAGAGCTTCGATAGGACTATCCGACCGATTGTCCGCAGGGTCATAATGGGATTTCGGATGCACTTCTTGCCGGTTTCGCGCGGGAATCCTTCGGTGGACCGGAAGTGGCGATCAAATCAAGGCAAAAGAATACCTTTCTGTTGGAGAACGCAAATCCCTTCAGAAATATTCGAATCCGGCATAAGGCATAAGAATCGCAGGGCCACCCGCTGGGTCAGACGGCTGCGAGCGACTCTCGGAGCACTCTGCGCGGCATTGTTACTTGCTTCAAATGCAAGAGCAGAGAGGCCCCAGGACTTGCAGCCGCAGGGCTATGTCAATGACTTTGCCGGAGTGATCAACCCGGAAACGCAACGGCGGTTGATCACCCTCTGCTCTGAGGTGAACCAGAAAGCACAGGCACAAATCGCCGTCGTGACGGTGAAGTCGCTTGAAGGTGAGCCGATTGAAAACTTCTCCATCGACCTGGCGAGCCGCTGGGGCATCGGGCCCAAAAAGAAAGACCGTGGCGTTCTGATCCTTCTTGCGCCGAACGACCGCCGATATCGGATTGAGGTGGGTTACGGCTTGGAGCCGATCCTGTCAGATGGTCTTGTAGGTGATTTTGGCCGCCAGGCCAGGCCGCTGCTGCGCGCCGGAAATTACAGTGCGGCGTTGCTGCAGATGACCCAGCGAGTAGCCGCTGTCATCGCGAAAGATCGCGGCGTATCCCTGGAAGCCCTCGCGGGGAAGACAACCGCTTCGGAACCGGAGAGCGGCGGATCACAGACGGGTCGCCCAAATCTTGAGGGGTTTCTGACAATCGCCATCTTAGTATTCTTTGCGTTTTTTTCGTTGATCGGTTTTATCGTGCCACTGCTCCGAGGCCGGAGCCGTTACGGCCGAGCGCACGGCGTCTGGTGGTGGGGCGGCCCATGGTACGGGGGTGGCATGGGCGGCGGCTATCGAGGCGGGTCGTGGGGCGGCGGTGGATTCGGTGGCGGTGGAGGATTTGGCGGGTTCGGCGGTGGGTCGTTCGGCGGTGGCGGGGCAAGCGGGGGTTGGTAAGAGGGAGGGAAATTCGTGGAAAAGTTGCTCGCGCAGTTGAAAGACAAGTTGCAGGCCGCAGCAGGTCCCAATCTGAGGGCCATCGTGCTTTTTGGTTCGGCCGTACGCGGTGAGTATCACGAGAAGCACTCTGACCTGAATGTGCTCTGCGTGCTCGGGTGTGCCACTGCAGAAGACATCGGAGCGCTGCACGAGACCGCTACGTGGTGGGAACGGAAGAAATTCCCCGCGCCTCAGATATTCACTCTGGCCGAATTGCGCGCCTCGGCGGATATTTTTGCGATCGAACTGCTTGACATGAAGACGCATCACAAGATGATTTATGGCGAGGATTTCTTTGCCGAACTGGCAGTGCCCATGCAGTTGCACCGGCTACAGGTTGAGCGCGAGCTTCGTACCAACTGGGTGAAACTACGGCAGGGAATCCTGCTGGCGCCACATAAGGACCCGGTGTTGATGCGTTTGATGGACGCGTCCTCGTCCACCTTTGTCACGCTTTTCCGGCATGTTTTGATCGCGCTGGGAGAGAATCCGCCGGCTGGAGGGCGTCAGGTTGTGACTGATATTGCAAAGCTGGCGGGCGCACGCCCGGAGGCGTTTCTCTCGATTCTCGACGTGCGCGAAGGAAAGCGCCAGGCCCGCGATGTTAAGGCACGAGAGGTCTTGCGGGAATATCTGGATCTGGTCGAACGGGTGACGGATGAAGTGGACCTTAGGTTGGCGGGCGGGACGTAGGCAGGGTCGAATATGCGGGCGGAATCGTTGTATTGGGAGGGACGTGATGAAAAAAGGCTGGCTAGTGCTGATTGTGGTAGTACTGGTTGTCCTGATTTTTGGCGGTATGTATGTCAGCGCGCGAAACACCATGGTGCGGAAGAACGAGGCGATTAAGTCGGACTGGGCACAGGTGTCAGTGGTGCTCGAGCGCCGCGCCGATTTGATCCCCAATCTGGTGGCAACGGTGAAGGGCGTGGCGGCGCAGGAAGTCACGGTTTTTACGGCTGTGGCTAATGCCCGCGCGAATTTGATAAACGCCCAAACTCCCAAAGACAAAATCGCGGCAAACCAGGAATTGGACGGAGCGCTTGTGAAGTTTCTGGCCCTGACAGAAAACTATCCCCAGCTTCGGTCGAATGAAAGCTTTCTGAGGCTACAGGATGAGTTGGCAGGCACGGAAAACCGCATTGCGGTGGAGCGGCGCCGGTACAATAACGCCATCCAGGACTACAACGCCTATATTGGACAGTTTCCCAATAACGTTTTCGCAAGCTGGGCGGGCTTTCAGCGAAACGACGCTTATTTCGCCGCTACTCCGGCGGCGCAGCAGCCGCCCAAGGTTGAATTTCCTCCTGCCCGGCAGTGAATGAGCCGTTGCTGTAGCCACTCACTCCTGGTTGTCGGGTTTGTCCTCTGGCTGGCGTATTGTCAGTCCTGCCGTCGTGTAGACGTTGCGGGGGTTCCACAACATCCAACCGTCGCTGCCAAAGGTTTCGGCGGCTTGAATCTGGTCCCTGATCTGGTCGGCGCCGAATTTCCTGCGGTCAAACGCATAGTCCCGAAAAGCCTGCAACCATGGCCTGAAGTGAACAGGGTTGAGCCCTGTCCGCTCGTGGGCGCGGGCAAGCGTGAGGCGGATGATATCCAGGGGATTTTCAACAGGGTTTCTATCCCCCGGGATGCCATATTGGAACGTCGAAGGATAGAGCATGGGCGAGATGTAATCGACTATCTTCCCAATCCGCTCAAGTTTCTGGCCGATCCCGGTATCATTCTGGTTCCAGCAAACGTAACCAAAGATGTCCGCGGAGAGGAACACGTTATACGGCGCGAGCCTCTTCCGCGCTTCAGTAAGGAACCCGGCGATAGTATCGACTCGTGCATCTTCGTTATTGGGCTCCGACAGCACTACATTCTTGTTGTCCGGAAACCGGACATAATCAAACTGGATCTCGTCAAAACCCGCCTGGGCAGCCTCGACGGCAATCTCGATGTTGTAGTTGCGGACGTCTTTCTTAAAGGGATCCGTCCAGGCCATATTTTCACTGTCACGCCAGACTTTCCCTTCTTTCGTCTTCACCGCCAGGTTGGGCTTTGCTGAGGCCAGCATGTCATCTTTGAAGGTGACGATGCGGGCGATCAGGTAGAGGTGCTGCTGGTGCAGTTCGTCGAGCCGGGCTTTCAAGTTCCGCACCGTGATAATGCTTTGCGCACCGTCTTCTTTGGCAAGAGGGATCGAGCTGGGATAGGAAATCATGCCCCGGTCGCCTTTGACGTCGATAACCAGGGCATTCAGTTCCGTCTTCTCGATCAGCTGAACTGCACTGCCACGAATTGAAGAATTTCCAATTGCGTAGAACGAGAGGTAGAGGGCCTTCGGCCGGAACGGCACCAGCTTGACCACGGCCTCACCGGCGGTGCAGGAACTTAAGGGTAGTTCTGTCCGCAGATACCCGGCTGCCCTGATACCTGCCGTATCGCCCGATCCTGAGGCCTGGAAGACACCGTCGCTGTCGGTTCTGACGACAGTGTTCCCGATAGTAGCCAGAGCGCCCGCTATGGGAAGGCCGGATTTCGCGTCCAACACTCGACCGCGACACCCGCCCGCAAAGGTCAGCACAGGTGTCAGCGCGAGTGCCAAGCACAGCAATGCAACTGCCGCGAAGGCTTTAGTGCCGAGCAGGCGTGCCATTGAGAATATTCTCAAAGAAGCGTCCGCTATCCCGGTCTGTGACCATATAGCGAGATATTTCCATGACATTGTCGGAATCGCCTGCGCGTCTTCCGTCGAGTGCAAATGCAGCGGTGTATCCTGCTTCGGATGCTTTCTGCGTGAGTTTTTGATCATAAATTCCAAACGGCCAAGCCAGCATTGACACACGGATTCCCAGCTTCTGGTCGAGAACCTCCCTGGAACGGCGAAGCTGGACATCTACAAACTTGTTGTACTGGGTTCGCGTCATGCGCCTCTTTTCACTTTTGAAATTGGGATGCCAGTAAGTGTGGGATTGAATGTCAAAAAGTCCTGTAGCTTTCAGCGCACGCAACTGCTGCCATGTCATGGCATATGACGCCCTCGAAATAGCTGAAGGGTAAATAAACAGGGTCACAGGAATCCGGTACTTCTCCACGAGTGGAAGGGCCTCCGTGTAAACAGATTCGTGGCCGTCGTCCATAGTAATAACCACAGAACGGGGAGGCGGTGGGGGCGCCTTGCCCTCCCTGTACGCTACATATCGGGCTAGAGGAATAAAGTGATAACCGTGCTCTGCCATGTATTGAAGCTGGAACTTGAAGACTGAAAGTCTCACCGTCATGCTGTCAGAGCGGGATGAGTTAAACCTGTGGTAGTCAAAGATGAGGACTTGATGGCCGGAAGCCTTTACTGCACCTTTTAGAGGGGGTGAGGGCATGACACCCGCGATTAAGGACCCCACTACAATCAATAAAACCCTGTAGAAAACGCCTTTGCTCATTCCCGAGTGATCGAAAGCCTCATGATTCCTCCCCCCGAGGCAGAGTCTAAGAATGCGCCTGACTCTTACGTTCGTCAATAGCTATTCTTCATGTACCGGTTTTTCCACAGGGCCTGAATGGTTCCTGGTTGGCCTGGCCCGTGCGCCAGCGTTGGCATTTGACCGTATCCGGACACGCCGAGGCTATCTTGGTACGTTAACTTCTTTGATACATTATGAAGAACTTACCTGGTATATGCAAAATTTTTCCATTTTAGCCTTGGGCGTTTTTGAGAATGTCAAATGATATCAATAGCTTGTTCCTGTTCCCGCCTCCGAATGGGATTGGAACCTCCCTTGCGGGTGTATGGGGGAACAAAGCGCAGGGTTGTAGTGTCTTTTCAGGCGGCTAAGCAACAGGAAGGTTTGCGGGACCGGGGATGCTTTGTGACTCCACTTGAGGGATACCGCCGGTTCTGGCGGCAGTTGGTCCGAAGGCAGGGTTAAGACCCGATTTCTTAGCTAAAGCAGCTAGCGTATCGTAATTGGATTTGCTGCGCGAATGCCGCATTGACTTTGGCTTCCAAACCTTCACTGTCAGCCTGCGCGAATTAAGTAAGCTTCTGCCTGTGCAGGTGGGAAATGGTGGATGCCATTACGATATTTCTGGTCGGCCTCCTCTGTGGCATTGTCGCCGGTGGGGTTCATTTCCGCCAGCAACGGAAGAAAATCAAGTTCTATGAATCGTACATCCACCAACGGTTGGAGGAGGCATTGCCTCGTGCAGTGGACATTCTGAAACGCCGCTGAGCCGGGTGGTTAAGGCTCCTGGGTTCCTTTCCAGGGGGTTGTCTCTGCTGGCGTCTGCCCTATCAGAATTCATCGGTAGCCGTCATTCCTTAAATTTCAACCAGACGGAACTTCTCTCCACCCCTTTCCGGAACTCAGTTCGTAAGATAAGCCATGTCCGGGTTCAGGTAACCTCCTTTCCTTGGCCAACCTCCGGACTCGAGGGGCCGCTAGGCTTCTTCTTTTCATGCATGACCGGTGGCTTCATCGATAAACTGAAGGCATGAAAAGGAAACAGACCCAGACAAATTGGGCCGCTAATATTTTGCTTCTGTTTCTATTGCTTATAGGAGGTGGGACAATTCTGACTGCATCCCCAATCACAACCAGCAATCTGGCCCCCCGCCCAGGAGGCGAGGCATTGTCAAACCCCAGGGAAGTGGAGCCTTTCTTTGACAGTTTTTTCACGCGGGAAATGGCCAGGTGGCACATTCCCGGCGCTGCCTTTGTACTGGTGAAGGACGGAAAAGTGATTTTCAGCAAAGGCTACGGTTACGCGGATTTGGGCAGCCGAACGCCCGTGGTTCCAGAGCAAACTGTGTTTCGGGTGGGATCTGTTTCAAAGGTTTTTACGGCTACGGCGGTAATGCAGCTTGTCGAGGGCGGTAAGCTCGACCTCCACGCGAACGTCAATCACTACCTGGCGGGATTCAAAGTGAAAAATTCTTACCCGCAGCCGGTGACTCTGGCCGAACTACTGACGCATTCCGCGGGTTTCGATGCCAGCGTAATTGGGATAGCCGCCCGCAGCCCTTTGCAGGTTATCCCGATCGAAGATTTCCTGGCGCAAAAAATGCCTCCGGTCATGATGCCGCCGGGAAAGATTTACAGCTATTCGAGTTTTGGAGTCGCGCTGGAGGGCTACGTGGTGCAGAAGGTTTCCGGCGAACAGTTCGATGACTACATCGAAAAACACATTCTGCAGCCGCTCGAGATGCGTGACAGCAGCTTTAATCTGACGCCGGAACTGGCTGCGCATCATGCCACGGGTTATGAATACCGTCGCGGACGCTATATTTCTCAGCCCATCGATTATTTCAACATTCAACCTGCCGTGGAGCTTTATTCGACGGCCGCCGACATGGCACATTTTCTGATCGCGCAAATGGAGGATGGGCAATACGGTGACTCACGGATTCTGAGCGAGTGGTCAGCGGGAGAGATGCACCGCAGGCAATTCACCGAAGACCCCCGTCTGGCGGGGCGTACATTCGGTTTTTACGAACGTTTTGTGAATGGCCATCGCGCGATTGGCCACGGGGGAAATATCCGCGGTTTTGCCAGCCTCCTGATTCTGGTGCCGAAGGAGCACGTTGGATTTTTCCTGGCCTTTAATCGCGACGAGTCCAGGTTTGAAGACGCCTTGATAAACAGTTTTTTCAATCGCTTTTACCCGCCAGACAATGGCGATGCGCCGCCCCTGCCCTTGCGCCTTTCAGCGTCCGGCCTCAGCAAGTTTACCGGGAGCTACCGGAGCAATCCTTATTCCCGCCTTACGTTTGAAAAGCTGATCACGCTCTATTGGCAGTTTCGCATCACGGCCAACCCGGATGGATCGCTGGAGTTCCATTATCCTCACAACTTCAAACCTTCCGCGCGCTGGACGCCGCTTGCGGCGAACTATTTCTTGTGCAGCGACGGCCAGGGCCATGCTGTCTTTGACAACGCTCCAAACGGAACCGTCGCTCACGTGTTTACAGACCGCGACAGTTACGAAAAGGTGCCGTGGTACGGAACGGCGGCGTTTCAGGTGGCACTGGTGAAGGCGCTGATGCTGATTCTCATTTCCGGATGTGTGTCGTGGCCGCTCCGGGCATTGGTTCGGCGATTGCGCAAGGGGCCTTCGGGACAAACAGTCGGCCTGCGCCGGGCAAGATGGTGCGCTGCAGCAATGGGGATTTTGAATGTGTTCTTCATTGTCGAAATGCTGCACGTGCTGACACGCATGGATGACTGGGACTTTGTTTACGGCGTTCCACCCGCGATCAAGGCGCTGCTGTGGATTCCGATTCTCACCACCGTGCTGGCTGCCATTGTGCTCTATTTTGCAGCGCGCGAGTGGAAACGCCAATCGTGGTCCGTATGGAGCCGCGTCCACTACAGCGTGATCGCAGCCGCGGGACTGGTCTTTGTGTGGTTTTTTGTGTACTGGAACCTTCTTGGCTTTCACTACTGAGCCGATCGAGCCGTCATGGCAGGGACCCGGAATAAAGATGGATTGCCGTGGTGTTGGCCACATGTGCCCTTTCGCCCCACTCGCCCGCATGCCTTTGTATTAGAATGGTTAAAAGGAGATTTTGGACCCATGGACAACGAAGTTTTGAGGATTGCGGATAAGGAATTCCGCTCGCGATTATTTGTTGGTACAGGTAAGTACAAGAGTTTTCAGGAAATGGTGCGCGCGCACGAAGCTTCGGGCGCGGAGGTTGTTACCGTGGCTGTGCGGCGCGTGAACCTCACAGACAAGAGAAAGGAATCGATGCTCGATTATATCGACCGGAAAAAGTTCTTCATTCTCCCCAACACCGCCGGCTGTTACAGCGCGGATGAAGCAGTGCGGGCAGCACGCCTGGCGCGTGAAGTTGGATTGTCAAACTGGATCAAGCTGGAGGTGATCGGCGACCAGAAGACATTGTTCCCGGACAATTTCGAACTGGTAAAAGCAACTGAGACGCTGGCGCATGAAGGCTTTGTGGTACTTCCTTATACCAACGACGACCTGGTCGCCGCCCGGCGACTGATCGATGCCGGAGCGGCCGCCGTAATGCCACTGGGCGCTCCGATTGGATCCGGGATGGGCGTTCAGAATGTTGCCAATCTGCGGATCCTGCGCGAGATGATCACGGAGGTTCCTCTCATTGTCGATGCCGGTGTCGGGACTGCATCCGATGCCTCGCTTGCGATGGAATTGGGCGCGGACGGGGTGCTGATGAATACCGGAATCGCCGGCGCGCAAGACCCGGTCCTGATGGCCGAGGCGATGAAGCACGCCATCACGGCGGGGCGAAAGGCTTACCTGGCTGGCCGCATACCCAGGAAACTCTATGCAACCGCGTCCAGCCCATTGGAAGGCGTGGTTCGCTGAGGATGATGGAGTGCGGGCCAAGGCTGCTTCGGTGGAGGAAGGACGTCTGCCCCCATCCGAATCGACATAACCTTTCCAAGGCGGAGGACTTAGCGGCGCCTCGAATTTTGTGCGGGTGGATCCTGCTTTGGACCGGCCGATGACTGTGCCATTCCTTTGTCAGGCAGCATGTAAATGATTTCGCCGGGCTTGGCCAGTCTCAACTGGTCACGGGCCTGTTTTTCGACGGCCTCGGGATTGTTCTTCAAAGCGTGGATTTTCTGCTCGAGCTGCTGGTTCTCTTCTGAAACTGTTTGAATCTGCTTCTGGAGAGTGTTGTATTCCTTCTTCTCGCGCCGGAGGGTCATGTACCCGTTCCGGCCAAAAATTTCATGCATCAGCATAACCAGGCTGAGCAAGGCCATCACAAAGATGGCATTACGCCTGAGCGTTTTGCGGTCCCAGTTGAAAAGAGTCATAAACCTTAAAGAACGATCTCAGCTCATCATGTTCCGATTGGTGTGGCATGAGCCTCCCTCCATCCGGAAACCGGCGCAGATGCCAGAATATCACCATTTACGCTGAAGTATGCAAGCAAAGTATTGCATTCTAAGGCAACTTCTCAAGTAATCCGTTATCCAAGCTGTGTTTCGAGCACCCCGGGTTCGATTGGGTTGGCGGTGGCAGACGGTCTGGTGTATCTTGGGAATGAGGTCTGTAAAAAAGAAGGAAAGAGCGGACAATCCCGGAATTGCCAGGGAATCCTGCCAGTTTGGCTGGACGTTCCACACCCGCACCAATTGTTTCCCAGCGCCCTCTCCGTCCGCGAGGAGGTCATATGACCGACAAAGTCGTCATCATGGTAACGGCGTCCAGCCGGCGGGAATGCCGCAAGATTGCCCGGCGGTTGATCGAAGAGAAGCTCGCAGCCTGTGTCAATATCACACAGCCCATCCAGTCTATTTACCGCTGGGAAGGGAAAATAGATCAAGGCAAGGAATTCCTGATGTTCATCAAGACCACACGTGACCTGTTTCGGCAGATCAGAGCAGAGATCGCCTTGATCCACTCTTACCACACTCCAGAGATCATCTGCCTGCCAATCATTGACGGTTCGCCGAATTATTTGCAATGGGTTGCTGACTCAGTACGGCCCTCCGAAGAGCCCGTAGCATCAAAGGGATAACGCGAAGCACGACCGGCCGTCCTGCAAAGTGATTGTCGAATCCCGAATTTATTTACTATGCGGTCAGTAACTCTACCGTTCTTGACAGTTATTGTAATTAAACCTAGAATCTATTCATCTGCGGCGGTTGGAATCAGTCAAGTCCAATTGCCTAAATGAGATACGAGAAGGAGCGACTGACCTTTAGTAGTTTTGTAGTAAACACGCATTCCGGGATATGATTGCGGGTCGGCAATCTCAACCATCCTGGGACATGCTCAACCAACTTGTTTTAAAAGACTTGGGTAGGTTGACGCGCTAATTGCTTCCAATTGCCTATTTTTTCTTCAGGTCCTCTTCAGGAGTTTCAGGGTATCCAACCGGGACAGGGATCCAGACGACAGTAAGTCGATGTTTAAGGATCGGGGGGAGAAGACGCCATGTTGAAAAACATGAGATGGTCTATCTGGAGTTTCGCACTGTTGGTTGTCTTTTCGACTGTTCTCAATGCTCAAGATTTTGTTTACACAAATAACGACCTTGCAGGCGCTAACTCTGTTTCCGCCTTTTCCGTGGCTGCAAATGGCACTCTGAGTCCCATTGCCGGCTCGCCGTTTCTGACCAGCGGCGCTGGTACCGGAGGGGGCCTTTATTCTGCCAACCGCATTATCGTGGTGAATGATTTTCTCTATGCCTCCAACTCCGCGAGCAACACGGTCAGCGCCTTTTCGATTGACCCTGGCTCCGGCTACCTTACGCTTGTGAGCGGGTCGCCGTTTTCGACTGGCGCCTTCAACGATGCCAGTAGGTCTGGGATTTCACTGGCTGCGACTCCGGACGGAAAGTATCTTTATGCAGGCAGCACGGGCTATGACTTGAATTTCAACTTCGGCCCCATCACCATCTACAGTATTGGCGCCTCGGGTGCGCTCGCGACAGTGGGCTCGGCTGCAGTAGGCAGCGCTATGTCCAGCATGAAGGTCAGCCCGGACGGCAAATTCTTGGTGGTAGCGCTCTATCAAACCGGACAAATAGCAGTCTTCGCCATTCAGTCTGACGGGACGTTGCAGGCGGTTACCGGTTCTCCGTTCACTCTTACCGCGGGCGCCGCCACGGGCGTAGATATTAATTGTGGCAGCAACCTGCTTTATGCCGGCGGGCCAACGGGGAATATTTACGGCTTCAATTTCGCTTCCAACGGGCAGCTTACAGCCGTGACGGGTTCACCCTTTGCTTCGGGAGCGTCAAGCAACCAAGTGGTGGCACTCAGCACAGACGATAAGACACTGTTTTCAAGCAACCAGGGTGACAATAGCGTAACGGCATTCGAGGTGGTATCGGGCGGTGGCCTGACGGTCCCAGGAACTTCCGTCAATGCTGCCGGAACAGCCGGTACAGATACTCTTCCCACCGGACTGGCGGTAAGCAAGGATGGCACCTTCCTTTTCGCCGCTGATACATACAGCGCGGTTTCAACGTTTGTTTTAGGAGGGTCATCACCTCTCATCTTTGGCTCGCTGACTGCCACGGCGTCACCATTGCATTCACTTGCCGCTTACCCTGCGAAGGCGTGCTCTACTTCTGGCACCGATCCGGCTGGCCTGGTTGCAAACCTGCAGATTCTTGCGGGACCGCCGCCGGGCTTTGACCTGGAAGCTACACTTGTTCTCGACAGCGGTCTGGTTGTCGACCCCTTGACCCAGCCGGTGGCCATTCAGATTGGAACTTTCGTCCTTAACTTGCCGGCGGGTTCTTTCAAAGTGTTTCAAAACGGAACCCACTCCTCAATTTACCTTTTTCAGGGTGTCATCAACAGCATCACGCTCAAGGTTCAAATTACACCACTCGGCCAGAATCAATTCCAGATTTCTGCCATTGGCAAACAAATTGATCTGACCAGCCTGGTAGATCAGTCAGTGACGGTTGCGGTGAGCATCGGCGGCAATTCAGCAAGCACGATCGACCCGCCCAAGAAGACAGGTTCCACCCACGGGAATTGGCGCAACCAGTGAGACTGAAAGCCTGTTCAAAATGGAGGACGGGTGCCCGGTTCGACAGGATGAAACGACCCTTCCGGGCATCCGCAATTGTGGCAACCCCTCAACATACCCAAACTGATACATTTGCGTGGCTGCCATAGCAGCTTCCTCAGCAGCAAACCTCTGGCTTACCTCATAGCTTGAACCCCTTGATAGACCTCGAGAATATCAGTACGTGAGTCGCTTGCCGACAGGCTGACGATGTGGGTATTCCCGGAAGGCTGGAACTCCGGGTGTTTTCACCGTTGAGAATTGTGTGACTAGAGCCGCGTGTTTGCCTGATGCGGAAGGTGTTTACTTCAGTAGCACTTGCGTTTGGCAGTGACTTGGGCGATGCTACCCGGAAAGAGACTTACATAGTTGCAGCTATTGGCGCGAAGGCAAGGGGAGGGACGGGCTGATGCTGAAATTTATGAGGTGGTCTGCCTGGAATTTGGTCCTGGTGGTTTTGTTCCCAGCGGCCGTGGCAGCGCAGAACTTTGTTTACACCAACAATGACCAGGCCGCTGCAAATTCCATTTCCGTTTTTTCTGCAGACACGAATGGCGTTTTGAGTGAAATTGCCGGTTCACCGTTTCCGACTGGTGGCGCGGGCAGAGGGTTCGGGCTCTACTCCCCGAACAGAATTATTGTTGTAAACAATCTCCTTTACGCTTCGAACGCCGCCAGCAATAGTGTCAGCGCTTTCACCATTAACACAGGTACAGGCGTATTGACTGCTGTTGCCGGATCTCCGTTTCCCACAAGTGTCGTTGACGATATTGGTCATTCCGGGATTTCTCTCGCCGTTACGCCGGATGGAGAGTTCCTATATGCGGGCAGCACGGGCTTCGACGGACAGTTTTTCGGGAGTATCACTATCTTCAGTATCAATACGTCCACCGGTGCGCTTACGATGGTTGGATCTGCTCCGGTGTCGTCGGGCGGACCTGTCTACAGCATGAAGGTGACGCCGGATGGCAAGTTTCTTGCTGCTGCGCTGGCCCAGACGAGCCAGATTGCTGTGTTTGCCATTCAATCGGATGGCACCCTCCAGGCGGTCACAAATTCCCCGTTTACGCTGAGTTCTGATCCCGCCACCGGTGTGGATATCAATTGCGATAGCAACCTTTTGTTCGCCGGCAGCGCGACTGAGAATATTTACGCCTTCAACATTTCTTCCGACGGCCAGCTTACACCTGTGACAGGTTCTCCTTTTGCCACCGGGCTTTCAAGCACCCAGGTTGTGGCTCTCAGCACGGACGACAGCACGCTTTATACAAGTAATGCGGCTGATAACACAGTAGTTGCTTTCCCCGCGGGTTCTGACGGCAGTCTGACTCTTCCCGGGACTGTCGAAGGCGCCGGACCTGACGCCATTTCTCCTGGGGGGCTTTCAGTAAGCCAGGATGGCACATTGCTTTACGCTGCTGATACGGCTATCTCCGGGCTGGGGGTTGGTGGGATCTCGACCTTCACTTTGGGCGGCGCGATGCAGATCAGTTTTGCCTCTTTGACCCCCACAGGGGTCTCTTCGCAATTACATTCTGTTGCTGCGTACCCGCCTAAAGTTTGCTCCAGTCCTCCCCCTTCGGCGGGCCTTGCAGCGGACCTGCAGATTTCTTCGAGTCCGCCCCCGGGATTTGACCTGAATGCCACACTCAGTCTTGACGGCAGTCTCGGGGCTGATCCGATGACCCAGCCTGTTACCATTCAGCTCGGGGACTTCTCACTTAACCTGCCGGCGGGTTCGTTCAGGTATTTTCAAAACGGAGTCAACGAAGGCACCTATCTGTTCCAGGGTGTCATCAGGAGAACCACACTGAAGGTCCAGATCGTGCCGCTTGCGGGGAATGAGTTTCAGATTTCTGCCTACGGCAAGCACGTTGACGTGAGCAGTTTTTCCAGTCCCGTAACCGTGACGGTTGGAATCGGCGGCAACTCTGCAAGCACCAGCGTTACGCCAACCGCCGCGGAACTCCGCGGCAACTGGCGCGATTTTTGAATCAGCAACTCTTCCCAAACACCAGATCCCTGCTTCAGATCGAGGACGAGGGACTTCTTTGTGCCTGCAAAGCCTATGGTTTCTGCTAGGTATCTTGTCTCACAAGCAGCTGTGGCCATCATCACAGCCTCTGTCTCGGGATGTGTTGATCATAAAATTTGGGACCCTCAAGGCCTCAACGGGCTTTGAGAAGGAGATGGGAAAGGAGGGAATAACCATGCGAAAGGCACGATACTCACTGGGCCTTGCGCTTCTTGTGGCGGCGGCTCTTTACCTGCTGCCCGCCCTCCAGGCTGCGGATAACCCAGTGGCGGATTCGCCGGAGGTTTCGAATCTGCTTACGCAGGCAAAGGAACATGCCGTCCAATTGGCACGAGACGCAGACGAGATGCAGGCCTTTGCGAAGACAGGTATGTCACCTGAAAGTCACGCGAATAAGATCAACATGATCAAGGGGCATGTCAACAATCTTGGCGAGGTTTTGCAGAGACTAAGTGACAAGCGCGGCTCAGCTTCGCCCTGGCAGCAAAGCGCTATTGACCGCGTTACTCCCTTTGCGGCGGAACTGGCCTCGAACATCGAGACCACCATCGAGCACCTCAACAAGAACCAGACCCGATTGCAGACAGCCGAATACCGGGATTTCCTGAAAGCCAATTATGAACTCTCGTCCGGGCTGTCAGGTTTGATCGGTGACTTTGTTGCCTACGGAAAGAGCAAGTCGACCTACAAACGGCTAGGGTCACAACTCGAAATCCCTGGCCACTGACTTGCATGAGCCCTACAGGTGGCGCGGTACGCTTGCCGCGCCACTTTTTTCTGTGGTTGATTCCCATTAATTCAACTCTGCCGTATCATATTAATAAGCAGAAGTTTGTGATTATTTTATCCGTGTGTAGTGCCGTGCTACACATGCTGCACACTGCGGGTTGCGCAAGAACGGAGTCCGTGATGCCCTGCCCAAGCCATTCGTGGCTCGAAGGCAGGTTCAGAGGCGTGACGACAATCACAGAGTTCTTGCTGCCGCCAGACAAGAATAAAAGCATGCGGTTGACAGTCACTTTGGGTCCTTGAACGTGAACTTCAGAAGCTCGGCTTTCTGAGCGGCACCTGGGGCTGAGCGGAAAGGATGTATCCCCATGAGGTGGACTGTAAGGGCTTGCCTTTCGGTGGTTCTCTGCGAGATTCTGGTTCTTCTTCCTGCCTGTCGTAAACGGGCCGAAGTCGGAGCTCCTCCGCCCGCGCGACCGCAGGAACTCTCGGGACTCCAGGCGGAACTTCAGAAACCCTATATGGAGCTCTTTGAGATTTCCCCCAACCTTCGTTATTCAAAACAACAGATCGACTCAATGCGTGAATATCTGCAAAAAGGGGAGGAGTATTGCGTCGATCAGTTCAAGGGACATGCTGAAAATTACCAGTCTGAACTGGAGCAGATCCAGAGAGACCTGAAGCAGAGAGGTTCAAGCATTGAAAATGGTGAACGCCATTCCATGCACTGCAGGATCCAGCAGCTTCGCGTGCTTGAGAGCCAGGCTACGGTGCTGTCGCAAAATGCGATTCCCGTTGCTTATGACAACCGGTTGGCGAAGCTTGACCTGATTGAAAACTGGCCCGCACAGCTCCAGTCGATCAAGCAGGAGATTGCGAGCGGCGCCTATGAGAACCGCCGGTGGGGGGACGTGAAGGACATTGGGTATCGCGACATTGAACCAAACCAGAGAGACGACATTCGGGCCGGCCAGGAAGCCATTAAGCAGTTGAAGCAATCGGGGATGATGCCGCCGGAAGTGAAGGACGAGGCGGTAGTTGAATACGTAAATTCCGTCGGGGCGGATGTAGCGAAGCATTCAGACCTCCAGGTCCCTCTCAACATAACCGTGCTCAATTCCAAGGAGATCAATGCATTCGCTCTTCCGGGAGGCTACCTTTACATTGAGCGCGGCCTACTGGATGCCGCCGATGATGAAGCCGAGCTTGCCGGCGTGATCGGACATGAGATTGCTCACGTTACCGCGCGCCACTCGAACAAGCTGATGAAGAGGGCCACCATCGCTGGCATCATTTATCAGGCAGCCCAAATTGCCGCCATCGTTTTTACGGGCGGAGTTGCCGGTATCGGCACCTACTACGCCTTTCAGTACGGCTTCTACGGCCTGGGACTGGTACTCAGCCTGAACCTGCTGGGTGTCAGCCGGGATTATGAACTTCAAGCGGACCAGCTGGGCGTTCAGTACACCTGGAACGCGGGTTATGACCCGACGGGGTTTATTCGATTCTTCGACAAGATTGCCACGAAGAAGGGCTATGTTGAAGGCGTCAGCTGGTTCCGTACCCATCCTCCCTTTTATACCCGAATGGTCGATGCGGAGCGGGAAATCATGTTCCTGCCGGAGAAGCCCAACTACATCGTAACCACGGAAGCCTTTA
>OBLQ010000227.1_pt1 | contig 20867 bp, 12 predicted proteins | sample 1519881 | NCBI WGS metagenome assembly OBLQ01 (sample SAMN01911456, study PRJEB22533) | soil metagenome | biome: Soil | place: Malaysia | collected 2012-04-30 | depth DG_metagenome m | reverse complement strand
GCTGAGCGCGGGACGCGGGAGGCCGCGCTCAGCGTGACGCGCGCTGGCCGGAGCCGGGCTTCTTGTCCGCCACAGCGTGGGGCCGGACGATGTCGCTCAGCAGATCGACCGTCCCCGGGATCCTCTCCAGGTGCGGGTACTTCTCCCCGTCGTGGTAGTCGACCGCGTAGGTCTTGAAGTACTCCCCGTTCTCGACGAGAAGCTCGATGGGATCCGAGCCGCCTTTCGCCGCCGCGATCGCCTCGCGGATCACGTCGTCCGAGAACTTCCTTCCGTTGACGGCGATCACCGTCATGCCCGGCCCGATGCCCGCCTTGTAGGCGGGAAGGCCGGGCAGGGCGTCGTCGATCATCCCGGTCTTCTCGTCCAGCATCAGGCCGATCGAGAAGCGGACGTCCACCTCCTTGTTGACCTTCTCCTCGGCCTTGAGTCGCTCCGACCGCACGTTGTCGAAGACCAGCCGCCAGCCGCTCGACTTCAACCCGCCCGTCGGCGCATCGAGCCCCTTCTTCTTGAGCCGCTCCGTGAAGAAGCCCTTCCAGTTGTACGGGACCACGTCGTTGAGGGCGGACATGACGTCGTCGAAGGTGTAGGGCTTGACCTCGGGCGGACCGCTCCGTCCCCCGTAGAAGCTGCGGCAGAAGTCGTCGAGCGACTTGGCGCCCTTGGATTCCCGCCGGATGATCGTGTCCGCCTCCAGCCAGATCAGGTCACCCTCGTCGTAGTAGTCCACGCCCCGGCGCCAGGCGCCCCAGGCGTGCGGCGCGCCGTAGAGGATCTGCGCTGAGACGGCGGTGTCCTCGAGAGGACGCCACAGGCGCCCGGAACGGCGGTCCAGCTCCGCCGTCGCGAGCGCGAGCCTGTCCATGAACTGCTCCGCGGTCTGGAAGCCGCTGCGCGCCGAGAGGATATGGCCCAGGTAGTCGGTCAGCCCCTCGTAGACCCAGAGCATGTCCCCGTGCATCGGCTCGTCGTAGTGCCCCGGCATGAGCCCGGCCGGCCGGCGGTACTTGCCGTTCCAGGAATGGACCATCTCGTGGGTGAGGAGCCCGTCGTGCAGGAGCCTCGGCGCGTCGTCGAGGAAGGTCCTCTCGTGGACGCGATCGTCGCTCGACTCGTGGTGCTCGAGGCCGAAGTGGGCCACCTCGTCGCTCAGCGTCAGCAGGAAGTTGTAGTGCCGGTAGTGGTAGGCCCCGAACAGCGCGCCCGTCTCGCCGATGAGGTGCTTCACCGCCTCCTGCCACTGGGGTGTCATCGCGAGCGCCGCCTCGCTCTCCGCGGCGACGTCCACCTCGTGCTCCCGCCCCTCGTCGGCGCCGAGCTTGTAGACGCGGAAGTGCGCTCCCGTCAGGACGGGAGAGTCGATGAGCATGTTGAGGGGGACCGGGGAGAAGGAGATCGTGCCGTCCTCGTCCTTCACGGTCTCGAGGGCCGTGCCGTACTTCCACCCTTCGGGGATCCGCAGATCGGGCTCGTAGGTCAGATCCTCGGTCTTCTCGCCCTGAGGGTAGAGAAGGAGCTGGTTCCAGCTCACGACGGCGAGCTGCGACGACGCGGAGGCGCCCTCGGAGAAGCCCGAGGGCGTGGCCGGCGAGAGGTAGTCGAGAAATACGTCGAGGCTCGTGGCGCCCTTCGGGATCTCCAGGTGGAAGGCGTACATGTTCTCGGAGTCGCGCTTCCAGGCCAGGTCGGTGTCGCCCGCGGTGAACTTCAGCCCCGCCAGATCGACGACGGGCCCTGTCGGGCCGTGCTCTCCGGGGATCCACTCGGGGTAGAGGAGGGTGAGCGGTCCGGGCTTCACCGGGATGGTGAGGTTCGCGTGGAAGATCTTCCGCGGGGCGTCCGTGGCGTCCACGTGGATGGTGATGGACGCCATGGCGGCGGCGGGCGCGCAGAGGACGGCGAGAAGGAGCGCTGCCGTCAGAAGGCCGGTTCGGCGGGTCATGTTTCCTCCCTGGGTTCCTCTCTGGTCTTGTCAGAGCCTGTCCGTCGCGTCGATGAAGGCCCCCACGTCCTCCTTCATCTTCTTCAGCGACGGCTCGTGGACGTACATCATGTGCCCCGCCTGGTAGTACTTCATCTCGATGTGCGAGCTGATCTCGGGCGTCAGGCCGATGTGCGACATCATGTACTCGGTCGCCATGAACGGGGTCGCGAGGTCGTAGTACCCGTTCAGCACGAGGACGCGCAGCGCCGGATTGAATCCCATGGCGTGCGCGAGGTCTAGGCCCGTGTTGGGCATCGGCAGCGGGAACCGCGCCCCGGGCACCTGGTGCTGCCACTTCCAGTTGCCGAAGACGCGGGCGGAGACGTTGTAGGTCTTGCCGTGCCCGAAATCGAGATCGTGGTGGAGGTAGTCCAGGAAGGCCGCGGTGTAGGCGGAGCTGATCGCCGCCGACTGCGGATCGTACTCGGCCTGCTGCGAGAGCGGATCGAAGGTCACGCCCGTGAAGCGGGCGTCCAGGCGGCCGACGGTCTCGCGATGCTCGCGAAGCAGCTCCTCGGTGAACTCCCCTTCCTTGACGCGGAGGTTGGCCTTCTTGATGTAGTCCGTCGAGAGGCCCGTGTACCGGTGAATCGTCTCGGCCACCGCGTCTCGCTCGGAGTCGCTCAGCTTGTCGCCCTTCATCAGGGCCTGGACGTAGGGGCCGGCGGCGAAGGCGCGAACCTCGTCGAGGAAGGGCCCGAGCTCCGCCGGCTGATCGGGAAGCACCTTGTGGTAGTAGGCGACGGCCGCGAAGGTGGGCAGGAAGAGCGGGTAGGGACGGTCGTTGCCCTGCCAGTCGAAGATCGCCTCGATGTCCAGCGCCACGGAGACGAGGACGACCCCGTTGAAGGCCATCCCCTCGCGCGTCTGGAGATAGTCGACGACGCCCGCCGAGCGCGTCGTCCCGTAGCTCTCCCCGAGGAGGTACTTCGGCGAGTTCCAGCGGTCGTGGTCGCTGACGTACTGCTTGATGAACTGCCCGACGGACGCGATGTCCGGGTCGACGCCCCAGAACTCTTCGGGCTTGTGGTCCCCGACCGCCCGGCTCAGTCCGGTTCCGACCGGATCGATCATCACCAGGTCGGTGCGATCGAGGATGCTGTAGGCGTTGTCCTCGACGTGGTAGGGAGGCGGCGGCGTGGGCTGGGCGTCCTCCGTGACGATGCGCCTGGGGCCGAGCGCGCCCATGTGGAGCCAGATGGACGAGGAGCCCGGCCCGCCGTTGTAGGCGAAGGTCAGCGGCCTCCGGCCGGCGTCCTTCACGTCGTCGCGCGTGTAGGCGAAGTACCCGACGCTCGCCTCGGGCTTGTCGTCGCCGTCGCGCAGGATGAGCGTCCCCGCGGTGGCGGTGTAGTGGATCTCCTCGCCGCCGATGGTGACGGTGTGCTTCGTCACCGACTGCTCCGGCTGCGGCTCGGCCTTCTCGGCTTCCTTGCCCTTCTCCTGCTTGCCGTGATCGGGACCGGGGGCCTTGTCGGCCGCATGCGCGGCGCCGGCGACGGCCGTCACCAGCGCGAGCGCGAGCACGGGGATCATTCGCTTCATCTGGCTATCTCCTTGTCGTGACACGTCCGTTTGCGACCCGGCCGATCAGTCGTGGCCCGCCGGAGGATATGCCGGCTGCAGCGGAGGCGGCCCGGGGAGCGTCTTCGGGTTCTTAGCGAGCTTGTCGAGGATGTACTTGATCCCCGCCTCGAGCTGCGCGTCCTTGCCGGCCACCACGTCGCCCGGCAGGTTGTCGACCTCGATGTCCGGCTCGACGCCGTGGTTCTCCATGACCCACTGGGAGTCGAGCCCGTAGAGGCTGTCCTCGGGCACGGTGACGTACCCGCCGTCGAGCAGCGGCCAGTAGCCCCGGATGCCGCGGACGCCGCCCCACGTGCGCGTGCCGATGATCGGCCCCAGCTCGTACTTCTTGAAGTAGAAGGGGAAGATGTCGCCGTCCGAGGCGGAGTAGTGGTTGTCCAGGCAGACCATGTACCCGTGCATCACCTGGTTCGGGATCGGGCCGGACACGCGCTCGCGGTTGGTCTCCATTCCCACCAGGACGCGGCGCAGCCTCTCGAGGACGATCTGGTCGATGAATCCCCCGCCGTTCCAGCGCACGTCGACGATCATCCCCTGCTTGTCGAGCTGCGGGTAGAACTGGCGGATGAACTGGTTCATCCCCTCCTCGCTCATGTCGGAGAGGTAGATGTAGCCGATCTTCCCGCCCGACTCGCGATCGACCGTCTCCCGGTTGTGCGCGATCCAGTCGTGGAGACGCAGGGCCATCTCGTCGTGGATCGGCTTCGCCGTCACCTGGCGGCGATCCTTCCCCGAGGCGTCGGACGCCAGGTCGAGCGTCACGGTGCGCCCCATGGTGTTGAGGAAGAAGCTGTAGGGATTGTCCGGCGCCCGCACGTCACGGCCGTCTACGGCCAGCAGGAAGTCGCCCTGCCGGGCGTCGAGCCCCGGCTCCGTGAGCGGCGATCGCATCTCGGGCCGCGAGTTGTCGCCGTGGTAGATCCTCTCGATGACGTAGCGGCCCGACGCTTCGTCGAGGCGGAAGTCCACGCCGAGCACGCCCGTGCGCACGGCGTCCGGCCTCGGCCCCTGGTCGCCGCCGCCGACGTAGGTGTGGGAGTTCTGAAGCTCGGCGACCATCTCGCCGAGGACGTAGTTGAGATCCTCACGGCAGCCGAGGGAGCCGAGCAGCTTCTCGTAGCGGCCCCGCATCCCCTCCCAGTCCTTGCCGTTCATCTTCTCGTTGAAGAAGAAGTCGCGCTCCAGGCGCCAGGCCTGGTGGAACATCTCGTCCCACTCGTCGGAGGGGGATATCTGCACCTTCATTCCGGAGAGATCGAGCGGCTCGCCGTGCTCGTCCCCCTTGCCCCCTCCCTCGGCGTCGATGATGTGGTAGGAGGGCCTCCCCCCGCCGCGGGAGGAGTAGAGGATCTTCTTCCCGTCGGCCGACAGCTCGAAGCTCCCGGCGTTCTCCGCCAGCGTGGCCTCCTTGCGCTTGTCGAGGTCGTAGCTGTGCAGGGCCGGCTTCTCGCCGGGCAGCGGTCCGTCGATGTCCTGGACGGGGGAGGTCATGTAGAAGAGCCTGTCGCCCGAGGCGACCAGGCTCCGGTACCTCGCGGGCTCGACGGGAACGGGCACCACGCGATCCGAGAGTCCCTCGAGATCCACGCTGATGGCGGCGATGGCGCCCGGCTCGCCCTCCTTCTTTCCGGCCTTGGGCTCCTTCTCCTTCTCGCCCTCCTTCTTCTCGTCCTTCTTCCCGCTGTCGAGGCTCCCCTCGTCGGAGCGCGGGGCGAAGGGCGAGGGCGTCTCCTTCTGGAGCGTCGTGACGTAGATGCCGGTCATCTTGAGCGTGGCGATGTTGAACTCGCTCTCGCTGAACGCGGCGTTCTCGTGGCGCCCCGAGAGGAAGAAGAGGAGCTTCCCCTTGGGTCCGAAAGCCGGGGAGAAATCCGCGTCCATCGCGGTCGTGAGACGGGTCGCCTTGCCGTCCCCGAGGGAGTACAGGTAGACGCCGTGCTGGCTGTTCGTGTCCTGGATGCTGTAGGCCAGCCACAGCCCGTCAGGCGACCAGCGGTAGTCGTGGATCTCGTTGTAGAGATCCTGCGCCACGCGGACGGGCTTGCGATCCTTGACGGTGAGGTACCACAGCGTGTGGGTGTTGTCCGAGAAGGCGAGCTTGTCGCTGTCGGGAGCCCAGCGCGGCTCGTAGTAATAATGACCCTCGGTCTTCGTGAGCTGGGTCTCTTCACCCGTGCCGTCCGACGGGCGCATCGCCACCTGCTCCTCGCCGCTGTCGTCGGTGACGTAGGCCACCCACTTGCCGTCGGGAGACCAGGCCGGGAACTGCTCGCGGGCGCCGACCGTCCGTGTCAGGTTGCGCGTGTTGCCGTGCTCGGCGGGGACCGTGAAGAGGTCGCCGCGCGCCTCGAAGACCGCGCGCTTGCCGTTCGGGGCGATGTTGTAGCTCTCGATCTCCTCGCTCGCGTCCGCCCACCGCGGACGGGTGAGAAGCCCGTCCGACGGCACCGTCACGTCCAGCTCGTGCACCTTCTCCGAGGGGAGGTCGAGCACGTAGAGGCTGCCGCCGTCCTGGAAGACGATGCCCGTGTCCCCGAGGCTCGGCCAGTCCACCTCGTAGTCGGTGAAGTGCGTGACCTGGCGGAACTGCTTCGTCGTCAGGCTGTAGGCCCAGATGTTCAGCCTCTCCTCGCTCCCGCGATCCGACGCGAAGTAGATCGTGTCGCCGTGCCACATCGGGTGCGTGTCGGTGCCCTTCCAGTCGGTCACGCGCTGGATGTCGTGGCTTCCGAGGTCGTAGATCCAGAGGTCCTGAGCCAGGCCGCCGTAGTAGTTCTTCCACGTCCTGAAGTTTCTGAAAATCCGGTTGTACGCGATCTTCGTGCCGCCGGGACCATAGGAGGTCACGCCGCCCGCCGGGAGCGGCAGCGCGACCGGCAGGCCCCCCCCGAGCGGCACGACGAAGAGCCGCCCGAACCAGTCGTTGAAGGTGTCCCGGCGCGACAGGAAGACCACGCCCTTCCCGTCGGGGGTCCACGTCACGACCATGTTGTCCGGACCCCAGCGCATCGGGGCGTCCTGGACGACGTCGGAGTGGTAGGTGAGGCGCCGCGCCGTGCCGCCCTCCGCCGGAATGACGTAGACGTCGGTGTTCCCCTCGTACTGGCCCGTGAAGGCGATCCACTTCCCGTCCGGCGAGAAGCGCGGCATCATGTCGAAGCCCGGATCCGCAGTGAGCCGCCGCGCCGTTCCGCCGTCGCGGCTCACGCTCCAGAGGTTGCCGGCCGCCTCGAAGACGATGGTGTCCCCGTGCAGCGTGGGGAAGCGCGGGAGCAGGTTCGTGGCCGAGCGGGCGGGAACGGGCGCGGCGAGGAGCACCAGCGCCAGTCCGGCCGTTGCGAGCAGCGGTTGCTTCATCATCGGTGAGTCTCCTTCTCGCTCCTGGGTGCGGATCGGCGGCCCCTCACGGGGGCTTCCGCCGTCAGCGCGACATGGGCCCGGCGCATGGCTGCGGGTCCTTCATTTCGGTTGCCTGTAAACGACGCCGTTCTTCATCACGAAGCTCACGTGCTCCGTGGCCGAGATGTCCGAGACGGGATCGCCGTCGACGGCGACGAGGTCGGCCAGGTACCCGGCGTGTATCTTGCCGAGATCGCCGGAGCGTCCCAGCACGCCGGCGGAGACGGAGGTGGCGGCGAGGAGCGCCTGCGCAGGGCTCATCCCGTCCCGCACCATCCACTCCAGCTCGCGGTAGTTGGTGCCGTGCGTGAAGACGCCCACGTCGCTGCCGCAGCCGATCGTCACGCCCGCGTCGAGCGCGAAGCGGAAGGCGCGCGCGGCGTCCTTCATGTCCTGCGTGGGCTCGTTCTTGCCCCGCACGTACCCCTGGAAGTACTCCGAGTAGGCCTCGGCCGCCGTCAGCGTCGGGAAGTAGGCCGTGTGGTGCTCGGCCATCAGCCGGAAGACGTCCGCCGTCCCCTCGTAGCCGTGCTCGATGGTGTCCACCCCCGCGAGAACGGCGCGCCGCATCCCCTCCGGCGTCGTGGCGTGGGCCGAGACCTTCCGGTCCAGCGAGTGCGCCGCCTCCACGAGCTTCGTCAGCTCCTCCTCCGTGAAGGTCGGCACGGCCGTTCCCCCGGGGCCGCAGCGGTAGTCCGCGTAGACCTTGATCCAGTCGGCGCCGTGGCCCGCCTGCTCGCGGACGGCGGCGAGGATCTCCGGGACGCCGCTCACCTCCTGGCCGCCCTTCGGGAGATCGAGATCGGGACGGAATCCCCTCGGCCCGGGCCCGTAGCAGCCCGTCGCGACGATCGCGCGCGTCGCGACGAAGAGGCGCGGGCCCGGGATGAGGCCGTCGTCGATCGCCTGCCGCACGGAGAGGTCGGCATACCCGGCGCCTTCGGTTCCCAGGTCGCGCAGCGTCGTGAAGCCCGACATCAGCGTCGCCGAGACGTGACGGACGGCCTCGATCGTCCGGTAGGCCACGGGCTCCTTGAGCACCTGGTCGTTCCAGAGCGTCTCGTTGTAGGGGTGGAGGAAGACGTGGGAGTGCAGGTCCATCAGCCCCGGGAGGAGCGTGGCGCCCGGCAGCTCGATGACCTCGGCGGCCGCGGGCCGGCGGATACCGGCTTCGGGTCCGGCGGCGGTGATCAGGTTCCCCTCGACCAGGACCGACCAGCCCGTGTGCGTCTGCTGATCCTCCGCGGTGAAGACACGCGCCGGCTTCAGGAGGATCGTCCGGCTCTCGGCGGCGCGCGCCGGCTGGGGGCCCGCGAGAAGGGCGGCGGCCGAGGCAGCGAGGACCGCGCGGCGGACGATGCGAATCGCGTGTGATGTCATGTTCCGGTCTCCCAGTCTACATGAGGGGAGGCGGGTGCAAACCACCCCGTCCCGGCGCCCTGGGAGCGGCTCACCCTCACTTCTCCCCGCTTTCCTTTCCGCGGATCCCGAGAGCGGCGAGCTTCGTGGCGAGATCGCGATAGCCGCCATCTTCGAAAGCCTTCCACTTCATCTCGAACGAAGCGGCGCCTTCCTCGCGGGAGGCGAGGACCTCGTGCTGCGGGCCGGTCGGGGGCGCGTCCGCGCTCTCGAGATCGGAGGCCATCGTCGCGAGGACGCCGTTCGCGCGGCGCGGATCCTCCGCGCGCACGGCGGTCAGCTTCTTCAGCTCCTCCTGCTGCCGCGCGATGCTATCGGCGAGGGGCTTTGCCTTCGGATCCTTCCCGGCCGCGTCGAGCAGGCCCTCGGCCTTCCGCCTCTGCGTCTCGAGATCGGCGGTGCGGGCCAGGGCGTCCGCCACCCGGCGCTGGAACTCGAGCAGCTCGGCCAGCTCGCCGGCCGGCGTCTTCACCCTCGGATCCATCGCGACCTCCAGGGGCTGCTCGACGGTCGCGCCGCCCGCCAGCAGGCGGACCTTGTAGGTGCCCGGCAGGACGAAGGCTCCCTCGGGAAGCGCCTCGGTCTCCTGCCCGGGCACCGCCGCGATGGAGTACTCGTACTCGAGGGCCTTGGGCCGCTCGTACCTGAGGTTCCAGACGAGCCGGTGCTGGCCCGGCGCGGCCGACACCTTCTGGCGCCCGCCGAGGTAGAGATCCGTGAAGTAGACCTCGGCCTTGGGAGCCTCGGGCTGGTAGGCGCTCGAGAAGCGCCGGATCACGCTGCCGTCCTCGTCGAGGATCGAGAGGGTCACGGGACCCGCGATGCCTTCGGGGAGCACGTAGTCGAGAACCGCGCCGGCCGGCGGGTTCTCCCCCCGCGGCTCCTCCGGCGGCAGCGGCGTGTCCTTGTTCTCGTTGCCGCGCAGCCTCCAGGCGCGGGCCGGCGGGATGAGCACCGGCGACGTCACCGGCCCCGAGGCGTTCCGGAGCGGCGCGAGCTGATCGAGGATCCAGATCGCGCGGCCTTCCGTCGCGACGGCGAGGTCGTCGTCGTGGACGCGCATGTCGTTGATCCCCGTCGTGGGCAGGTTGAGCTGCAGGCTCTGCCAGCTCTCCCCGTCGTCGAAGGAGACCCAGACGCCGCGGCTCGTCCCGGCGTAGAGGAGCCCCGCGCGCGCCGGATCCTCCCGGACGACGCCGACCCAGGCCCCGGCTGGCAGGCCGTGGCCGATCTCGGTCCAGCTCGCCCCGTAGTCGTGCGTCCGGAAGGCCACGGGGGAGAAGTCGTCCTTTCGGTGCGCGTCGGCGGCGACGTAGGCCGTCGCCGGGTCCCGCTCCGAGGCGTCGATGTGGCTGACCTTCGTCCAGTCGGCGAGGCCCGGAGGGGTGACGTTCTTCCAGCTCTTCGAGTCGTCGCGCGTGAGCATCACGCGGCCATTGGTGGTGCCGACCCAGACGAGGCCGTCCGCGGCCGGCGACGGCGAGATGGCGAAGATGGTCCCGAAGCCGCACGCCGTCGCGCGCTCCACGGGGACGTCGCCGTCGCAGTCCTTGGCCTTCGGGTCGGTGCCCGTCAGATCGTCGCTGACCGTCTTCCAGCTATCGCCGCCGTCGAGCGAGCGGAAGAGCACCTGCGCCCCGACGTAGACGGCGTGGGGCGGCCGCGGCGAGACGGCGAGAGGCGTGATCCAGTCGTAGCGGTACTGCGTCGTCCCGGGCCGCGAGGCGTAGCTCATGACCGGCCAGGGGGTGACGTTCTGCACCTGCCCCGTCCGCTCGTCCCACTTCGAGAGGCGCCCGCCGAGGCCGGCGCCGTAGACGATGGCGGGATCGGCCGGGTCGGGCACGTCGCCATCGCGCTCGTCGCCGCCGACGGGGTGCCAGTCGCGGAAGGTGATATTGCCGTAGTCGCTGCGAGAGGCGATGCCGACGGTGCCGGAGTCCTGCTGGCCGCTGTACATCCAGTAGGGAAAGCGATGGTCGGCGGCAAGCCGGTAGAACTGCCCCGTCGGCTGGTTGTACCAGCTGCTCCAGGTCTCGCCGCCGTTGAGCGTGAGGGCCGCGCCCTGATCGGCGCCGGTGATCATCCGCCGCGCGTCGGCCGGATCGATCCAGAGGATGTGGTAGTCGTCGCCGCCGGGCGAGCCCTTGGCCCAGGTGAAGTGCCGCCCGCCGTCCTTCGAGACGCGCATCGACCGGCCCATCGCCCAGATCACGTCCGGGTTCTTCGGATCGGGCGCCAGGTTGCAGGTGTAGCTCGAGCCGAGGTTCGAGGTGTCGTTCACCTGCGTCCAGCTCTCCCCGCCGTCGTCGGAGCGATAGAGGCCGCCGCCCTTCTCGGCCTCGACGGCCGCCCAGACGCGCCGCGACGAGGTGCCCGGCGAGACGGCCAGCTCGATCCTCCCGAGCGGCCCGGCGGGGAAGCCCTTCGTGCCGGCCGGCTTCCAGCTCTTGCCGCCGTCGGTGGACTTCACGATCCCGCTGCCGGGACCCACGGTCGGCTGGAAGTAGTCGAGCCACGGATGACGCCGCACCTGCCAGAGCGAGGCGAAGAGGTGGTCGGTCATCGCGGGGTCGCCCGCGATGTCCACGGCGCCGACGTCGGGACCCTTGTCGACGACGTGGTCCCATGTCTTCCCGCCGTCGGCCGTCCGGTAGATCCCGCGCTCGGGGTTCGCGCCGAAGACGTGGCCGAGCGCGGCGACGACCGCGACTCGGGCGTCGCGCGGATCGACCCAGACGTTGCCGATGTGCTTCGTCTTCTCGAGACCGACGTGGCTCCAGGTCGCGCCGGCGTCGGTGGAGCGGTAGACGCCGTCGCCGTCGACGATGTCCCAGCGCTGCTGGATCTGGCCCGTGCCCACCCAGAGGACGTTCGGGTCGCTCGTCGCGACGGCGAGCGCGCCGATGGAGGCGCTCCCCTCGTCATTGAAGAGCGGCTTCCACGTCACGCCGGCGTCGGTCGTCTTCCACACGCCGCCGTCCGCCGCCCCGAAGTACCAGGTGGCCGGATCGCCCGGAACGCCGGAGACCGCCGTGGCCCATCCGCCCCGGAAGGGGCCGACGAGCCGCCAGTGCATCCCTGCGTAGGAGGACTCGGGGACCTTCGCGCCTTCCGCTCCCGATGCGGGCGCGCAACCGAGGACAAGGAAGAATCCGAGAGCGCACGCACACCAAGCGGGACGGAAGGAACGCAGCATTCATGCCCTCCAGAGTCACATCCGCCGCGGGACCGCGGCGCACCTGTCGAGGTAGGGGCCGATACTACCACCGGCGGCTCCCGCGGGGTTGATCCGGGAGCCGAGGCAGGCCACCATTCCCGCGCTACCCGCCGCATGTGGGGGCGCTGTCCGGGCGGCCTGTCCCGCGCAGGAACCGGCTCCGGCCCCCGGGGAGCGACGATCCCCATGAAGCCCGTCGCGAAGCTCGCTCTCGGCGCGATCGCGGTCGCCGCCACTCTCCTTCCCGCGTCGGCCGGCGGCGAGGCGAGCCTGCACTTCGGCCGGCGGTGGCTCGAGGAGTCCACCTGGGCCCCGGTCGAGGAGCCGAGGCTCGCGGGCGTCTCCGTGGACTTCGGCCGGGAGGCATGGCCCGTCCGGCTCGAAGCCGCCTACTCCGTCTCGTACCGCAGGGAGGACGACACCTTCCCCCGGTACGGCAACGGGGTCATCGACACGCGGATCGCGGAGCTGAGCTTCGGCGTCCTGAAGCGCTGGAGGATCGGCGGGCCGGTCGGGCTGCGCCTCGGGGGCGGGGCCGTCTCGTTCATCGAGGCCGTGGACGTCGACGGGCACGGGCCCTGGGGCCGGCAGCACGACACGGACACGAGCCCGGGCGCCTACGCCCACGCGGGGCTGGACTTCAGGCTCGGATCACGCGTCAGCGCGGGATTCGACGTGCGCAAGGTGTTCTGGACGAGCTTCACGAAGCTCGAGGATCACTACGTCGCCTACAAGCGGATGTTCGAGGGCGACGCCGACTACTTCCAGGTCACCCTCTTGGCCGGCTGGCGCTGGCCGCAAGATGGCTGAGCTTCAGGCAGGTGACGAAGGCGTTGTCCAGGCTCAGGGACTCCTCGACGAGGCAGGCCGTGAGCCATTGGAGCGTGGCGTCGCCGGCGATGAGGAGAACGACCGCGGCCCGGAGAGCCGCCGTCATCGATCCCCGCTGAGCACCTTCGCGTAGCACCACACGCACAGCACGATCACGGAGAGCACCGAGGCGAGCATCATGACCCAGCCGCCGATCGTCATGCTTCCGCCTCCATCCCGGCATCCATGGCCGGCTCCGGGCTCTCCCCGGGGGGGCCCGGCTCCACCCTTCCCGAGAGACGGATGAGGATCATCAGGCCCGCCGTCACGGCCAGGATCAGAAGCACCGTGACGCCCGCCGCCTTGTGATGCACCAGGCTCGAGACGTAGCCGGGCAGGGCCTGGAATCCGAAGCCCACGATGATCACGACCAGGTAGAGGGGCGAGACGTACTTGATGATGAAGCCGAACGGGCGAGGGATCCGCATCCGGGAGCCTTCGTGCGCCTCGGCCAGCCCGCGCTTCACGCCCAGCACCCAGCCGAAGAGGATCGTCTGGACGAGCGCCATGAGGAGGATGGCGAAGGTGCCGACCCAGAAGTCCAGCGTGTCCAGCACGAGAAGCCCGGAGCTGAACCACGCCACCCCCAGGCTGCCGAGGCCCGTGAAGGCCGCCACCACGTAGGCCGCTCTCCCGGGCGGGATCCGCAGCGCCTCCTCCACGAACGCCTTGACCGGCTGGTGCATGGACAGGGAGCTCGTGATCGCGGCCAGGAAGAGCATGAAGAACCAGGTCGCGCCGATGAGGCGGCCGAGCGCGCCCATGTGGAGGAAGACCACGGGCATCGTGTTGAAGCCCAGCCCGAAGGTGCCTCCCGTCGCCCCCTCGCCTCCCAGGAAGACGAAGGCCGCGGTGACCGTGATGAGGCCGCCGAAGACGACCTCGAAGAGCTCGTTCGTGGCCGAGGCCGTGAGGCTCGAGAGCACGAGATCGTCCTTCCGTCTCAGGTAGGAGGCGTAATTGATGATGACGCCGAAGCCGACGGAGAGGCTGAAGAAGATCTGTCCCGCGGCGGCAACCCACGTGTCGAAATCAGCCAGCTTCGAGAAGTCCGGGTTCCACATGAAGCCGAGACCGGTCAGGACCTCCCTCTCCGGATGGGACGGATCGGGCGCGCCGAGCGTCAGCACGCGGGCGAGGACGATGACGGCGCAGACGGCCATCGCGGGCATCGCCCACTTGCAGAAGAACTCGATGCCGCCCGACAGCCCCCGTCTCAGGATCCAGGTGTTGATCACCAGGACGGCGAGCCAGCACGCGAGACTCGGATTGAGGAGCGTGGTGAAGAGCGCGCCGTCGGCCCCCGAGCCGGAGACCTGCGTGAAAATCCCGGCCGAGCGGCTCACCTGCTCCGCGGTGGTGGCTCCGAGATCCACGCCGCCGAAGGCGTAGATCAGCGCATACCGGACGCACCAGGATTCGATGAGGATGTAGTAGACGTAGACGAGCAGCGGGACGAGCAGCCCGAGAGCCCCGGCGTAGCGAGCCGCCGGGTGGCCTCCGACCATGCCGAGCACGGAGGGCGCCGAGTGCGCCCCGCGCCGGCCGCCGTAGCGGGCCATGGTCCACTCGGCCCAGCCGACCGGCAGCCCCAGGAAGATCAGGGCGCAGAAGTAGGGGATCATGAAGGCGCCGCCGCCGTGAGCGACTGCCTGGCCGGGAAATCTCAGGAAGTTGCCGAGCCCCACGGCGGATCCGGCCACCGCGAGAATGACGCCGATCTTGCTCTTCCAGTGCTCCGTGCCGCCTGCTTTGTCCATCCGGACGCCCCTCCCGTGCCTTCCACACGCCAGCCGGCCGGGATCGAGAAGGGAGCTGGGTCCGCGGGCACCGGTCTCTCGGCTTCGGGAGGGAGGAGCGGCGCCGTGCGGGATAGCGCCCGGGGTCCTGGGTACGGCAGGTGTGGGGGGAGGCCGAAGAATCCCCTCGGTTCTCCTCTTCGCTCGTGCTTCGAGCGGTGCGGATCCTAGCACGGCGGGGAACGCCTCCCAAGGCATTCCGCGGAGCGGTGGAATGCCCGCATCCCCATCGACGCCCATCCCGGGAGGGAGACCCGAGGAAGGAAGCGCCGCGGCCGATCTTGACCAGCGCTCGCGCTCCGCGTAGCCTGTTCGCTTGCGGCCGCTCGCGGATCCGGTGTTGCACCGGCGCAGGCACCGCACAGTGGTGCCCGTTCGCCTGCCCGGTTGCCACCCCATCGAGATGCCTCGCTCCCGGCCCCGCAGACGCTGCGCACCACGGCGCTGGCTGCCGCTGCATCGAAACGCCCGTTGTCCCTTCGTTCGAAAGCCGCACCCGTCAAGGAGATTCCCGTCTTGAGCACCTCGCGATCTTTCCGCCATGCCCTCGTTCTGGTCGGTCTGCTGCTGGCCCCCGCTCTCGTGTCTGCCTCCGAGACGGCCCTCTGGATTCGATACCCTGCGATCTCGCCCGACGGCGCGACCATCGCCTTCAGCTACCGCGGCGACCTGTGGACGGTGCCGGCCGCCGGCGGCGTCGCCACCCCGCTCACCATGAACGAGGCCTACGAGTTCGCGCCGGTCTGGTCGCCGGACGGCAGCAGGATCGCCTTCGCGTCGGATCGCTACGGCAACTTCGACGTCTACGTCGTCGCCGCGACCGGCGGGCCGACGACCCGGCTGACCTTCCACTCCTCGGACGACATCCCGACGAGCTTCACCCCCGACGGCAAGTCGGTCCTCTTCAGCTCGGCGCGGCTCGATTCGGTGACGAACGTCCAGTTCCCGACCCGCGCCCAGCCGGAGCTCTACCGGGTGGCGCTGACCGGCGGCATGCCGGAGCAGATTCTGACCACGCCCGCCGAGTACGCGGTGTGGAACCGCGCCGGGACGACGCTCGCCTACTCCGACCGCAAGGGCTACGAGATGCCCTGGCGCAAGCACGACGACTCCTCCTTCGCGCGCGACGTCTGGATCTACGACGCCGCTTCGGGCAAGCACACGCGGCTCACGCAGTTCGGCCACGACGACCGCCAGCCGGTCTGGAGCCCCGACGAGAAGTCGCTCTACTACCTGTCGGAGGCCAGCGGCTCGTTCAACGTCTGGCGCCTCGACCTGGCCCACCCCGATCGGCCGGAGCAGGTGACGAAGCACTCCGCCCATCCCGCGCGCTTCCTCTCCATCTCGAGCCGTGGCGATCTCTGCTACACCTGGAACGGCGAGCTGTGGGTTCGGCCCGCGGGCGCCGCGGAGAGCCGCAAGCTCACGGTCGAGGTGACCGCCGAGCCTCCGGCCGACGTCGTCGAGTGGACCGACGTCGGCGACCAGCTCTCCGAGTTCGACGTCTCGCCGAGCGGCAAGGAGATCGCATTCATCGCCCGCGGCGAGGTGTTCGTCACCGCCACCGACTTCGGGGTCACCAAGCGGATCACCAGCACTCCGGAGCAGGAGCGCTCGGTGAGCTTCTCGCCGGACGGCCGCAGCCTGATCTACGCCAGCGAGCGCGACGGGAGCTGGAACCTCTACCGGAGCGATCTCACCGACCCGAACGAGCCCAGCTTCTTCAACGCCACGGCGATCGTCGAGCGCCCGGTGCTGGTGACGAAGGACGAGACCTTCCAGCCCCTCTTCTCGCCCGACGGCAAGCAGGTCGCCTACCTCGAGAACCGCACGACGCTGAAGGTGCTCGACCTGGCGAGCGGCAAGAGCCATGAAGTGCTCCCCGGCGACCGCAACTACTCCTACACCGACGGCGACCAGTGGTTCCGGTGGTCGCCGGACGGCAAGTGGCTCCTGGTGACCTTCCTGAGCGACGGGCGCTGGTCGTCGGAAGCCGGCCTGGTGCCCTCCGACGGCAAGGGCGATCTGGTGAACCTGACGAAGAGCGGCTACGAGGACGACATGCCGCGCTTCAGCAAGGACGGCACGACGATGTACTGGGCCACCGACCGCCAGGGCATGCGCCGCCACGCGGGATACGGCGGCCAGAAAGACATCTACGCCATGTTCCTCACCGAGAAGTCCTGGGACCGATTCAACCTGACCCAGGCCGAGTACGAGCAGGCCAAGGCCAGGGAGAAGAAGGACAAGAAGGGCAAGGAGAAGGGCGAGAAGGAGGAGAAGGGGAAGGAAGAGGCTTCGAAGGAAGGCGCGGCCGACGAGGAGGCGCCCAAGCTCGCCGAGCCGGTCGCTTACGAGCTCACCGGCCTCGTGGACCGCACGGTCCGCCTGACCCACGCCTCGGCCAATCTCGCTGACGCGGAGCTGACCCCGGACGGCGAGACCCTGGTCTACCTCGCCCGCTTCGAGAAGGGCTTCGATCTCTGGGTGGCCAAGCATCGCAAGGATGAGATCAAGCTGCTCGCGAAGCTCGACGCCGAGCGCGTCGGCGGCCTCGCGATCGACAGCGAGGGCAAGAAGGCGTTCGTCCTGGCCGACCACAAGCTCGTGACCGTCGATCTCGAGGGCGGCAAGGTCCAGCCGGTCCGGCTCCAGGCCAAGATGGAGCTCGACCGGGACGCCGAACGGGCCTACCTGTTCGAGCACATCTGGCGGCAGACGAAGGAGAAGTTCTACGTCGCGAGCATGCACGGGGTCGACTGGGACGCCATGAAGACCTACTACGCCCGGTTCCTTCCCCACATCAGCAACAACGAGGACTTCGCGGAGCTGATCTCGGAGATGCAGGGCGAGCTCGACTCCTCGCACTCCGGAGGCCGCTACCGCCCGCACCCGGACAACGCCGACGAGACGGCCGCGCTGGGGTTCTTCCCGGATCCCGCACATCACGGCCCGGGCGTCGCGATCTCCGAGGTGATCGAGGGCGGTCCGCTGACCAAGGCCGGCCTCGGGATCGCGCCCGGCGCCGTCATCGAGTCGATCGACGGCTCGCCGATCGCCGATGGCGCCGACTGGTACCCGCTGCTCAACCACAAGGCCGGGACCCTCGTGCGCCTCTCACTGCACGATCCCAAGGGGGACCGGGACTGGCAGGTGACGGTCAAGCCGGTCGACCAGCGCGAGGAGAGCGAGCTGCTCTACCAGCGCTGGGTGCGCTCGCGCCGCGATGAGGTGGACCGCCTGTCGAAGGGCCGCCTCGGCTACGCCCACATCCGCGGCATGAACGACGCCTCGTACCGCGAGGTCTTCGAGGAGATCTTCGGCCGCGCGGTGGGCAAGGAGGCCATCATCCTCGACACCCGCTTCAACGGCGGCGGCAACCTCGACGAGGCGCTGACGACCTTCCTCACGGGCAAGGTGTTCTTCCGGGAGGTTCCCCGCGGGAGGCAGGTCGGCAGCGATCCGGAGCTGCGCTGGACGAAGCCCTCGATCGTGATCGTGAACGAGGGCAACTACTCGGACGCCCACTGCTTCCCGGAGGCCTACACCGAGCTCGGGATCGGCGAGACGGTCGGGATGCCGGTGCCCGGCACCTGCACCGCGGTGTGGTGGGAGCACCTCCAGGATCCCACGCTGATCTTCGGCATCCCCCAGGTCGGAATCAAGGACAACTCCGGCGACTACCTGGAGCGCAAGCAGCTCGTGCCCAACCACGAGGTGGACAACGACCCGCAGCTCGAGGCCCAGGGCCGCGACCAGCAGCTCGAGGAGGCGGTGAAGGTGATGCTGGAGAAGCTGGACGCGGCGAAGAAGTAGAGGCGCGACCCAGGAATCAGGGGCAGGAGGGCGGCACGGGCCGGGGCTGGGCGCTCGTGCCGTCGCCGAGCTCCGAGCTGCCCGCGCAGTTCTCCGAGGAGAGAAGGAGATAGCGGATCCCGCCGGGAGGCGGAACGCTGCTGTCGATCGTGGAAAGCCCCGTCAGGTCCGGCTGGAGGCAGGCCAGGCCGGCGAGGTCCGCTGAGCCGTCCACGAAGAGGTCGTACCAGGCGGCATTGGCGACGCCGCCCCAGCTCAGCGTGGCGCTTCCGGGGGGCACCGGGTCGATGCCGAGATCCAGGACGCTTCCCGGCGCGGCCGACGGGATCGCGTGCTGGCAGGTGCCGGCGCCCGTGTCGCACGTGTCGAGCGTGCAGGGGATCCCGTCGTTGCAGTCCGCGTCCGTCGCGCACGTCGCCGCCGGGCAGTCCTCCAGCTTGAACGAGGCGATCCGCGTGTGCCACGTCGCGTAGGTTGCCGTGGGGAGGTACTCCTGCGTGTACCAGAAGGTGCAGTCGTCCGTGGGATCCACGGACATCGAGGAATAGTCGCCCCACCTGCCCGCCGGGTGCGACTGCGAGCCCCCGCCGGCGACGATCTGGCTCTCCGATACCGTCATCTGCCCGAGAGTATCCGAGGAGAGGCGGCCCGTGAACCGGATGGACGGGTAGATCGTCGAGGTGGACACCGAGTAGCCCAGCGCGATGTCGCCGGCCCCGTTCATGGCGGCGCTCGACATCCAGCTGTTGTTGCCGGCGGGAGCCCATGTCCCCTGCTGGTTGATGGACCAGCCCCCTCCGGAGTCCCGCAGCTCGTACCACCGCACGCCGGCCTGATCGCTTCCCACGTCCACCGCGGCGCTCACCACGAGCGACTGGTACCCGCCGAAGTTTCGGTACTGGAGCCGGTTCATGAGGCGGTCGGAGAGCGGATCCAGTCTCTGCGACGTCCCCGGCTGGGGGATGCAGAGGTTGTAGTTGCAGAGATTCGTGTCGAACGCCGCGGTCGTCAGCGCCGTGTCGAAGGTGAAGGTGGAGTTCGCCGTGTTCTCCCAGTCCACGTGGCACTCCCAGATCTGGAGCTGATCCGGCGAATACCCCCACGCATCGTCGTCCTCCTGGATGTAGGGGTTCGGCGTCCCGGCGGGAGGAGGCGGCCCGTCGAGATCGGCCGGCAGCATCCCGCCCAGCGTCAGGTCCACCGGCCCGAGATCGAAATAGATGATGCGCGCCGGCTGGCCCGCGAGCATGGCGGCACGCTCGAAGACCATGACGCCGCCGCCCGCCCAGACGTTGCAGGAGCCGGAGCTGCAGTCGATCTGGTTCGACGTCATGTAGTAGCCGTCGGGCCAGACGCCGAACTTCGGGTAGTCGTTGAGGAGCGTGCTGCTGTAGATGAAGTCGTAGGCGTACCAGGAGCCCGTCGGGTCGGGGGTCTGCGAGACCGCCACGCATTCGTGGAAGGGCCCGTTCGGGAAGTTCGGCAGCGCGAGCTCGCTGACGAGCCAGCGATCCGCCAGATGATCGTAGAGGACTACCGGATCGCCATCGAGGGATGTCGCGCACGGTCCCGAAACACCCGTCCACAGGACGCTGAGGTTGGACGGTCCGGAGACGGACGTGCCGGACTTGTCGTAGACCTCGATGGTGGAGTTCACCGTCTCGACGATGTGATTCGGCCCGACGTCGCTCGTGGCATCCGGGGGGAGCACCCCGGTGATATTGCTCATCCCCTCGAAGCTGACGAGCGGCGTCACCGCGGGCAGCAGCGGCCCCTGGGTCTGGAGAGCCTCGTCCGACACGAGCGGCGAAGTGGCGGCCTTCCCGCGCACGCTCGGCCTGAGGAACGGCTCAGAGACCACGATAGAAGGGAGCTTCAGGGGCGGGCCGGTGAAGGTCCGAAGGGGCGGGGAGACGCCCACTCTCGCCGATGGGATAACGAAGGGCACGGCGCGGCCGCGGCCCCCGGGACTCCCGGCCGCCGCTGACATGCCGGGCGCCAGCGCGAGGCAGGCGACCAAGACGCCGAGTCCGCGGTGGATGTGACCTCTGTTACTGGAAGCCTCGATCACCAGGTGCCCTCCGGCCGGTCTGCGGCCTTCGTTCTCGAATCGTCGATGTCATGGGAGCCGGAAGGCATCCTGGCCGGGAGCCTGCAGGCTGCGGGTTCGCCCGATTATACGGCTGAGGGTGCACGGACGCACCCGGAACCACCGCAACCACACCGGGGGCTGAGTGGCCGATTGTGCGGGAGATCCGCAATGAGGCAACGGACCATTTCCCGGAAAGCATGATAGAGTCTCTTATCTTTCCGCACCGCATGGATAGCCCGTCTCGAGGAGGCTCTATGCCGGCATGGAATGGAAGGATCAGGTTTCTCGTAGCCATGGCAGCCGTCCTTGCAGTGGGACTGGGAAGCCTCGCGAGCAGCACCGTCTTCGCCGGGGGCCAGGGACGCCTGTCGAATCAATGTGTTCAGTACTGCAATGGCCTCGCGGATCTGTGCAGAACCCTCTGCCCCACTCTCTGCGAGGCAATGAGCCCGGGCGACACCTCCGGATACGGGATCTGCATGGAGGACTGCACGGCGACGTGCGTGGCGGACATGCAGCATTGCAAGAAGCGGTGCCACCAGTACGACGTCCCGGGGGTCGAGCCCTGAATCCGAGCGTGAGCAAGGAGACTCGATCCAGATCCGGCCGAGCGAGCTGAGCGCGGCTCGAGGCTTCGCGAGCCTGACCCTGCGTGGATGAAGCCCGCCGTTCCTTCGA
>OBLQ010000226.1_pt1 | contig 20902 bp, 21 predicted proteins | sample 1519881 | NCBI WGS metagenome assembly OBLQ01 (sample SAMN01911456, study PRJEB22533) | soil metagenome | biome: Soil | place: Malaysia | collected 2012-04-30 | depth DG_metagenome m | reverse complement strand
CCTTGAACGACGCCACCTGGCACCCCTGCGGATTGACCCCGCTCATCACATGCTTGATGGCGCCGTCCTTGCCCGCCGCGTCCATCGCCTGGAACACCACCAGCAGAGACCAGCGGTCCTGGGCGTAGAGCCGGTCCTGCATCTCGGCCAGCACCTCGATGCCGGTCTGCAGCGCCTCGCGGGCCCGCGGCTTGTCCTCGGAACTGACGCCGCCGGTGTCGCCGGGATCGAAATCGCCCAGACGGAACTTTTCCCCGCGTGTCACCCGATACGGACGTGACAACCGGCGTGCCACGCGGAAAACCCTGGTTTCTTTCATGACCACTCCTGTCAACTGACGGGTAAAAATGGGGGTGATTTATGCCAACTGGAACATTACCACCATCTTGACGAACCTGCCCGACGGTTTATACTCCTATGGGTCGGGCTGCTCGAGCCCCGGGGAGAGACCGGACGGGGAGGGCCCGTCTGCGGATGATTACGCCCCAACCGTTGCGAGGTCCATCGATGCAGATCGATGCGATGGACGTTGGCAGCAACGTCTCGCACTACCGGATTGTCAGGCAACTCGGCGGCGGCGGGATGGGTGTGCTCTACCAGGCCGAGGATCTCCGCCTCGAGCGCACGGTTGCCCTCAAGTTCCTTTCCCCCCTCCTGCTCAAGGACCGCCAGGCGCGTGAACGCTTCAAGATCGAAGCGCGCGCCATCGCCGCCCTCGAACACTCCGCCATCTGCGGTATTCACGACATCGAAGAAACCGCGGACGGCTACATGTTCATCTGCATGCCCTTCTACGAGGGCGAAACGCTGGCGGAGCGCCTGGAACACGGTCCGCTTCCCGTGCGTGATGCGCTGGACATGCTGACCCAGGTCGCCGACGGACTCGCCGTTGCGCACGAACACGGCATCACACACCGCGATATCAAACCCTCCAACATCATGCTCTGCGGCGGCGAGGCGAAGATTCTCGACTTCGGACTCGCCAAGCTGCGCGGGAGCACCACCGTCACCATGGACGGACAGATGCTCGGCACGTTTTCGTACATGTCGCCGGAACAGGCACGCGGCGATCCCGACGTCGATGGACGCTCCGACATCTTTTCACTCGGGGTTGTCATGTACGAATGTCTGACGGGGCGGCCACCGTTCCAGAGCGACCATATGGAGGCAGTGATCGACCAGATCAAGAATGTCGATCCCCCGCCCCTGCGCCGCTACGTGCCGCGCATCCGGGACGAACTGCAGCACATCGTCGATACCGCGCTGCAGAAGGATCCTTCCCGGCGTTATCAGACCATGCAGGAATTCCGCGCCGATCTCGCGGCCTTCTCCGCGGGACTGAAGATCGACACGCGGCGCGGGCGCATGCGCATGTTCACGCTCACGGCGTGCGTGGCGGCGGTGGCGGTGGCGGGGATCGTTCCCGCGTCCCGTCACGGAATCGAAGGCATGGTGCGCCACTGGATGCCGGAGTCCAACACGCACGTTGCGATTCTTCCCTTCGAGAATGTGGGCAAGGATCCGCTCAACCAGCCCTTTTGCGACGGGCTGCTGGAAACGCTGGCCAGCCAGCTGAGCCAGTTGCAGGCGCACCGGCCGTCGCTCTCGGTGATCCCTCCCATTGCGCTACGCGAACGCGAGGTGACCACGCCCATCGAGGCACGCAAGGTGCTGGGAGTCACCAACGTGTTCACGGGATCGGTGCAGCGCCTGGGCGATCATCTGCGCGTGACCCTGTCGCTGATCGACGTATCGCGGGGGGCGGTTCCCCACCAGACGAAATCCGTCACCATCGACACACCGGTGTGGCGGGAACAGGATCTTCAGGACCAGGCCGTCGAGCGCATGGCCCAGATGCTCGACATGCGTCTGCAGCCGGACGAGAAGTCGGCCGTCACCGCGGGACACACCACAGCACCCGACGCGTACGCGTTCTACGTGCAGGGCATGGGGTATCTCAGTCACTATGAGTCGGGCGATAATCTCGAGCGCGCCATCGACACGTTGTCCATGGCCGTGGAACACGACTCTCTGTATGCGCTCGCCTATGCGGGGCTGGGGGAGGCCTACTGGCGCAAGTACCGCGACACCTCGGATCCCCAGTGGATCCAGCGGGCCCTCACCAACGCCCAGCGCGCGCAGGCGCTCGACGACAATCTGGCACGCCCGCACGTGATTCTGGGGCAGATCCAGACGGGCACAAGCCACGAGGCGCTGGCCATTCCCGAATTCGAACGCGCCATCGCGCTCGATCCCACGAACGCCGACGCCTACAGCGGGCTGGCGGCCGCCTACACACAGCTCAAGCGCTACGACGATGCGGAGGCAACCTTCCGTCGCGCCATCGCGGTGCGGCCCAACTACTGGGGCGGCTATCACGAGCTGGGCATGTACTACTACAAGCGCGGTGAGTACGAGAAAGCCATCACCCAGTTCAATGACGTGGCCCGGCTCACACCCGACAACAAGTACGCCTACAATAACCTGGGCGGCATGTACCTGCTGCTGGCGCGCTACGACAAGGCACGGGAGATGTTCCAGCGCTCGATCGAGGTGGGGCCCAACTACCGGGCCTACTCGAACCTCGGCGCACTCGACTACATGGAAGGCAAGTACGACGACTCGGCGCGCATGTGCGAACGGGCCGTCAGCATGAACGATCGCAGCTACATGAGCTGGGCCAATCTCGGTAACGCATACTACTGGGTAACGGGCAAGAAGCCGGAGGCCATGGATGCGTTCCGGCGCGCCGCCACGCTGGCGGAGTCGCAGCGGCGGCTGACGCCGTCCGATGCCCCCCTGCTGGGCAGTCTGGCCGGATATTACGCCGTCCTCGGCCAGCCCGACACGGCGCAGACGTTGATCGACGAGAGTGTTCGCCTGGCGCCCACGAACGGCAAGGTGCTGTATTTCGCCGGGCACGCGTATGAACAGATGGGGCAACGTGACCACGCACTGGAGCGCATCGGCGATGCCCTCGCCAATCATTATCCGCCCAGCATCGTCGAGGATGACCCGTTCATGAGTGAGTTGCGCAAGGATGCGCGTTACCAGCAGATGCTGGCGCGCGCCCCCGCCAGGAATTGATCGCACCAGGGGAGTTGTCGTGTCTCGAAAGAAGGAGCAAGTACCATGGACATCAAACTGCAAATCGTACGCGAAGGATCGCACTGGAAGATAAGGCAACTGGGCAGCGGGAAACCGGAGCCCGGTGACACCATCACGTGGGAATTCGCGGACAAGAGTGGGCCCGCCAGGGCGATTCTCCAGTTTCCGTCGGGCGTGTTCGACGTGAGCGAAGCGGAAGACCCCACGGGCGACGAGAGAGGACCCGCGCGGACGCTCTCGCGGCACAACACCGCGCAGCTCGATGGCAGCGAGGGCGGCGGCCGGCTGACGCTGCAGGTTTCCCGCCATGCCAAAGCGAGCTCAACGCATCAGTACGCGGTGTTCGTTATGTCCGGCGGGCAGCCAAGTTACGCAATCGGTCACAATCCGCCGCCCGAAATTAATCTGGGGCCGTAAACCGGGAGAGGTACCAATATCCCCCCCCTGGGGGATGCGGAAGCCGGGAATACACCGCCCGGATCTCGTATCCCCGCGCCAGATAAGGGGCGACCGCGGGGTCCCATTAGTGGTATAATGAGATTTGACGGAAAGCCAGGGGGAGGGGATGTTTGCCTGGCAAGGAGGCAACAATGCGTAAGTGCTCAGGATTGCTGCTGGCGGCCGCGCTGCTGTTCTCGTTATCCACAACAGCGGGCGCGACGGCCAGACTGATCAACGTAGTACCGACCGACGGTGGTTGTGTATCGGGCCCGACCGGCCCGACGGTGCAGAACTGGGACACGCAGCCCGGCTTCACGTACCAGATCACGATCAACAACGTGACGGAATGCGCCAACGGTGGAACGGACCCGACGCTCAATGTGCGCGTGAAGAGCTCCGTATCAGGGAACTTTGACCTGATTGCGACGTTCGTGGCACCCGGAACGTATCAGTTTACGTTTACGATTCCGGTCGGCGCGGCGTGTACGCTTCCGATCTATTACTGCACCACGCCCGGTGTGGCGAACACCGGCATGTCCGTGATTCGCAACGACGGCGTGAACTTCCAGGCGCACCTGCGCGCGTCGACGTTCGATGCCGGCTGCACCAATCCTCAGGAGATCTATCAGGCTCCGTGGTGCGGCGCGGTTCCGACCGATGCGACGACGTGGGGGTACGTGAAGACGTTATATCATTAGGCTGTATGTCAGAGGTTTTGCAGCAAACCCCCGGCGGGAGACCGTCGGGGGTTTGTTGTTTTCAGCCGGATTCGGTGGCCGGGCGCCATCGTCAATCGCGCGCTCCTCGAGTGCTCACCAGCATGGCCAGGGTTCCGGCATGGCCGGGTTTCGCCGCCGCGCGCCATGTGCGCAGCCGCGTGAATCCTGCGTCGTCCAGCGCCGCGAACCAGCGCTGCTCCGGCCACGTCGTCATGTGGACGCCGACATCGCCGGGCCACGTGAGACTGTCGCGATTCTCCGCGTAGTGATCGATGCCGAACACGGCGTGGCCACCGGGTTTCACCCAGTGGGTTGCCATGGTGCGCAACAGCGCCGTGGGGTCCTGCATGTAATAGAGCACTTCCATCGATACCACCAGGTCCACGGGCCGTGCCGGCCGCCAGGCCATGAGGTCCCCCAGCACGTAGTCGCCCGAAGGATCAATCTGACGCGCCTTCGCAATCATCCCTTCTGAGCCGTCCACGCCGGTGGCTGCCTCGCATGCCGGCAGGGCGCGCAGGCGGCGCACGATCCAGCCGTTGCCGCACCCCGCGTCGATGGCGGTGAAGCCCCTGGTAGGCGGCAACACTGCGAGCGCCGCCGCCAGCATTTCGTCGACGGCGGGGGCGTGGTGATTCTGCATCCCCACGTCGCGGCCGGCGTCCGCCCATTCGCTGAACACCTCGGTCGCCGGGCGCCGGTTTCCATGGCGCCGGATTGAGTCGAAAAATGAGGTCATGACACAAGCCGTCTCGCAGAGTGTTTGACGGGTACTACCGGACTGACAATGGCCGGATGATACCACACAAGCGTCCGCCCGTATGTGGCTTACGCGGTTTCATCCCCGCATTCCCCGCCGGTACCATCCTTCCGCTATTCACAAACGCCCCGATGCGGTACCCTGCAAACGTACATCGTGCTGTCCGCCCGCGGTGGGCGACGGCCCGGCGGAATGTCCGCCCGACCGGATGGACACGAGGCGCACCCAGTCGCGCCCGCAAGGAGACCATCAATGAAATCCCAGGGTTCGAGCACACGGACCAGCACACGGACCACCACACGCCGGCCGCGCCCCCGCGCGGCCAGATCGCCGGAACACTACGAGCTGGACAATGTCTTGCGCTTCATGCGCACGCTGTGGGCCATCGACCACCAGCTCCGGGTACGGTCCAAACGGATGCACTCCGACCTCGGCCTGACCGGTCCGCAACGGCTGGTCGTGCGCATTGTGGGCAAGTTTCCCGGAATCAGCGCCGGCGCGGTGGCGGGAATTCTCGACATTCACCCCAGCACGCTGACCGAGATTCTGCAACAACTGGAATACCAGCGGTTCGTGCAGCGGGCCATCGACCCCAACGACCGCCGGCGCTCACTGCTGAGCCTGACGACGCGCGGGCGCCGCATCGACAAGATGCACGCCGGCACGGTTGAGTCGGCGGTACGCCGGGCGCTGGCGTCCATTCCCAAGAACAAGCTCGCCGTCACCGAAGAGGTGCTGCGCATGCTGGCGCACCGCCTGACGCCGGTCTGAACTCCCCGGCTAGGGCCGGACGGATGCAAGATAATGATCGTATCGCCCCAGATTCATGGCGACGATCGTCTGCAACCGTTCTCTTGAAAACAGCCGGCCGCGGGTGATGACTCTGACCTTCCGGTAGAACTCGTTGAGTTGCGGGTCGTGAATCTGGGGCGTGCCGCTGGCAATGCTCTCGTAGTAACCGGGCACCGGCGCGCGCTGAAAATGGCCGATACGCCATGTCCTGGGATCCGCGACCGGCAGCCGCGCCAGCAGCGGGTCCGCAAGACCGAGGCGGTCCACGATCATCAGTCGAATTCCGGCCGAATACCCGAAGAAACCGATCATGGGAGAGTCCGTCAACTTGTACGGCCCCTGGCCGATGTCGTAGCCGCGCTTGCTCGACGCATTGGCGGGAAAGTACGGCAGGCGCGCGCCCGGGGCGGCGGCCGCGTGCTTGATGTACTTGTAGATGGACGAGTACTCGAAGAACACGCCGCGCTCGTCGGCAATGCCGGCGTAGCGCCGTTGGTTCACGTAGTTCCGGCCACTGTTGACCGGCGTGTGCGGATAGATGAGCGCGTACCCGCCCAGCACCAGGACGGCGGCAAACGCCGGACCCGGCCGGCCGCGCACGTTCACGCACAGACCCAGCAGCAGCACGCACACCAGATATGCGAAGGAAAGAAATCGCCCGAGCATGAAATCGCCGCCCACGCTGACCACGTAGGCCACGTCGGCCAGGACCCCGAACGCCAGCGCGATCGCCCACCCCTTCCCCGACCGCAACGCTGCCACCAGCGCGGCCACCATGGCCACCGCGGCGATGGTGTCGTAGCGCACCGACGCCACCAGGTAGCGGCCGCCCTGCCGCACCAGATCCATCCACGCAATGCCGGTATCCAGTTTGGCGAGGGCACTGTTGGGGAAGATCGATCCATAGTAGACGAGCGCAAACAACGACCAGACGGCCATCGGTCCGCACGCGATCAGCAGCAGGCGCACCCATCGGGCCCCGCCGAGATGTCGTCGCCATATGTAGAGTGCGTACGCAAACGACGGCAACAGCAGCACCGACAGATCGTGGCGCGTGACGATGGCAAGGCCGAAGGCCAGCGCGAGATGCGTGAGCGACTTCCCCGCCCCCGCGTCGTCTTCGAACACACGCACGTACGCGGACAGGTAGAACGCGATCAACGCGTACGCCAGTGAATTCTCCAGACCCGACGTCGTGAAATCAACGAAGCCATTGCAGCACACCAGCAACAGAACAGCCATGAGAAACGATGCGTTGCCGCGCAGCGCGCGGCGCATGAACACGAGCATCACCGCGACCAGTGCCACCGAGAAGACCAGTGCATTCAGATAGACGTCGTGCGAGACGGTGCGGGGAATGGAGAGCAGCCAGAACCACAGCGGGCTGGTGAACACCTGCACCCGTTCGTGTGCATTCCACACCGGGCCGTTGCCGGCGAAGAGTTGTTCCAGGCTGCGAAAGATGATGTAGGAATCGTCGCTGGCCCACGCATTCTTGAGAACCACCAGCAGAAAAGCGACGCCTCCCACCACGGACAGCTTCGGTCCGATTGCGCCGACCGCCGCCCGCCGGTGTGTGCCGACCTCGTTTCGGGGATGGTTGCCGGTGGGCTTGCGGTCCCGCGTGCGGGTCATAGGAGCCTATCTTGCGCCAGTGGGGCCGCCGGCGTCCAGCACCGACGCCCACTGCCGGCGATCGTGCCGGGCGGCCTCCCGTGGTTCCATCGCATGACTATCTTATGTATACTCCGCGTCCTTGTTTGCCGTCCCGGATCCCCCCGACGCGTTACCAGAAAGGCAGCCCCTCCGTGAAACGACCCTGCGTGGCCCTCGTGACCAGCGATGCCCTGCCCCATCTGTACGAGGACGATCACCTGCTGGTGACGGCGCTCGACAGGATCGGCATCGACTCCCGTCCCGCGGTCTGGAGCGATGCAGACATCGACTGGCGGGCCGTCGACGCCCTGGTCATTCGCACTCCGTGGGACTATTTCCTGCGTCTCGCCGAATTTCGCGCGTGGTTGGACGCGCGCATCGCCAGCGGCGTGCGCATGTTCAACCCTCCCGAAATTCTCACGTGGAATTTCGACAAGCGCTACCTGCAGGACCTGGCGGCGGCCGGGGTATCGGTGATTCCGTCAATCGTGGTGAAACAGGACGAACGACCGGATGTGGCGGCGCTGGCGCGCGCGCAGGGGTGGGACGAGATCGTCATCAAGCCGACGGTCTCCGGTGCGGCCTACCGCACGCACCGCTTCCGGGCCGAGGACGCGTCGAGGCACGAACACGACATCGCGGCCGTCCTCGAGGACCGCGACCTGATGATTCAGCCGTTTCTTCCCGAAATCATGAGCGACGGAGAACTCTCACTCCTGTTCTTCGACGGAGAATTCAGCCACGCGGTGCGCAAGCGTCCCAAAGCCGGCGATTATCGGGTGCAATTCAACCACGGCGGCAGCACCGAGGATGCGGAGGTGAGCAATGCGTGGATCGAGAGTGCCCGTGCGTGTGCGCTGGCCGCGCCCGCGCTGCCCGTCTATGCGCGCGTCGACGGAGTGATCCACGACGGGCAATTTCTGCTCATGGAACTCGAAGTTTTCGAACCGCTGATGTTTCTGGCCCGGCACCCCGAGGCACCGGCGCGCTTTGCGCGCGCAATTCAGCGGCGCCTGGACACGACGGGCCGGCACACTGCGACCGGCGAAAGATAGTCTCCTAGCCCGGTCCGTCGCTCTTGAGCCGGGCCAGCTCTGCGCTGAGATGGCGAATTCGACGCGACATATCCTGAATCAAACGCATCGCCAGCGCCGGATCCTCCTCGATGCGCGAGAGCAACTGGCGCCGGTCCACCGTCAGAACCCGCGCCCGCCCGCGGGCGCGCACGCTGGCCGATCGTGTTTCGCGTTCGAAGATCGCCATCTCACCGAAAAACTCTCCACTCTTGCGAACCGCGAGCGGGATTTCCTGACCGTCACGCATGATGACCACTTCCACTTCGCCCTCCTGGATCACGTACATACAGTCGCCGGATTCTCCCTGTCTCACAATCAGTTCGCCATCCGCGTACTCTTTGCCCAGCGTGGCCATGGTGGCATCCTTTCACGCGCGCCGCGCCGTCACTGACGAACGCACGATGTTGTAGCCCAGGCGGCCCCAGAACGCGGGATGAAACGTCCGCGCAAGGATCTGGCGGTACGACGAACTGCCCGTGAACAGGTCCCACAGAACGGCGCTCATGCGGCGCCGTTCACCGGCGCGGCGCTGTTCGCTGCGCGTCATATCGAGCAGTGCGCGGCGCAGCGTGGCCGACTTGTGCACGTAGCCCGTCATCCCGAACATGAAGCGGCCGATGGCGTTGTCCTTCTCGATTCGCTCGCACGCGGGCCGGTAGTAGGTTTCGAAGTCCTCTTTCCCGACGCCGTGGAACACGGCGGCACGCGCGGCCGCGTTGGCGGTGCGATACGCCGCGCCGATTCCGTCCTTGTACAGGCGTGTCGAACCGCTGTCGCCGATGAACACGACCCGTTGTGCGTAGGGTTGCGGAGCACCCAGCACGTTGATACGCGGCGCACACTGGCACGAATTCTTCTGTGGATCCCACCCCGCCGGCATGCACGCGCGCACCTGTTCCGCGCCGATGAACGAATCGTACGCCGCCTTGTCCAGGTCGTTTCCCAGCAGGCACACCGACACGTAGTCGCCCTTGGGAATGATGGCTCCGAACTCCAGACCCGGCACCGGCAGCAGAAAGACGTGCATCGACGTACCCAGGTGCCGGTTGATGGTCTCTTCCCCGAGGAAATATTCCCGAATGAGCGTCTTTGTGGTCTTCGGCGCCTGGAACTCCACCCCCGTCACCTTCAGTGTCGCCGCGTTGATGCCCGACGCCACCGCCACCAGGTCGAACGCCTGCGGCGGTCTTCCTCCCGCCACGATCCTGGGGCGGTCGCCGTCAAGATGGAGTTCGGTCACCTTGTCGCGAACCACGGTCGCGCCGCGCACCACCGCCAGGTTTTCCAGAAACCCGTCGAAGCTGGCCCAACGTGCCACCTTGAGATCGCGCGGGCCGCTGGCGCGATGCACGGCGCCGATTCGCATTTCGCGCAGCGGCGTTTCGATGCGAACACTACCCACATCCATATGCAGTACGTAGGAGTCGATACCGCGCTGTACCACGCCGGAGGGAAGATTGATCCCGACGCTCGCCAGCACCTGCACCAGCGACTCGGAGATGATGCCGCCGCACATGTTGCAGGAGGCCGGCCCGATGCCGGCGAAATTGCGCGGTTCAAAGGTGGTGACGGAGAGATCGATTCCCACGCGGTCCGCGTACTCGAGGAGCAGATATCCGAAGAATGAACCGGCCGGTCCACCGCCGACGACAGCCACACGGGCACCTGACTCGAGCGGCACCGAGGAGGCGGAGGAGATGTTCCAACGGTCTTTCTTCATGGCCGTAGGGCCATGTCTGCGGCCGGACATGCCGTTGCATCGATCATACTCCGCGCGTGCGCGCGCGGGCAACCTCCAAACTCCGCGTCTTGACGACCGTCCCGCACTGTGTCACCGTGATGACAACCGCTCACCCGTGCCGCGCAGAGCAGGACTTGTCTCCGTGCCCATTCGCAACGCCATTCACATCGACCGGCGCGTTCGCAGTGTGAACGCACCCCCCGAAGCTGTTTTCCGTGTGATCTGCCGCATGGGCGGCAAATACGGCTGGTTCAGCCCGCGCTGGATGTGGTGGGCGCGCGGGTGGATGGACCGCATGATCGGCGGCCCCGGCCTGGCCATGGGACGCCGTCATCCCGAGACGTTGCGCGTCGGCGACATCTTGGATTGCTGGCACGTGGCGGGCATGGAGCCCGACCGCCGGCTGGAGCTGCACGCTCTGATGAAGCTCCCGGGCCAGGGCATGCTGGTGTTCACTATCGACGCGGAACAGGGACCCTCGCGCACCACCCTGCTCACACAGAGCGCGGAGTTCGCACCCAGCGGGTTTCTGGGAACGCTGTACTGGATGTCGCTGCTGCCCGCGCACGACTATGTGTTCGGGAGCATGATCCGCGGCATTGCACGCGCCGCCGAGCGGGAGGCGGGCGCGGCGCCCGTTAGAGCCACACGCGCGGTGACAGGATCAACGTTGCCAGCCCGAGCAGCAGAATGTGAATCGATTGATCAAACATGACGGTGAGCCAGCGGTCTGAATCGTTGCGAGGACCCGCACCGAGTCGTTTCATCAGCCATTCCACCGGCCACACGCGGTCAAGGAACGCGTGCGAGATCGCGAGGCCGGCCACCACGGCGTAGACACGCCCGTTCTCGAAGCCGAAACGGGCCCCCAGCACCGCCAGCACCACGGCGTGATAGACGACCACGTGGGAAAGCATGGCCCGCCAGTTGTGGCGTTTGTTGACCGCCTGCCAGTTGGTCTGCAGTATCCAGTCGCCGAGCAAATGGGCCAGCAACAGGCTCTCGAGAACCGTCATCTCAGTCACCCCTGAACATTGATAAGGTCGCCCGTCTCTCCCGCCAGCAGGCGCTTCAAATGGAACGTGGCCAGCGGATCCTCCCCGTACTGCCCCACCACCGCCGCAAACGCCCGGCTTGCATCCGGGTCGTTCGCCTCGAGCTTGGCAAACGCCTCTCGATACGCCGCCACGGCGGGCGACTCCGACGTCTCGGGATCGAGCGGCTCGAACACCTGCAGCTCGCGCGATTGTCCCTTCAGAAGCACGCGGCCCACCGGCCGGCCTTTGAAATCCGGAATGTGCTGCGCCACGTCCGCACTCACGCAGACGCGCGTGTGGAAGTGCTTGTTCACGGTCTCGAGCCGCGCGGCGGTGATGATGGCATCTCCGTGTGCCGTGTAATCGAAATACATCTCACCGCCGAAATTTCCCACGATGACGGGGCCGGTGTGAACGCCGATGCGCGTAACTCCCAGTGTGATGCCTTCCGCCATCTTCTGTGCGCGGAAGCCCTGAGCGTAGCGGTCCATTTCCATGGCGCACGCCACCCCGCGGGCGGCGTGGTCGTCCTGTTCCACGGGTGCGCCGAACATGGCGTGCACGGCGTCACCGACAATCTTGTCGATGGTGCCGCCGTGCTTGAACACGATCTGTGCCATCGCGCCCAGGTACTCGTTGAGCAGGGGCACGATGATGGACGGTTCGAGTGCTTCCACCAGCGGCGTGAAGTTGGCGAGATCCGTGAACACGAAGGTGAGTTCGCGGCGCTCACCGCCCAGGTCGAGTGCCTCCGGGTTCTGTGCCAGCCGCTGGGCCACGCTCGGCGAAAAGTAGCGTGAGAAACACGACATCGCTTTCTCGGCGGTGAGGCGCGCGCGTCGTTCGGCACGGGCGCGTGCACGGTTTTCGATGGTGCGGTTGATGGTATGCTCGAGGTCTTCGAACTCGATGGGCTTGGTCACGAAGTCGAACGCGCCCAGGTTCATGGCGGTGCGGATGTTTTCCATATCGCCATAGGCGGAAACGATGACGGTGCGGGGCGGGTCCTCGATTTCCTGCATGCGCCGGAGCAGGGTCAGGCCGTCCATACGCGGCATATTGATGTCGCTCAGAACGACGTCCACTTCCCCGTCCCTGCCCAGGACCGAGAGAGCCTCTTCGCCGTCGTGGGCAAAGAGCAGTTCCAGCTCACCGGCGCGGACCCGGCGGCGGAACCGCTGAGACATCAGAACCTCGAGATCGGGCTCGTCGTCAACGACCAGAATTCGTCCCATGCGCGAGCGGCCAGATTGAGTGAGTGCGGCTTCTTCATTGTAGCCGCGGGTACCCGCTGCGGACAAGCCTTGAGTGTGCCGGCGGGGCGGCGTTTTCTCGTCACCCGCCTCCCGGGATGTCTACTGCCGCTTCGCGTAGATGTAGTCGTAGGCTTTGACCCAGGTCTTTCCGCCGTCGTCGGATTTCTCCGAGTAATGATGAACACCGCCATCCGCAGTGGGCTCGAGCGTCAGGCGCCGCGCAATCGTCCTGCCGTCGGGAGTGTGCGTTTCGCCGGTGAAGTGCAGTGCGCCGTCCTTGAACTCACCCGCAAACTCACCCACGCGCCCCTGGGTGTCCACCCAGACCTGGCGCCACTTGCCCAGCACGCCGTCGACAAACGTGAGACTCTTGCCCGAGTAGCCGGGCTCGGCGTAGTTCTCGAGGATGGCCCTGCCGTCGTTGATGGACTGGATGCTGGTGGTCGCGACCTTGCGACCGTTGTCGAGCACGTCCCATTCGCCGACCCAGAACTGAAGCTGCGCCGGATTGGCGGCGGTTGGTGCCGGTGTGGCCGTCGCCACGACGGCGGAAAGCAACAAGGTACACAGGAACATGAGGAACCTCCCGGCTCCGCGCCCTGACGGGGCAAGCGCGGCGCACCCTATTGATAATTGAAGATCACCGGGAAAAACGCCACGACGATCCATGCCCACGCGCCGTACGCAGGAAGATACGTCGTCTGCCAGCGCTCGAGAGCGGCAAACGAGGTGCGCTTCGCGAGGAAACGCGCGTACAGTATCGCCGAGCCGGCCAGGTTCACGAGCAGCAGGATGTTCATGCCCAGCGCCGCGGTCTTGTTGGGGCTGAACCCGAATTCTGAAATTCGCGCCAGCATCGCCCACAGAGCCATCACGTCGACCACGAGTGCGCACACAACGAGCAGCAGTTGCAGCACGTCGAAACGCCCCGCGGCGGCTTCCCCGTCGCGCGCCGAGATCGCATACAGAGAGAGAGCCAGGACCAGCACGAGGAGCAGATCGAAACCGATCAACACGTCGCGTTGCATGTTGATGGGGTTGCGGGTCCAGATCATCGTTCCCACGAAGACCAGCAACAGCACGGTGAAGAGCGGCGTGAAGAGCACCGTGAGCACCGGCGCCATGTTCTCAACCACACTCTTCTTGAATTCCACCAGCCAGGCGCCGATCACCACCGCACCGGCAGCGCCGCAGGGAACGATCCACTGCTGGACCACCGACTCAGCCGTGAGGCCGATAGCGTTGAAGATGAACACCGTGAACGCGGTCAGCGTCCCGCCGCCGAGCGCAATCAGCGTGTAGTAGATGAACCATTCACCCGAAAAGCGCACGAAGTTCATGCGCTGTTCGTGCGCGCGCCAGACTCCTCCCGCGTATGCGAATCCCACTCCCAGCCACAGGGCAATCGGAAGGTGAATGATGGTGAGGTGCAACGTCTGGGCGTCGAGGGAGAATGAATGCACGTTCGCGAGCACGGCGCCTGCGAAGAACGTCAGCGCGAGCCACAGCCAGCCCGCACCGCGCAGACCACGTTTGCGGGCGAAGAACACCGCCAGGAATGGCAGCACCATGACGGCGGCGTTGCGCATGTAGAACGCCATGTCGTCCCGCGAGCCGGCGATGTGTTTGCCGAAGAGCTCCGGAATCTTGAGCGCAAGGGCGGAGCCGACGGCCAGCCCGATCCCGAGCCGGGCATCCCCCCGCGTGTGTGGAGACTCACCCACGGGCACGATTGTGAGCTGCTTCCACAATCGCTCCGAGTACTCGTTCGCATACTCGCGTGCCACCGAATCGAGATTCCCCAGCCGTCGCACCGCGACGAAGAATGCCTCGTCCGCATCGAGGCCGGCGTGGCTCAAGGCATCGACCTGGCTGCGAAGATGATCCTCGAGCTCGTCGATATCGCCGGCGCGAACCGCCTGCTGCCGGCTGAAGTAGGTTCGCCATTCTCCGATTCGTTGCTCGAGTACAGCGTCTTTGGTCACGTTGATTCCCTCTTCCTGCTATGGGCCGTCATCGCGATGGCGTCGGGAGCGTGCGGGGAAAGATACCCCGCAACGCGAGGTCTACCACCTGCCACTGCCGCTTCTGCCGGGCGAGTTGATCGGCGCCCTTGCGCGTGAGCCGGTAGTACTTGCGACGCCGCCCCGTTTCGGATTTGCCCCACACCGCCTTGACCAGACCGTTGCGTTCCAGCCGGTGCAGCAGTGGATACACCATGCCGTCCGTCCATTGCAGTTCGCCGTCGGAGAGCTCCGCGACACGTTTGATGATGGCGTAACCGTAACTCTCCCCCTCACCCAGGATGGCAAGTACCAGCGGCGTGGCCGAGGCAGCGACCAGATCTTTGTGGATGTCCATGGCGTCGGTGGCTCCTATACTTTGAGGTACTATACATTGTGGTTCTATGTATGTCAAGACGCCAGTTTTTTTGCCGCAAAAAAACGATCGTGATGACGTGACGTGGTGCGCCGGAACGCCTAGATGATGCCCTTTTCGCTGAACTCGGGGAAGCCTCCCCAGCGGGCAAACCAACCCACAAAGAAGGCCAACGCGATCACATAGCCGAGAAAGAAGAAGGTGGTCAGATTCCCCCGGCGCGCACCGCCACGGCGCGTGACGAGAATCGCCGCCGGGATGACGATCGCGGCGGGCAACCCCAACGGCACGGTGCCACCTTCGTTGACCGCGCAGAAGTACGTGAATCCGTAGAGAAAGCCGGACGGCGCCATCACGGCCCACGATGTTGGCGGCGCCGATCCCTCCGGCTCGCGACGCCCCACCACCAGAATCACCGACATGCCGATGATCGCAACGTGCCAGATGTAGTGGGAGAGAACCTCATCGTAGAAGTGGACGAGGTTATGCGTCGGGGACTCCCCATGCCCCATCAGGTTGCCGATCGAGTTGGCCGACAGGTGCATGCCCTGCCCGAGTATCCAGAGTGCGCCGAACACCAGGAATGTCAGCGTGGCGCGCCGGCCGCGCGTCCGGCGGCCGGCGTCGGTGAAGAGAAGCCAGTACAGCGGCAGCATGACCAGCGGCGTGAGCAGATCCAGCGCGTCGCCGCAGTCCATCAGGCGGTTGAGCGGGAACGGCTGGTGAAGGAACGCCGGCGCCAGGATGAGAACTGCAAACGCCACCGCAAAAGCGAGAATCAGGCGAGGACGGGTCATGGTTGCTTTGCACTGTCTTTCGCTTCCGCCGCCTTCATTCTCTCCTTGTACCGGTCGGTGATCTCGTGGTCCCGGCTGTCATCCCACTGGACGAAACTCTTCCCGAGCAGGGGTTTGAACAATTTCTTGACGTCGCCGAGAAGATTCGTCGGTTTCCGCGGATCCGAGGGCTTCTCGTCGACCTGGTTGTACCAGATCACCTCCTGTCGCGTCACGTCAACCACGAAGGCGGACAGAAAGGTACCCGATTGCGGGCTCCCGCCCCCAAAGAGTGCAGCCAGTGCGATGCTGGCCACCTCCGCGCCGGTCGTGGAAAAGAACCCGTTGCCCTCCATGAACACGAGATAATCGCAGTCCGCCGCGTCTGCAAGCGGGTCGGCATTGCCCTCGTACTTGATGTCGATCTCCTTCCCCGCACCGGCGAGGGCGGTGTGGACCTTCTTCACGGCCGCATCCTGCTCGAAGATCGCGGTTCGCAGCTCGGGATGATCAGCCAGCACTTGATCGCTCAAATCGAGGTCCGCTGCTGACAGTGAACTGGCTGCGATGACGGTATCAGCGGCCTCCTTGATCACCATCTCGATATCATGGTTCATCTCCGTGACGAGGTCGCCGGACAACACTCCGACTTTCTGCAGATCGAACCTGGGTGGCATGACCGCCATCTTCGTCATCGACTTCGACGCCTCGCCAAAATCCTTCGATTGTTTGGGCAGGGCCGAGCAACCAACCAGACACATCCCGACCAATGACACAGCCGCCCATCGTCTGTTTACGACCACGACTAGTCCTCCTTACGGTTCGCGTCATCCACACGGAGCGAGTCCGCACCCGCCCGCGTCGTCCAGTGGTATGCCTTCTTGAGATCTTCCATGTGCCGGCGCGTGGAACGGCGCCTGGGCACATTGGCATTACCGTCCAGATAGTGCTCCAGATAGGTGACCGCCGCGACCGTGTCGCGGCTTGCTTCCGCAACGGTGGCCAGCCCGAGCAACGGATCGCGGTACTCCGCACCGCCCAGGTCGAGTGCCCGATGATACGACTGCGCCGCCAGCGCCAGCGTGTCCGCGTTTGTGCTCACTGCCAGGGCATCGCCGGCAATGCAGTGGCCATCGGGATCATTCGGACACGCCTTGATATAGGGCGCAACCGACACCAGCGCACGTTGCGGCATTCCGGCGCGGTTCCACATGCGGGCGCGCAGCTTGAGCATGGGGTATTTGATGTGGGTGTACCCGCTGTCGAGCGCCGCGTCGGAGACGCACGCGGTTCCGGCGCGCTCTTCGAGCGCGTGGATGCGATCGACTGTGCGCGGATGGGATCCCCAGAAGAAGGTGTTCAACGCGGACTGGTCCTGTATTTCGCTGAGCAGAGCGCGGAGCGCGTCGACACACGCGCACCCGTTTCTGCCCGAGGCCCGCACCATGTCGTATCCGCTCATGTCGGCCTCGCTCTCCTCGTCGCGGCTGTAGCCGGTGATCGACGCGGCCGCAGCCAATGTCAGTCCCAGCTGCGAGAGCGAGTTGATCAGTCCTGCGCCCGACCACCCGGACGAACCGACCGCCAGCGAAGTGGTGAGCGAGAGCATCTGAAAGATGGTGTTCTTGCTCTTCGCCTGTTCGATGTACTTCTGCCCGTGCCAGGCGATGGCATGCGTGGCTTCGTGGCCGATCACGAACGCCAGTTCGTCCATCGAATTGAGCCGCGCCAGCAGGCCGACGAACAGATAGACGGAGCCGTCCGGCATGGCAAAGGCATTCAGCTCCGGGCTGTTGAACAGACACACCCGCAGCTTGATCGCGGGATCGACGGCCTTCCCCGCCGTCAGCTGATCGAGCACATTCTGTAATTCAGGTTGAAGGAGAGAGTCTTCGAGAACAAACCCGTTGCGCCAGAGAATGTCGCTCTCCGCGTGACTTCGCGAAATAAGCTTGAGGTCGATCTTCTCCTCGGCCTGCACCGGCATGCCCGCGAAGAAGGTCAGTACGACAGCCGCAATTGCAACCCGGTAATGCATAACCGAGTCTCCCTGTTCGGGCCACGCACGGACTGTCGCGGCAAGGATGTGAGGGTGCGCGGCCGAGTAACGGACCAGCAACAAACGGATCCGCGGGTGGGCTGGAGATGAATGGACAAACGTTGGGGCTCCCCGTGTCCGGCGCAAAGAAGGCTATTCCCCGTTTGGGACAGTGTCAAGAAGTCAATTACACCACGGTGGCAACCGCGCCTATCGCGCCGGAAGAAACCCGCCGGCGCGCGCGAGATCAGGCGGAATTGTGGCACAAGGAGTTACTGCCGGAATCTGCTATCATTGTGAGGCCCTGACTTAATTCCACCTGAGCGCGTGCGCCGCACGGGCACACCGGCCGCAGCGGATCTCCATTCCACGAGGAGGGGGTCGCTATGGCAAAACGTGTACTGCTCCTTGTCTCATTTCTTCTCCTTCTTGGCAGCAACATCAACTCAGCCGCTCATGCGCAAGCTGCGCCGACCCGCTACGGGGCCGCCAGTGACGGTGATCTGACGATCAACTCGACAGTGGTGGTCAACACGTATGCGTATTTGGTCGGGACCGCAGCTGCGGGTTCGTTTGTTGTCAGTGTGAACAGTACCTCCGGCTTCCTCGTTGGAAACGAGGTTCTGATCATTCAGACGCAAAACGGCCTGGGAAACGGTGCAGCCGGGCAGCATGAGTTCGCGATGATTGCCTCGATCAATGGAAACGATCTGCTGCTCGCCGCAGGACTCTCCGCGTCGTACTACTCCGGAACCTTCAACTCCTATCTGGCGGAGGCAGCTCAGGTCGTCCGCGTTCCGCAGTTTGCCCACGTGACGATCGAACCGAGCGGAGTGATTACCGCTCCGGCGTGGGATGGCCACTCCGGTGGCATCGTGGTATTCAGGGTCGCACACGAGCTCATCGTGGATGGAGCCATCGACGTCGTCGGCAAGGGATTCCGTGGAGGCTGGGATGTTCGGTCAAAGAAGGAGTGGGGGGCCGGATACCGCGGTGAAGGCACAGTAGGTGGGCCCGGGCCTGACGACATCTTCACCAACCAGAACGGCGGCGGCGGTGGTGGGGCGGAATATTGCTGGTCGGGTAACTCGGGCGGAGGCGGTGGACACGGGACTGCCGGCGAAGGCGGACAAGTATGGGGCAACTACTGCGGCGGGCAGTGTATCTACTGCATGCAGCACGCTGTTGGCGGTCTCGTCGTTGGCGACACTGTGATGACTCGAATTCATTTCGGCGGCGGAGGCGGCAGCGGCGGTGTGGACGGTGACAATCCGGATTCCGGCGGTCATGGTGGTGTTGGCGGGGGCATCATTCTGGTCGCTGCCCCGACCATCACCGGCACGGGCACGCTTGCTGCGAGCGGTGCCAATGCGCCCGCTACTCCCACGGGTGAGACAGGCGGCGGAGGTGGCGGTGCCGGAGGCAGCATCTTCGTGCAATGTCAGCAAACGCCGCAGGCATCATTGACCATCACTTCCACGGGTGGCGCAGGCGCGCAACAATCGTACGGGCGCATCGGAGGAGACGGCGGTGAGGGCAGGATTCGTGTTCAGCTCGACCTGATTACACCAGCCGCGGCTGTGGAGTGTCCGGGAGATCTTCACATTCCAGGGCATTCCACGGTGCGGTCGGTTTCGCTCGTCGGCTTCCGCGTGACCAACCGCGCGGCGGTTCCGCTTGCATTCGACTACGATGTGGCCGCCGATGGCCCTCTGACGCTAACTGACAAGGGCAACCCAGGCTCCATCTCCGGTACAACCCCGGTACTCGATCCTGGTGCGACCTACTACCCGCCTGAGGCCGGTCTGATCATCCCTGCGGTCAGAGACTACGCGATTGAGGTGATTCGATATCAAGCCCGTGAGGCAGGAGCCATGACTATCGAAGACTCTTGTCTCACCTTTTGCATGATCGAGGTGCCCGTACCTGTCCTCATTCAGAGGTTTACGGCGACCGCAGCGGGATACGCCGTTGAACTCGTGTGGACAGTAGCGTCCGACGAACACGTGGCCGGTTATCGGATATACCGAGGCCTTGGTGACGCATCCATGCGTGATGTGAGCGCGACCACGGGGCTGGTCCCGGCGGGGGCGACATCCTATACGGACGTCAACGTTGCGGGTGGACAGACATACCGGTACGCAATCGGCGTTGTCCTTGACAACGGCTCTGAGACGATGTCGCAGATCGTCAGCGTGGTTACGAGAAAGCACACCACAACGCTGTATCAAAACCGGCCCAATCCGTTCAATCCAACCACGACTATTTCGTTTGAGTTGGACTCGAGAACGAGAGCTGTAGTGACAATCTACGATGCGGAGGGACGTCTGGTACGAACCGTTGTGGATGATGTGCTCGAGGAAGGATACAAGGAATACGCGTGGGATGGGACGGATGTGCTCGGTCATTCAGTTGGGAGCGGGATTTATTTCTGCCGTTTGATTGTCGATGGGCGTACTTTCGCGAGGAAGATGGTCCTCCTGAAATGACCATCCACGTGGCCTGAGAAAGTAGCCTGGTGCAATGGCTTGGTTGTCTACGACCGAGAGAAACGTGGACTTCCGCATCGAGAGTCAGTTTGACATGTAGCGCGGGCCAGGGTCAGGGCGACCCGGCCGGCTCATCCGCAAACACGTGGAGAAACGCGCGTACGATCCGGGCGGTCACGTCCGCCAGTTCGTCCGCCGTGCGGATCCGGCTTTCCCACACGGGGTCGTTTCCAACCTGAACGTGCAATACCTCGCGATAGGGAGCGACGCGACAGAACGTCACGCCGCGAAATTCGGCGACGAGATCCACGGAAGACTCGGTCACACGCACGCCGCTGTGCAAACGGGCAAGCGTATCGCGCAACTCGTCCGCGAGCCGTGCCACATCGGGCCGGGCGACAGTGTCGTCGGTATCGACGGGCCGGTGCATGCCTCAAATGGGCGCGACGGCCCGCCCCGGGCCCGCGACGAGTTCGGTATCGTTCAGGAGATTCGAGAGCGCTTCACCGTACTGCCGGGCCAGGCGCGAGCCGGGATCGCGCACCACGACCGGGAGCGGGTCGGTGAGCGCGCGCATCCAGCGCGTGACCATGCCGGCGACATCGTCGCCCGACGCGGCGCGTCACGAACAACA
>OBLQ010000225.1_pt1 | contig 20921 bp, 20 predicted proteins | sample 1519881 | NCBI WGS metagenome assembly OBLQ01 (sample SAMN01911456, study PRJEB22533) | soil metagenome | biome: Soil | place: Malaysia | collected 2012-04-30 | depth DG_metagenome m | reverse complement strand
ACGCCTGGCCGATGGCAAGCACCACGGTGTCCGCAGCCATGGCCAGTTCGGTGCCGGGCACGAAGGTGGGATTGAAGCGGTGGTTGGCGTCGAACACCGACGAACACTCGATGGTTTCCAGGCCCGTCACGCGCCCCCCTTCGCCCAGAATGCGCACCGGTCCGCGGCCGGCATGAATCTCGATGCCTTCGCGGCGCGCCTCCCGGATCTCCTCGCGGTCGGCGGGCATGGTCTCGAAAGTTTCCAGACAGACGATGTGCACTTCCTTGGCGCCGAAACGCACCGCGGCGCGGGCCACGTCCAGCGCGGTGACAATATTGATTCCGGGATTGATGGCTTCATCGCGCGCCGGTGTGCGGATGGCGGCGCGTGCGACGTCGAGGGCCACGTTGCCACCGCCGATGACCAGCACGCGCTGGCCCAGTTCCACGCGATAGCCCATGTTGACGTTGAGCAGAAAGTCGACGCCCTTGAGCACACCGTCGAGGTCGACACCCGGGATCTCGAGATCGCGGCTGCGCTGCGCCCCCAGCCCGAGAAAGACGGCGCGGTAGCCCTGCCGGCGCAGATCGCTGAGGGAGAAGTCGCGGCCCAGGCGCGCGCCCACCTTGAGATCGACGCCGAGGTTGAGGATGGCGTTGATCTCCAGCTTGATCAGCTCGCGCGGCAGGCGGTACTCGGGAACACCGAGGCGCAGCATGCCGCCGGGCACGGGCTGCGCCTCGAAGATGGTCACGGGATACCCCATGAGCGCCAGGTCGTGGGCGGCTGCGAGGCCCGCCGGCCCCGCACCCACGATGGCCACGCGGTCTTCGGGAAAACGTTGCAGTCGGTCGCCGTAAATCTCGCGCAGGAGCTCGATGTCCATCATGCTCTCGACACCAAAGCGTTCCGTGACGAAGCGTTTGAGCGCTCGAATCGCAATCGGCTCATCGAGCGCTCCACGCCTGCAGGCCGTCTCGCATGGCGCCGCGCAGATGCGGCCACAAATCGACGCCAGCGGATTGGGACGGCGTGCCACTGCATATGCTTCGCGGTACTTGCCCTCCGCGATCAACGCCACGTACCGCCCGGCTTCGGTGCCGACCGGGCACGCCTTGAAGCACGGAAAGTTGCTCTCCAGCCAGGCCCGGTCGACGCGCCGATTCGAACCCGACATACACGCACCTACTTCGTCATCGTGATGTCGGATGTGGTTTCGCCGGCGACTTTCACCGACCCGCTGTACTCTTTCTTGAACTTCTCGTGCCACACCTTCACGGTGTAGGTGCCGTCGGGAACGTCCTTGATGGAGTACGCGCCGGTCTTGTCGGTCACGGCGAAGTACGGCGTTGGCACCACCACAATGAACCCTTCCATCTCGGGGTGCACCTTGCACAGCAGTGTGGCCCGGCACAGCGACTTGAAGGTGTAACTGCGCTTCTGCCCCTGCGGCCAGCTTCCCAGATTGAACTGTTCACAGCACTTGTCGGGCGAGAAGACGTTGTGCAACACGGCATCGCTGTTGACGAAGTCCACGGTGGTTCCCACCAGCACCGGCAGCACGTGCGGCGTGAAGACCAGGTTTTTCTGGTCCATTTCCGCATGCGCCTCGGGCGCAGGGAACGTCTTGTCGGGGATCGCGTCGATGTAGACCACCGCGTCGGTGGGGGTCTTCACCCCGGTCAACGTCACGACCCCCTTGAGCTCTCCTGCGCCCGCGGTCGCGACCGACATGAGGAGAATCAACACGCATCCCAGAGCCGATAGATATTTCATGGTGCATCCCTTCGGTGTGTAACGAGCGTCCGGGTCAGAATCCAACCAGGAGACCCAGAGTGGCTCCGTCGTTGATGAACTTGCCGCCCGGTTCTTCCACCCAGTTGGCGGCCAGATAGGTTTTGACGTTGGCGCGCACCAGCCCGTTGATCGTGAAGGACGCCTGCTTCGCGGTCTGGTCGATCACCTTCATCGACTCCAGTCGCACCGACGGAACCAGCCAGGGATACGCCACCCAGTAGACCTCACCGAACGTGTTCTTGGTGTGCGCGTCCGTGATGGTCGGGTCGTCGAGGAAGAGCCGGTCATCCCGGCGGTCGCTGTAGCCGGCATGCGCGGTCAGATCGAGGAACGCGATGGCCACGTCGCCTCCGAATACGTCGAACACATCTTTCGGGCTTATGTCGACGTCGTTGGGCAGAAAGCTCACGCCGTGGTAGGCAAAGGCGGAAACCGCCACGGACTTTTCGCTCCACGGTTTGGGGTTGGCCGCCCCGGTGGCCGAGGCGCTGGCCGCTCCATCAAAGGCAAGCCCGCCGAACTTGTACGCCAGCCGGGCGTAGCTGTCCTTGCTGCGGTCCCCCACGCTTCCGGATCCTTCCACCACACCTGCGTTGTACAACAGGCGGTGTCCGGCGGTGCCATAGGCTTCGATACCCTGCTGGAACGCCTCCGGCGCCCACGGGTTGTCCCCCGACGGCTCCGTCAGCGCCCACAGTTCCTGGTCCATGAGGGAGCGGTGTGTGGACACCAGCATGATGCCGGGCTCGAAGGAGCCGACCTTGAACTGCAGCACATTCGTGGAGAACGGACGCACCTGCACGTTGACACGTTCCATTTCGGTGGCGATCTCTTCGCCGTCGCGTGCGAACACCACCGATCCCCAGAAGGAGAAATGCTCGTCCAGGGTTCCGGCCGCCAGGATCTCGAGTTCGCCTCCCATACCGCCGAAGGTGAACACGTCGCCCTGGTGCTGATAGTCCATGGTGCTGGTGTAGAGGATGGCCACGGGCGGCATCCCCGGGATCTCGCCGGGCCAGAGGGCATGCGGCCAGAGTTTCTTGTAGCCCTCGGCGCCCAGCTCGATGGGAGCGCTCTTGGTCATTTCGGCGTCCTGTCCCTCCGGGAACCGGTAGCCGTTCTGCCGGAAAGCTTCACCGAACGGGGTCAGCGCCGGAATGGCGACGTGACATGTCGCACAGCTGGTCTGGTACTTGCGGGCGAATGCCGGGATGGCGGCGGCCTTCTGCGGCAGTAACGCAACCACCGTGATCAGCAGGATCAGACCCGTCCCCGCCGCAAACGCGACGCGGCGGCCGTTCAACATCGCTGCCAGGGGATTCTTCGACATGGCTCCTCCTCTCGTCCGGGCGGCTGCCGGACATACCCCAGCGTAGAGAGGAGAAGCCCCGGCTACAATCCGCCGAATGACTCATTCCTCTGATACAGATGCATCAGAAAGAGGCGGAACGTGAACTCAGAGCAGGTGGTTACGAAGCGCGAGCGAAACTGCTTCCAGCTTGCTGTGGACGTCGAGCTTGCGCAGGATGTTCTGCACGTGGTTGCGCGCGGTGGGCACGCTGATGAACAGCGATGAGGCGATGTCCTGGGTGCTGGTCCCGTCGGCCAGAAGCCGCAGGACCTCGATTTCCCGCGAAGTCAGGGGGGCGGGCGGTGCGGACGGCGGTTCCACCGAAATCGCGGACACCGGCTCGGGCTGAGAATCGGTGAGAATCCGGTGGATGAGCGCGCTCACTTCCTGCTGCCGGTCCACCTTCTCCATGAAATGGATCATGGTGTACTGGCCGGCACGGGCACCGGGCAGCACCACAATGGAAAACCCGGTGGGAATCATGGCGCCGGACTCGGCGCGAACATCCATTTCGAAATGCCGGACCGGCTGGTGGGCCTCCACCATGCAGCTGAGTGCGCACTGGCGGTTGCAGAAGTGGTTGCCGAAGAGGTCGACGCCGCAGAGGATCTCGTGGCAGCGCTTGCCGAGGACACGGGGGGCCGGATAACCGAGCAGCGCTTCGGCAGCGCGGTTCCAGACGGTAATACATCCGCTCTCGTCCGTCGCGAAGGCGGCCGTTCCCGAGTGCGTAATTACGTCCAGCCGGTCGGCCGTCGATCCATTCCTGGCAGCGGCTCGAACGCCGGAATCAGTACGAGGCTTTTTCAATCACGCGGCCCCCGTATGATACACCAATGCGGATCCCGCGGCGCAGTCAGGTGGGCGTCCCTGCGTACGACGATGGCGGGCCTCCGCTTCAGGTAACCGAGTGTAGCACCACGCCCCCCGGGGCGGCAATCACTCCGTTGGGGGACAAATTCGCCTAATCGCGGAACAGCGCTTTCACCGCACCCCAGGTCGAGGACCTTGTCGGCAGCGACGATTCCAGGGCGAGCTGCATGATGCCGCGTACCTCATAGCCGTTATAGATGGAAATGTACCGGCACAGCACGGCCGCGCCGGTGGCGGTGTCCGGGAGATTGATGTCCAGGGGCGGAGCCGACGCGGCCAGCATGGCGCCGCCGGGCGCGACCGACGTCCACGGGAGTCCGTTGAAGGTGGCGTTGTTCCAGTCGAGGAGCGATGGGTCCAGCAACGCGGGAACCTCGACCAGGTCGAGATCGACCAGCGTGATGGGCATCGGATACGGGTCGGACACCTCGAGCGAGAGGGTCGCGGGCGACGCACCCATCGCCGCCACGCCGGGCGCCGGCGTGTAGGTGATGGTGTATTGCGGCGAATGCACCGGGTCGCAGTCCGGGGCTCCGAGGTTGGGCCAGTCGGCCTGAAAGAACTCGAAGTCCGCCAGCGACACGACCACCGTGCCCTGAATCGTCACACCGGCACGAAACTTCTCCTGCACCTGGTCGTGCTTCATGGCATTGTCGAGCGCGGTGACAACGGTCAGGTCGGTGGGACTGCCGCCCGGATGGTAGAGCGCGACGATGTCAATGACGTTGGGCGAACCGCCCTGGAATGACGCGCCGTTGATGGACGAGTTGGAGTGCATCACGAAGCTCATGGTGTGGATGCTGTCCGCGCACGATTCGGTCGTGATCACGGAGTCCACGATCATGGCGGGCTGACATCCGAACACCAGCACCAGAGCAACGGCGGCAAACAGATAAACGTACAGACGGGAGACCGGAAGGAAACGCATTTTCCACCTCCGTCATGAGGACGTTCCGCGGGTGGAAACTGCGCCCCGGGGGACGCGATCACGATGATGCGGGAGTCGGTGCCAGGCAGGACGGCCATCGCCTGCCCCGCGCCGACACAGTGTTGAGTTGAGATAAAAGCTATGCCCGGCCGGGCGGGTCGTCAAGATGGCATCGAGAGTTCATCCCCGGCCGGGGCGCCGGAGCGCACCCGTTTTCTCCAACCTCCCCACCCGTGCCCCCGAAAATCCCCGTGTCGTTTGGGCCCCAACTGTGTCCCACGGGTGGCACCGGCATCCGCCCGGGCCGGCTGCCACACCCCAACCCCGGAGGGACATCATGACGAGGCCGCACCGGTCATTCGCATTCCAAACTCTGTTTCTGGCAGTCCTCGCGCTCCTCGCCCTCGCCCCGACCGTCCACGCCTTCACCCCCGTGCCCATGTGGAGCGAGAGCTGGGGCGGTGCGAACGGTGATATCGTCAACGACATCGTGCGCGACGGGCCGGGAAACCTCATCGTCGTCGGTTCGTTTGGCGGCACGGTCGACTTCGGCGGCGGACCGCTGGTGAGCGCCGGCGGCACCGACATCTTTATTGCCAAGTACAATGCCGCAGGGACGCACCAGTGGAGCAAGCGCATCGGAGGCACCGGGAGTGACTATGCGTACTCAGTGACCACCGACTTCTACGACAACGTCATTGTCGTGGGACGCTTTTCCGGGACGGTGGATTTCGGCGGCGGCAATCTCGTCGCCGCGGGCACCGCCAACTACTTTGTCGCCGAGTACACGTCCTCCGGTGCCTATATCTGGAGCAACAGTCACGGTGGCAACCAGACAGACGTGGCCTTCGGCGTGGCCGTGACGAACCTGTCCGACGTCGTGGTGACGGGCACGTTTCAGAGCACGGCGACGCTGGGCGACGGGCTGCATTTTTCGGTGGGCGGCGACGATGCCTTTGTCGAAATGTACAATGTTTCGGGAGCAAACATCTGGACCCGCGTGTCGGGAAGTGTCTCCGACGACACCGGGCGATCGGTGGCCGGGGACGCGTACGGCAACATCACCGCGACCGGCGACTTTCAGGGCAGTGTCAATTTTGGCAGCGGCAACCTGGGGAGCGCCGGAGGGTCGGACATATACCTCGCCAGGTTCACCAGCGGGGGCGTGAACACGTGGACCGAAACCTTCGGGAGCACGGGTAACGATCGCGGCTTTGCCGTGGCGATGGTCGGGACGGGGGCGGGAGACATCCTGCTGGCGAGCGCGTTTTCGGGGACGGTGAATTTCGGAGGCGGTGGACTGGTGAGCGCGGGTGGCTTGGACATCGCCCTGGCCAGCTTCTCGTTCACGGGCATACACGAATGGAGCCGGCGCATCGGCGGACCCCAGGATGATGTACCGCTCGGAATCTCGACGGATTTGACCCACCACGTCCTGGTGACGGGATACGTGCAGGGTACGGCGACCTACGACGGCGGTTCGGTGACGAGCGCGGGATCAGCGGACGCACTGCTGGCGCGTTTCGACCAGACGGGAGCGCCGGTGTGGGTCCAGCATCTGGGTGGCACCGACTTCGACCAGGGACGCAGTATCGTTCCCGACCTGGCGGGGGACGCGATCATCGCCGGAACGTTCCGCGGGTCGGCCGATTTCGGCACAGGGGCGCTGACCAGCGCGGGCAGCGACGACATCTTTCTCGCCACGTACACGGCGGACTACGGCGAGCCGACGATCACGTCGGTGACAGACATCGGCAACGACCAGGGGCGCAAGGTGCGGATCCGGTTCGACCGCTCCCTGGCCGACGCTGTCGGCGTCACCAATCCCGTCACGCGCTACGTGGCCTTTCGCCGCGACGACCCGACGCCGGCTGCATCCGCGTCGCGGGGGGCATCGTCTTCAGGTAGCCGCGTGCTGGCGAACGGCTGGACCCAGGTGGGGTCGGTGGACGCGTTCAACGAGGCCACCTACGGCATGGATGTTCCCACCGTCGGTGATTCCACGGCGGCGCTGGGACAGTACTATTCGGTGTTCTACATCCGCGCGGCCACCGGTACGCCGGCGTGGTTCTTCGATTCCCTGCCCGACAGCGGCTATTCGGTGGACAACCTGGCGCCGGGTGTCCCGCAGAACTTCGTGTACACCGCGGGCAGTCTCTCGTGGGACACGTCGACGGCGGACGACTTTGACTACTTCACCGTGTACGGCGCGAATGCAGACGATTTCGGTTCCGCGTCCATCGTCAATTACAGCGTCGATCCCACGCTGGACGTGAGTGCCTCGCCGTATGCGTACTACTACGTGACGGCCACCGACTTTTCCGGCAACGAGGGCAATCCGGCCACGGTGCACGCGCTCTCGGGTGTGACCGACACACCCAGGCACTACGTGCTCTCGCTATCGAACTACCCCAATCCCTTCAACCCGCGAACCACGGTGAGCTACACGGTGCCATCACGCGGGCATGTGACCGTTTCCATTTTCGACGCGAGTGGAGCGTACGTCGCTACACTCTTCGACGGTGAACGGGACGCGGGAGCGTATCGCATCAACTGGGACGGCCGCACCGAGAACGCCGCTGTCGCAGCGTCCGGTGTGTACTTTGCCCGCATCGAACACGCCAGTGGAGTGCGCACGAGGAAGATGGTGCTCTTGAAATAGCGAGGCGCGCCGAATCCGGGTGGAAAAAAAAGGGCCGGGATGTTCTCCCGGCCCTTTCGGCACTCTGCATGACCCACGGCGCTACTTCAGGAGCACCAGTTTGCGCGTGTCCACGTGCGAACCCGCGGTCATGCGCACGAAGTAGATTCCGGAACTTACCGGGTTCCCGCCCCGGTCGGTTCCGTTCCACATCACGCTGTGATCCCCGGCGGACATGGTCTGGCTCACCAGCTGCCGCACCACGGCGCCATGCGCGTCGTAGATGGTGAGATCCACATAGCCGCCGTTCAGCAGCGTGTACTCCACCGTGGTCTCCGGGTTGAAGGGGTTGGGGTGCACCGACGTCAGGAGTGCCGACTGTGACGCGCCCGCCCCGTTCGTGGAAGCCGACATATCGTGCGGCACACGCACCTCGACGGTGTCGTACACCGCATTTCCCGAGCCATCCATCGCCGAATACACAATGGAATAGATGCGGCCGTCGCCGTTGCCAGAACGTTCGGCGCGCAGGTCGAAGCAGCGGTCGGCGGTTCCATAGTCGGCGTTCTGGATGTCCGGCGAGGTGTGGCCGTCGCCATGCCCGTTGACGGGCTCGCTGGAGGTGATCGACACCAGCGTGAACGCCGGCTCCGTGCCGCTGTTGTCCGACGTGGTCACGGTTGCGCACACCGTCACGAATTTGTGATCGGGCGGCCACAGCACGGTTTTGTCGAGCGTCACCCCGATGAACGGCGGTGTGGCGTCGCGCACCGTCACGTTGGACGTGCACTCCGAATGATTCCCCGATACGTCCATGGCCGTGAACATCACCGGCGTGGTGCCGATGGGAAACACCGCGGGAGCATCGGTGTGGATGACCGGCGCCGGGTCGGTATCGTCGATCGCGCCGGCGCCGGCCAGAAACGCCGCAATCGCCGGGTCGGTGGCGGGGGTTCCGCTGGCATCCACGGCGTCGACCTGGATGTCGCCGGGACAGGTGAGAGTCGGCGGTGTGGTGTCGGCGATGGTTTCGCCGCTGTCGAACTTGACCACGTAACCGTCCGCCAGGCCCATGCTCGTCATGGCTCCGCCGCCGAAGTCGACCGAGGCGGCGAAAATTCCGGCCGCGACCACGTTGCCGGCGTTGTCGAACGTGCACCCGTAGCCCCAGTCATCGCCGGTGCTACCGAAGCGCTGGCTCCACACGTGCGCGCCCGACGCATCGCACCGGGTGATGTAGATGTCATCGTTGCCCGCGCTTGTCAGCATGCCACCGCCGAAATTGGTGCTTCCCTGCAGATTGCCGGTAAAGACGATTCCGCCGTCGGGTCGCACGGCAACATCCAGTCCCTGCACCAGTCCACTGCTGGCAAAATTCTGGTTCCACTGCGGGACACCATCGGTATCGTACTTCGCCAGGAAGGCGCCGTTGTAGATGCCGGTGACCACGACGCTACCGCTCGCGTCCACGCCCAGCTGCTGTCCGCTGTCGGCACCCGTGCCGCCGATGCGCGCGCTCCACTGCGGCGTGCCGTCGGCGGCGTACTTTGCCAGAAAGGCGTCGGTCGAACCGGCGCTGGTGAGCGGGCCCGAGCCGGGGTCGATCGAACCGGAAAACGATCCGGTGAGAAACACATTACCGGACGCATCCACGGCCACACCGCGGGCGACGTCGGGATTGATACTGCCCGCACACCGGGTCCACTGATAGACGCCCGCCGCATCCAGCTTCAGGACGAATGCGTCCAGGCCGCCGAACGCGGACACGGGACCGCCACCGAAGTCGACCGCACCCACATACTGGCCCGCGATGAGCACGTTACCGGATGCATCGACGGCGACGTCCATGCCCTCGTCGATGCCGGCACCTCCATAATAGTGGCTCCACTGATGCGCACCGCTGCCATCGAACTTCGCCACGAAGATGTCGTGGGCGCCTCCCGTGAGCGGCGCTCCCCCGAAACTCACCGATCCTCCGAAGTATCCGGTCATCACGATATTGCCGGCGCCGTCGAACGCGACCGCGCGGGCTCCGTCGAGGCCGGTGCCGCCAAAGCGCTGGCTCCATTGAAACGCGCCGTTTGCGTCGTATTTCGCGAGAAAGACATCGTAGCTGCCGGCACTGGTCAGCGTGCCACCGCCCAGGTTCATCGAACCCGTGAATGTGCCCGCCACCACGACATTGCCGGATCCATCGACGGCAACGCCGTAGGCGTTGTTCACGCCCTGCCCGCCGATCCGATTGCCCCAGTCATAGACGGGAGCCGCGTTCACCGGCGTGGACGCGAACAGCGTGGCGGCGCTCAGCAGGCATGTGAGTGTGAGAGGACGCATGTCGGCAACCTCCAGAGATTGAGAAGATGCGCGAGCGACGGCAAACACACACCGGAGACAGAACGGGGAGTCCGGGTCAATGCGTGTCCCCGTCTCTCAATCAACCGCCCTTTTGGCGTCCGATAGCTCACGGTTCCATTTTTCGGAACTGTGAGCCTTGCACAGGCGTCGCTCGCCGTTGGTCATGGGGCAAACACGCGATCGTGCATTTCCCGTGCCCCGGACGGCGGCGTGTGGCCTGTGCAAGCCGCAGGCAGACGGCCAACGCGCGTGGCCGGGCGATCCTGTGCGCCGACGTGCTACAATGGCCGCGCGGAGGTCGTCATGTCCCCGGTCGTTCGCCGTACGATTGCGTTGATGGTGCTGGGCTGTCTGCTCGCGCAGGCCGCCGGGTGTTCCTCGACGCACATGCTGCCCGTCAACACCGTCCTCACCGAGAAGGAAAGCAAGATTGCCGGACCGCCCGGGCTGGAGATTGCGGGCTACATGACCACCGACGGCGTGCGCCATCGGTTCGACGGCACCGTGACGCTCGAAGACAGCGTTTTCGTCTTTCACCCCGACAAGAAGGCGGCGGCCGCCGCCGACTCGACTTCAACCAGACCCACCGGGCCGTTCTCGCTCGGGCGTACCGAGGTGGCGTCGCTCGACGCCTACCAGCATTCGCACACGCTCCTGATCATCGGCGTGTGCGCGGCCATCGCCGCGGGATTTGTCTGGCTGGGAGAAAGCCTGACGGGAAATTGAGCATGACGCATCGAACGATGAGTGTGGTGGCGGCGATCGGCCTTGCCGCCGGTCTTTTCGCGGCGGGCGCGGTGCTCGCCGGTGAGCCTCAGTCCGGGCAGCCGAAAATCGACGATGTGATTTCCCACGTCATCGACGCCTACGGCGGCGAGAAGGCGCTGCGCGGCGTGGCCGGCTTCCACGCCCGGGGCAATCAGTGGGCATTGCAGAGCGACCAGCCGATCGAAACCGAACGCTGGTTTGCGCGGCCTGACCGGCTGCGTCTCGAGCTCAACTATCCTGACCACCACGAGACGCGCGTCACTGACGGCGACCATGGCTGGACGGGTGACAGCATGACGACACTCAGGCCCGCCGACGAGATGAAACTCATCGCCATGCGCATGCAAACCGCGCGTCTCGACATTCCCCTGCGGCTGCTGGAGCACAAAGACAAGATTGAGTCACGCGGCACGGATCCGGACGACCGGATTGTGCTGCGCGTCCCCGTGGACGCCGAGCTCTACATCGACTACCACATCGATCCGAAGACGTATCACATCACGCGCATGGTGGCGGGCAAGCCCGGCTGGCCCATGGAGTTCTCCGCCGACTACGACCAGTTCCAGATGGTGGGCGGCGTACTGGTTCCCTACCGGGAGACCACATACGCCGGCCACACCAAAACGTCGACGTATCAGACGACGGGGTTCACGTGGAACCCGAAGGACCTGGACGCGAATCTGCGCGTGCCGGATGCCGGGGACTAGCCGGGGCGCGCACATTCACCTTCAGATCGCGGCGTCGCGGAGCAATTGAGAGCCTGTTGTCTCAGTCCATCGAACACGTTACAATATACACCTGCCCGGATTCCACACTGAGGCCGCAACTCATCTGTGACGTTCGTCACGCGAGAGGAGTGGTCCGTGAAAACAAAACTCGTTATAGGGATTGTTCTCAGCGCGGTCTTCCTGTCTTTCTACATCGCCCGTCCAGCCACCGCCCAACCGCTCATTGACGAGAACTTCGATGCATACGCGGTGGGAGCGTACCCGGCCTCGCCGTGGTGGACGATGTTCTCGGGCGTGAGCGGCGCGGTATCCGCCGAGCAGGCGACGTCGGCCCCCAATTCCCTGCGTCTGGAGAGCCTGCCCAACTGGGCGCGATGGGATTGCGTGGCCATCAATGCACCCCAGGCACAGGTTGTCACATGCCAGGCCAGTTTCTACTGCACTGATATCACGCGCGGCGCCGCCGTCGGCTTCGGGTTCGTCGATCCCGGCAATCCGAGCACCGGCTGGCTCGCCAACGCCGTGCTCTTCGACAACAACGGACAGATTTCCTGGGTCACGAAGACCGCGGGGAGCAGCCTGATCGGTGCCTGGGGCGGCGACCACTGGTGGACGGTTGCCATCGTCGTCACCTACCCGAGCATGCAGGCGGAGGTGTACCTGTACACCGAGAATGGTCTGTACGACAGCCTCAGCGGACTTCCCGCGGACCCGAAGGTGCTCCCGCCGTCGTACTACGGCGTCGAGGTTCCGCTCAACAACTTTGGTGTGCTTCCCAACAACTTCACGGGGACCGGCACTTCAGTTGTTTACGTGGACGACGTACGCGTGGAGACCGTGGACGTGCTGCCGGTCCGGAAGACCACCTGGGGTGGTGTCAAGAGCCTGTACCGCACGGAGTGATGTCTGCACGCACAGCCAGAGAGACCCCACCACAAAAAAACGGGCGCTCCGTACCACGGAGCGCCCGTCTTCGTAAACTCCCACGGGGTGCTCACTCGTCCCAGCGGACCACCCGGAGATCGTCCTCTTTGCTGCCTTCGAGATAAAGGTACTTGCTCTTCTTCGGAGTGTCGGTGGGATAGACCCACTTGGCGTTCAGCCGGCCGTTGAGCTCGTTCAGTTCCTTGCTGATGGGTGGTCCCCACGAGTCCATGGCTGCATCGGCCGACATGTCCTTGAACACGTCGTGGTCCATGATGGCCTGGGCTACCTTCTTTCCGTATTCGCGGATGAAGCGCACGTGGCGCATGGTGGGATCGTCGAACCAGAACAGATCGGCAAGCTTGGCGTCGATCTTTTCGGGCGTCAGCGGCCGCTCGAGCTCCAGCGCCTGCACCACCTTGTTCTTGCGCTTGAGCGTCTGCACCGTCACCGAGCCCTTGTATATCATCGACACGTCGACGATCTTCACTTCTTCGTCGCGCGCAACATTGCCGCCGTCGCCCATGTCGTGCAGCACCACGCGCGTCCAGACGGTGCGGCCCGCATACTTATCGAGAACGGCCTTCTGGTCCTCGAGCGGGATGTCCTTCACGACGATCTTCTTGACCGACGAACAGGCGGACATCGCGAGCGACGCTACAACCAGAAGCAAAGCAAGTTTCTTCAATCCGATCACCTCGACGGGGCATTTATCCGATAAACCACACGACACGCGCTGTGCGCGTGTCAGCTGACACCGGCGTAGTGTTCCACCCTCATGCTCTCGCCCGTGGCCTCGATGTCGATGGTTACGACGTCGATGCGCGGCGATAGGGCCAGACCGAGTTCGCGGGCGATGCCGGTGAGCGCCACGCGCAGGCGCGCCAGCTTGCGTTCGTCGATGGACTCGGCGGCCGTTCCGAACCGGTCTCCGATCCGGAGCTTCACTTCCACCGCGACCAGCGCGTTGCCGTCGCGCACCACCAGGTCGACCTCGCGACGCTCGTAGCGCGCGTTGGTCCTGAGAACCTCAAACCCTTTGAGCCGAAGAAACAGGGCGGCGATTTCCTCGCCCCACTGGCCGGTTTGTCTCGTGCTCATAAGCCACCCCACACCACCCGATCTTCTTGTAGCATTGCCGGCGCATCCGCATCGCCAATGCCACCCGTCCCCCACCCAACTGCTGTAATAATTAGAACATCGAGAGATTGTTTGCAACGACTTTCCCCAGGAAGGAGCGCCGGTGGACGAGCGCCGGACCGTGCTCGGCGAGTGCCTCCAGGTGGTCCCGGGTGCCGTACCCCTTGTTCTGGTCGAAGTGGTAATGGGGATACATGCGGTGCAGCCGCCGCATCAGGCGGTCGCGCGCCACCTTGGCCACGATGGAGGCGGCCGCCACGCGCAGGCTTCTGGCGTCGCCCTTGACCACGGGAACCACGATCCCGGGCCACTGGAACAGTTCCCGGCCGTCCACCAGCACCAGGTCGGGGCGGGGCCGCAGCGTTTCCACCGCGCGGTGCATGCTCATGAGCGTCGCCTGGAGAATGTTGTGGCGGTCGATGGCGTCGGGCTGGCTGAAGGAGATGCGAACCGAGAGCGCGCTGGCCACGATTTCGGTGAACAACGCCTCGCGTTCGGCTTCGTCGATGGCTTTGGAATCGTTGACGCGCACCAGAAGGGATTCGTCGCGAAGCACGACGGCGGCGGAAACCACCGGACCCGCCAGCGCCCCGCGGCCGGCTTCGTCGACACCGGCAATCACGCGATAGCCCTGCGCCTCGAAGCCGCGGTCGAACTCGACCAGCTTCTTGAAGCGGCGGCGCAATCTCGCCGCCGCTCGTTTCTCCGCGGGTGTGGCTCTGGTGCGCGCCGCGCCCGCGCGGGAACCGCTACTCCGACGAGGAGGAGCTGCCGCCCCCGGTGTTGTCGCGCTTTTCCTGGATTCGAGCCGCTTTGCCAACGCGTTCCCTCAGGTAGTAGAGCTTGGCACGACGAACACGACCGCGACGAAGCACTTCAATCCGGGTGACGTTGGGCGAATGAATCGGAAATACACGCTCGACGCCGACGCCGGAGCTGATCTTGCGAACGGTGAAGGTCTCGGTGACCCCGTGACCGTTCTGCTTGATGACGGTTCCCTGAAACGCCTGTTCGCGCGTCTTGTTGCCTTCGACCACCCGCACCATGACCTTCACGGTGTCACCCACGCGGAAGTCATGGGTCTTCTTCGAAAGCATCCGCGCTTCGATCCGGTCCATGATGTTCATACCACTGCCTCCTTGACTTCGGCTACGAACGTTTATCCTGATCCATCAAATCGGGCCGGTGGCGCCGGGTCCGGTCCAGCGACGACTGCCGCCGCCACTTCTCGATCTCGGCGTGGTGTCCCGACATGAGGACGTCGGGAACCTTGAGCCCGCGGTATTCCGCGGGGCGCGTGTACCACGCGCTGTCGAGAAGCCCGTCCCTTCCCGGCGCGAAGGAGTCGCTGTGGGCGGACTCCTCGTTGCCCAGTACCTCGGCTTTGAGCCGTACGACCGCCTCGATCACCGCGGCGGCCGCAAATTCACCGCCCGAGAGCACAAAGTCTCCGAGCGAAATCTCTTCGGTCACGACCAGTTCCCTCACCCGTTCGTCGACGCCCTTGTAGCGCCCGCAGATGAAGGTCAGCTCGTCCTCGCCCGCCAGCCGCTGCGCCGTCTGCTGATCGAAGCGGCGCCCGGCGGGGCTCATGAGAAGCACGGGCGACCCCGGCTTCCGTTCGAAACTCTCGACGGCGTCCACAATGGGTGGCGCCATCATGATCATCCCGGCACCGCCCCCGAAGGGGGCATCGTCCACGGTGCGGTGCGCGTCGCTGGTAAAGTCGCGCGGGCTCCGGGTCCGGAACTCGACGATGCCTTTCTTGGCCGCGACGGCGAGCATTCCGGTCGCGAGCATCGCGTCCATGGTCTCCGGAAATATGGTGACCACATTGATGCGCACGACTTCTCTCCTGCTGCGCGCGTCCTGTCGGCCACCCGCGCGCGCCGGTTCTACTGATCCAACAGACCGGGTATGGGCCGGACGGTCATTTCACCGTCGTCGAAGTTGCGTTCGATGATGAACGCGTCGACGGCCGGGATCAGCACCTTGCCGGTCTCGCCGGTCACTTCGTACACATTCTGCGCGCTCGATCCGATCACGCCGGTGATGTGTCCGATGTCGCGTCCGTCCTCGGTACGCACGTGCATGCCCATCACCTGGAAGGGCAGCTCGTGATCGGGCAGCGCCACGTCCAGCGACTGAATGTCGATGAACAGCCCGGCGCCCACTTCGCGTTCGGCGTCGTTACGGTCGTCCATGCCCTCCAGCTTCACAATGAACTGCTTCTGGTGGGGCTGCGCGTACTCGACGACCACGCCGCGCTTTTCTTCATCTCCGTCGCGCGCCACAAACAGGCGCTGCGACTCGAGTGCGTCGAACCAGAAATCATCCGACGCGTACAGCTTGAGTTCGCCCCGGATGCCGAACGCCTTGACGAAGCGCCCGAGAAACACCTCGCGCGTATCGTTCATTCGCGAATCTCGAAGATGATCTTCTGGCCGGCCCGGCTGGCGGCGGCATTGACCAGCGTTCGAATCGCGTGCGCGGTCTGTCCGTTCTTTCCGATCACCTTGCCGAGATCCTCGGGACGCACGGTGAGCTCCATGACGATGTAGTCCTCCTTGGCGGACTCCTTCACATCGACGGAGTTCCTGTCATCCACGAGCGATGCCGCGATGTACTCGATCATCGCCTGAATGGATTGACGCGTTGCCTCGGCCATTCGTTACTCCTGCAGCCGTTCTCTTTGCGATCACCGCGGCACGACCCGGATCGGTCTTTCTACCGCTACCGCGGGTTCCCGTGAATCATCACCGCGGGTCCTGTCGCCGGCCACCCCGGAACAACTCTCGCTCCGCTCGAGTTGCCGGGGGCCCCGTCCGGCGCCACCCGCGTGTACTTTGCGAGGGCCCTCGCCTTCTCAAGCGCCACCCGCGCGTGCATCAACGCAACTCGCGCAGTGCACTTGCCAACATCCGCCTTCAGACACCGGGGGCGTCAGAGGCGGGGCGGGTGCTACGCGCCTTCGGCGGCCGGCGCACCGGCGGCGGCGGCTTTCTTCTTGGACACTTTCTTCGACGCGTACTTGTGCCGGCGCTCGTCGGCGGTGAGACCCTTGGTCTCCTTGTCCGCGAGTGCCGCCACCTTCGCGTCCACCTCGTCCGTCGCCACGCCGTCGCGCACGAAGACCCACTTCTTCATCGTGCCCATGCGGCGCATCAGCGACTCCACATTGGTGGAGGGAATGGCGCCGTTCTTCAGCCACTGGAAGATGCGCTCTTCCTCGAGCTTGATGTTGGGCGGCGTCGTGAGCGGATCGTAGTAACCCAGCTCTTCGATAAAACGGCCGTCGCGCCGGTTGCGCGAGTCCGTCGCCACGATGCGGTAGAACGGGCGCTTCTTGGTGCCCATGCGTTTCAATCTGATCTTGACCGACACGTTGCGTTACCTCCGCGGCTCTAGAATCCGAGCCGTTTGCCTTTCTTCTTTTTCTGCAGATTACCAACCATCTTCATCATCTTTTTCATGTCTTCGAACTGTCGCAGGAGCGCGTTGACGTCCTGCACCTGGGTGCCGCTGCCGCGCGCGATGCGCTTGCGCCGGCTTCCGTCTAACAGATGAGGCCGTGCCCGCTCCTCTGGTGTCATGGAGCAGATGATGGCCTCCACACGCTTGATCTGTTTCGGGTCGATCGACGCTCCCTTCGGCATCATGCGCGATGCCCCCGGGATCATCTTCAGCACATCCTCGATCGGGCCCATCTTCTGGATGCGCCGCACTTCCCCGAGGAAGTCCTGCATGTCGAACGACTGCGCGCGCAGCTTCTTGTTGAGCTCCGCGGCTTCGTTCAGATCGATCGACTGCTGCGTCTTCTCGATGAGCGACATCACGTCGCCCATGCCGAGAATCCGTCCCGCCATGCGCTCGGGATAGAACGGCTCGAGGTCGGAGAGCTTCTCTCCCATGCCCGCGAACCGGATGGGCACGCCCGTCACCGCGCGCACCGAGAGCGCGGCACCGCCGCGCGCGTCGCCATCGAGTTTGGTGAGCACGATGCCGCTCACCGCCACGCGCTCCTGGAAGGCGGTGGCGACGTTCACCGCTTCCTGTCCCGTCATGCTGTCGAGGACGAGCAGCGTTTCTTCCGGATCGGCCGCATCGCGCAGAGCCGCGATCTCGGCCATCATCCCGTCATCCACGTGCAGTCGGCCCGCGGTGTCGAGAATCAACGTGTCGCACAGCTTCTGGACGCCGATTTCCTGCGCCCGCCGGTACAGCGCGAGCACGTCGGTCTCGCCCTTGTCGGCGCGCGCCACCGGGACGTTGATCTGCCGCCCGAGAATCTCGAGCTGGTCCATGGCCGCGGGCCGGTACACGTCGAGACCGACCAGCAGCGGTTTGCGTCCGCGCTTGCGCAGCATGGCGGCAAGCTTGGCGCAGAATGTCGTTTTGCCCGACCCCTGCAACCCCACCACCATCACGACGCTGGTGGAGCGCTTGAGGTGGAACGGTGCCACGGTTCCACCGAGCAGCGCCGTCAGCTCTTCGTTGACGACGCGCACAATCTGTTGCTCGGGCGTGAAGCTCTTGTGAACCTCTTCCCCGACCAGACGGGTCTCGATGCGCGCGACGAAGTCCTTCACCACGCGGAAGTTGACGTCGGCTTCGAGCAGCGCGCGGCGCACTTCCTTTGCGGTTTCGCGCACGTCGCTCTCGGAGAGTTTCCCCCGGGAGCGAATGCCCGCGAACATACGCTCGAATTTTTCCGTCAGACTCTGAAACATGCACGTGCCCCGGCGTCACGCACGCCGTCACTGCTGCGCAACCGCTGGCTGACCCGTTGAAACGTCGGTGATGGCTCGAAACGGGAGGGCGGACCGGGGTGGCACGACCGTCCGAACGGCTTCAAAACTCACGGGACCCGTAAGCGATGGAGGGTACCAGACCCCGGGAACCGGGGCAAGTCCGAATCGGCAGGGGTGTTAGGGGGTTGGGGGACGCGGCGGACTCCGCTCGGCCTCGGGCGTCTCGTTGTCTCACGTCCTCGCGGTGGGCCGCGTCGCCCATCGCAGGTTGGCCGCCCGCTGCGGATTGTTCGCCAACGAGAGCCCTGCGTCCTCACGGGTCGCGCCAGTGTCTGAGTTCCGGGGCGGCCCCGCTGGCCGCCCACCCGCGCGCGCACGCCAGGGATCCGAGCCGACCCGTGAAGTCATTACTGGTTGATTTTTTACCGCCGTTACGAAGGTAAATATCACCCAACGATGGCGTTACGCGAGCGCCCGACCGTCATCCCCGGATGGCCCGGATCGAGGCCCCGTAGTCCGGAGTGCGAAAGATGGCGGTCCCGGCCACCATGATCTCGGCTCCGGCCTCCCGGGCCCGGCGGGCGGTCTCGGGAGTGATGCCACCGTCGATCTCGATGGCGAACTCGAGGCGCTGCTTCTCGCGGAAGCGGATGGCCCGCTCCACGTCGACGAGCGAGGTATCGATGAACGCCTGTCCCCCGAAGCCGGGGACCACACTCATCACCAGCAGCAGGTCGATCTCCTCGAGGTAGGGCTGAACGCGATCGAAGGGCGTGTCGGGATTGAAGGCCAGACCCGCCATGCCGCCGTGGGCTTTGATAGCGCGCAGGTCGCGGCGCACGTCGGTGCTGGCCTCGACGTGAATCGAGAGCACGTGCGTGCCCGCTTCCATGAACGCGGTGATGTAGCGATCCGGGTGCTCGATCATCAGGTGCGTATCGAGTGTGGTCTTTGCGACACGCGCCACCGTCTTGACCAGCGGCGGACCGAAGGTGATGTTGTTGACGAAGTGGCCGTCCATCACGTCGAGGTGCAGAAACTCCACGCCTTCCTTCTCGACGCGTGCAATTTCGTCGGCAAGGTGCGCGAAGTCACACGCCAGCAGGCTGGGCGCCACCGCGACGCGCGCGTCGCGCGCCGTATGTTCAACGCGAACTAGATGCGACCAGCTCAATGGACTCTCCTTCCCGGATCTGCTCTCCGGGGCGCGGCCGTTGGTCGATGATGGTATTGGGAAACACGCCGTCGCGGTCTTCGTAGCGTACGGATCCCACGCGGAATCCCAGCTTCTCCAGCTTTTCGCGCACGAAGAAGAGATCCTGCGAGGTGAGATCGGGCATCACGTACACGGTCGCCCCACCGGGAACCGACAGCACCACATCCACGGATTCACCCTCGTGGACTTCGTCACCCACGGGCGGACTGCTGGCCACCACGTGTTCGCGCGCGTCGCCGATGTGCTGCACCCGCGCCACGCGGCCCACCTGCAGCCCCTCGCTCTGCAGCACGCTGCGGCACTGGCGCAGCGACATGCCGCGAATTTCCGGCACCATGCGAATGCGCGTGCCCAGGCTCACCACCACCACCACCGACCGTCCCGGCTTGAGGTTTTCGTTGGCGTCGGGCTGTTGCGAGAGGATGAATCCCGCGGGTATCTGCGAATCGTAGTCGCTGCGTTCCACGCGCATGGTAAGCCCGATGCGGCTGAGCATGTCTTTGGCTTCGGCTTCGCTGGTGTTGCGCAGGTCGGGCACGATGACGGCGCTGCTCTGTCGCACCAGCATGGGCATGAGGATGTAATTGAAGGCGTAGATGCCGGCGAAGAAGAGTCCGGCCAGAACCAGAATGCGAATGAGTACGCCGCGCGCCTTCACGGCACGAATGTAGACCCGCTACGCGTCCGGCGTCAATTGTGTGAACACGTCGCCGGTTTCCAGGGCGTTGCCGGCGCGGAATTCGGCGGGCGTCATGGCGCGGCGGCCTTCGGGACGGAGCGTGTGGATTTCCAGCGCGCCCTCGCCGCAGGCCACCCGCAGCGGGTCGGTGGAGATCACGGTGCCGGGCGTGGTGCCGGCGGGCGCATCGCACGCGACGGCGGCGTCCACCTGCACACGGCGGCCGCGCAGAAAGGTGTACGCGCTCGGCCACGGCGTCATGGCGCGAATGCGGCGCGCAAGCGACGGAGCATCCTGCGACCAGTCGATGAGCCCGTGGCGTTTGCGGATCTTCTTCGTGTGGGTGGCAGCCGCATGATCCTGCACGATTTCCTTCAGGCTGCCGTCGAATACGCCGTCGAGTGTCTTCACCAGCAGACCGGCGCCCAGTTCGGCCAGGCGCGCCGTCAGTGTGCCGGCGTTGTCGTCGTCGGAGATGGGGGTTTCGGCGCGCAGCAGCATGTTGCCGGTATCAACGCCTTCGTCGATGCGCATGGTGGTGCACCCGGTGACGGCATCCCCCGCCAGAATGGCCGCCTGAATCGGCGACACACCGCGGTGGCGCGGAAGCAACGACGCGTGCACGTTGATGCACCCGAAGGGCGGCATGTCGAGCAGGTCGCGGCGCAGGATGAGCCCGAACGCCACCACCACGATCGCATCCGGCGTGTGCGCACGGATCGCCTGGACGCCCTGCAGGTAATCTTCCCTGGTCATGGTGAGCGTGGGAATCGAGAGCTCGAGCGCGC
>OBLQ010000224.1_pt1 | contig 20951 bp, 19 predicted proteins | sample 1519881 | NCBI WGS metagenome assembly OBLQ01 (sample SAMN01911456, study PRJEB22533) | soil metagenome | biome: Soil | place: Malaysia | collected 2012-04-30 | depth DG_metagenome m | reverse complement strand
AAGGAATCCTCTGCCAGGCATTGCTGCCTCGCGTGGATGGCCGGGGGCGGGCCATGGTCATGGAGATCCTGATCCCCAACGCGGCCATCCGGAACCTGGTTCGCGAAGACAAAATTCACCAGATCTATTCGGCCATGCAAACAGGCACGGGCCAGACGGGAATGCAGACCTTCAACCAAAGCCTCGCGAACGCCTACTTTCAGAAGTTAATCAGTTTGGAAACGGCGCTTTCGAGATCGTCGAATCCAGACGAATTGCAGGATTTAATTAACCGTGGGGTGACCTCGCCGCCGGCTGGCGGACGGGCCCCCGTCCGGCGGTAAGCAGAAAGGGAGGTAAGAGATCATGCCAGTATATACGTATCGCGGAGTCAACCGGGCGGGTGCCAACGTAACAGGAGAGCGCACGGCCGGTAGCAAGTCTGAGCTCACGGCGGCACTGCGCCGGGAGCAGATCAATGTCAGCAAGGTCTCCGAGAAGGGGAAGGAATTTAACATTCCGACCTTCGGAACCGGCGTGGACGCGAAGGAGTTGGCGATCTTCACGCGCCAGTTCTCCGTGATGATCGACGCAGGTTTGCCGCTGGTTCAGTGCCTCGAGATTCTGGCCGGCCAGCAGGAAAACAAGACGTTTCAAAAGATCCTGAACAGCGTCCGGGCCTCGGTAGAGGGCGGCGCGACGCTCTCGGCGTCGATGAAGCAGCATGAGAAGGTCTTCGACCCTCTCTATTACAACATGGTCGACGCAGGCGAGACGGGCGGTATTCTCGATACCATTCTTCAGCGTCTCTCCACCTACATCGAAAAGAACGTGAAGCTGAAGCGGGCCGTGAAATCAGCGATGATCTACCCGATTTCGGTGCTGAGCATTGCGGCCGGTGTGGTCACGTTGCTGCTGTGGAAAGTCGTGCCGATCTTCGTCGCCTTGTTCAATGGACTCGGCGTCGACCTGCCACTTCCGACCCGCATCGTCATCGCGCTGAGCAACTTCGTGGGAAGTATCTACGGGTTGATGATGGTGGTGTTCTTCGTCGGAGCCGTTTTTGCGCTGAAATTCTGGCACGGCACGCCTGCGGGTCGGATGGCGATCGACCGGGCGTTATTGAGACTGCCCGTGGTGGGGGTTGTGCTGCGGAAGATCGCAGTGGCGCGATTCACGCGGACACTCGGAACGTTGATTTCGAGTGGCGTGCCCATTCTCGAGGGTTTGGACATCACCGCTCGCACGTCGGGCAATGCGGTGGTGGAGAAAGCCATTTCACAGACGCGCAAGGCCGTCGAGGCGGGCCGCTCGCTCGTCGATCCGCTCAAGGAGACCGACGTTTTTCCAGGCATGGTGACGCAGATGATCGGCGTCGGCGAGCAAACGGGCGCGATGGACGCCATGCTCCAGAAAATTGCCGACTTCTACGAGGACGAAGTGGACTCCGCGGTAAAGGACATGCTGACGGCGATCGAGCCGATCATGATCATTTTCCTGGGCGTGGTCGTCGGCGGCGTTGTGATCTCGATGTATCTGCCGCTGTTCTCGTTGATCGGCAAGCTGGCAAGCGCACACTAGATCTGCGTCTCGGCCGCCCGGATGCAACCGTCCGATGAATCTTCGCCGGCGGCTTGGATTCGGGCGGAAGGTCGGAGCGCATCCGTACACCCGATATGGAATTCGCGTCGAATTTGAGTGAATGGCTGCCGTGGCTGGGCCGTGTCCGGTTCTTGGTCATTACCTTCCTTGTGGCGGTCGTTGTCGCCATACATCAGCTGACGCCGATCCCGCTTCCCGCGCGGACCCTATTCATCCTGGCGGCGGTATGGTACGCGTTGGCGACCGTATATCTAGTCCTCCAGCGTAAGGCTCCGGGAGCGCGATGGCACGCAGCGCTTCAGATGGTGCTGGATCTCGCTGTCGTCACCGGCGTCGTCTATTCGAGCGGTGCGCAGGACAGCTATTTCGTATCGCTCTACCTGCTGGCGATTCTGATGGGAAGCATTCTCTTTTCCCGTCGGGGCGCATTTCTGGTGGCGGGTATCAGCTTCGTCTTGCTTGGGTGTGTTGTCGAGCTAACGTACTATCAAATCATTCCACGGACGACGGCTTCCATGCCAGGCCCGCGGGCCCTCGAATCGTGGCTTGCAAGCAATCTCTTTGCCTTTTTTGCCGTGGCCTATTTGGGCGGCCTCTTGGCGGAAACCCTTCGCAGCAAGGGCGTCGAACTAAGAGAGAAGAGCGAAGAGCTGAAAGACCTGCAGGCTTTCAACCGCGACATCATTGAGTCCATGCGCGGCGGCTTGGCGACAACGGATCTCGACGGCCGCATCCTTCTGCTGAACCGGGCCGGCGCCGAGATCACAGGGTACGGTTTCGACCTCGTTCGGGGCGAAAAGATCGCGGACGTATTCCCTGGCTTCTGGCCGGTGGAGATGGACGCGTACGGCAATCCGCTCGCTCTGCGCAAGGAAATCGAATTCCGGACTCCGGCCGGCGTGACCCGCTTTCTCGGCCTGTCAATCTCGCCCCTGCGTACCGGACACAACGAGGCCAGCGGCTTTGTATTCAACTTCCAGGACTTGACGGAACTGAAGCGGCTCGAGCGAGAAGTTGTCACCAAGGACAGGATGGCTGCTCTCGGCCGGCTTTCGGCGGCGATCGCGCACGAAATTCGCCAGCCCCTCACCGCCATGACCGGCGCGCTCAAGGAGCTCGCGCGGCTCGCGCCGCTGGAAGACGACGACAAGAGGCTCGTCCAAATCGTCAGCCGTGAGTCGCAGCGGCTGAATCAGATCATCACCGAATTCCTCGATTACTCGCGCGAAAAGACCTATGCATTCTCGGACGTTGACTTGGCTGCGATTCTGGAAGAGACGCTGCTGCTTCTCGAACGGAATTCCGGTGCGTCGAGCAAGTACCGCATCGAGAGAAATTTCGCGGCGCGGAATCTGGCTGCCCGCGCCGACCGAGATGCCATGAAGCAGGTCTTCTGGAACCTTTGCAACAACGCCCTGCGCGCCATGCCGGAAGGCGGCGTGCTTGCGGTAGGTGTTGATGCGGGCCCCGAGTGGGTAAGGGTCTCCATCCGTGATACCGGGACCGGGCTGGACTCCCGAACAGCGAGCCGCATGTTCGAACCATTTCAATCGGCATTTGTCGGAGGCACAGGACTCGGCCTGGCGATCGTGTATCAGATCCTCCAGGCGCACCGGGGCCGCATCCGCGTCGAGGCTGAAAAAGGACGCGGAGCTGAATTCATCGTCGAACTGCCGCGGGCTGGGCGGGCCCGCTCCGGGGCTCGCCCGGTTCCCGCTGCCGAGCCGGAACTTCTGCGGCCGGTAGGGAGGGGGTAGGGGATCCATGGCCCACCTTCTGATTGTCGACGACGAGCGATCGATTTGCGAACTGCTGGAGATCAGTTTTCGAAAAGAAGGTCACAGGGTCGAAGTGGCTACCAATGGGGAGGCGGCCAAGCGGCGGCTCGCTGGCCAGATGTTCGATATCGTCGTATCTGATATCTGCATGCCCGATATGGACGGCGTGGAGCTATTGCGCTTCTGCAAAGAGATCTCTCCCGCCACTACCTTTATTCTGATCACCGGGGTTCCCACGCTCGACACGGCCATCGACGCCGTCAATTTCGGCGCCGACCGCTACGTGATCAAGGGAGACCGTCTGCTCGATGAGCTTCGGCCTGCTGTGCAACGGGTGGCTGAAAGCCTGGCGTTGAAAAAGGAAGCGGGATATCTCCGGCGCGAGCTACGCCGCCTGACCGGACTCGACCACATCATTGGGACCAGTCCGAAGATGCGCGCCATTTTCGAGCTGATCGAAAACATCGCTCCCCAATCGAGCCGCGTTCTGATCACGGGCGAAAGCGGCACGGGCAAAGAGCTCGTCGCACGCGCCATTCACGAAAACAGCGCCCGCGCCAAGAATCCCTTCATCACCATCAATTGCGGCGCCTTTCCGGAAACCCTCTTGGAATCCGAACTCTTTGGCTATCTCAAGGGAGCGTTCACCGGGGCGAACGAGAACCGGCGCGGGTTGTTCCAGGCAGCCCATGGCGGCACGCTGTTCATGGATGAGATCGGCAATATGAGCGTCACCATGCAGGTGAAGCTCTATCGCGTTCTTCAGGAGGGTAAGGTCCGTCCGATCGGAAGCACGGAGGAGTCCGACGTGGACGTACGCGTGATCGCTGCGACGAACAAAGACCTCGAAAAGGAAATCGCCGAGGCTCGCTTTCGCGAGGATCTCTACTATCGCCTGAGCGTCATCCCTATTCACCTCCCACCGCTTCGGGAGCGCCACGAGGACATTCCGTTGCTGGCTCGGGAGTTCTTGGAGAGATTTTCGAAGTCGATGGGCAAAAGAACCGCGGGCATCGAGCCCGAAGCTATGCGGCGCCTGGAAGTCTACGACTGGCCCGGAAACGTGCGCGAACTGGAGAATACGATCGAGCGCGCCGTGGCTCTGGAGAACGGTTCCCGGGTCTCCATCGAGGCCCTGCCGGACCGCATTCGCAACCACTTCCAGGAAACAATTCCCGCCGTGTCGCACAACGGCCATGGGGCGACCCTGCCTGCGGAAGGCCTCAATCTCGAGGAGCACATCCAGGAGATCGAAAAATCCTATTTGCTCGCTGCCCTGGAACGCTCCGGCGGGGTACGTACGCGCGCCGCTGAACTCCTGAAGATGTCCTACCGTTCCTTCCGCCACTACGCCAAAAAGTACAGCGTCTAGCGCCAGTCGCGGCAGGCTTGATGGAAACTTACCGGTGTTGCCTCCCAGACTCATCAAAGCGGTGCACCCCCCTCGCGTGCGTTTCCCGAGGTGGCGGTTTCGGTCATTTCCCTATGTCAAAAAGTGTCGCTCCTCTGGCGAATTGGCGGAGATTGACCCGCAAGGTGCGTGAGTCGCTAGTTCTGTGCTTCGCGCATCTTATTGAAATCGTGAGGTATAATTGCCTTGTGTCGCGAAGGTTAACTTTGGGTGCTGCGGTGGCATCGCCCTTGCGAGATATCACGCCGTACCCCGCCAGGGAGTACAAGAGAGATTATGGAGAGACGCTCCTAGGAGAAGAGAATGAATAAGAGAGAGAAGGGCTTTTCGTTAATTGAGTTGCTGATCGTCGTGGCGATCATTCTGATCATCGCGGCGATCGCGATTCCGAACCTGATGCGCGCTAAGATCGCCGCCAACCAGTCGGCGGCGGTGGGCTCGCTTCGCACGATTTCCTCGGCCGAGGCGACTTTCTCGTCCACGTACAACGATGGCTACACCTTGACGCTCGCTCAGCTGGGCGGCGCGGCGGGTGCGGCACCCGTGTGCATGGTCAACGCAGAGCTGATTGACGAAGTGTTGGGACAGGATCCCGCCACGAAGAGCGGTTACACGTTCACCTTCACGCCGAACGGCGTAGCTGCACTGACCGCCGGGATTCCCGCAGCTTGCGGTGTCTCGGGTGACACTGGGTTTTCGGTGTCCGCATCGCCCCTTTCGACATCAACCGGCTCAGCCCGCTATTGCATCGACGAAACGGGTGTTGTAAGGGTCGATCCGACCCCTGGCATCCTTGCGGCGATACCTGCTCCTTGCTCTGGATCGGGCTTTCCTCCGTTGCAGTAACGCGTAGAGCGATCTGGGGAGGAGGCCATGCTTCCTCCCCTTTTTTTTAGGTTCCGCAGGGCTTTTAGAAGTTAGCCAGTGAATGAAATGCTTGAAACTACCTCCAATTCGAAGCGGATGAAGCGCGACGAACGCGGCTTTTCACTGATCGAACTGCTAATCGTAGTCGCGATCATTCTGGTCATCGCGTCAATCGCGATTCCGAACCTGATGCGCGCTAAGATGTCTGCGAACCAGGCTGCTGCAGTCTCAGCGCTCAGAGCAATCACCAGCGCCGCTGTCGTTTATTCCTCGACCTACAGTAACAGCTTCCCGCCTACTCTTGCCGCTATGGGAGGCCCGGCGGGAGGAATTCCGACTTGCAACGCATCGATCCTGCTGGATGAGGTCATTGCCACGCCGCCTTACCAAAAGAGCGGCTACCGATACAGCTATCTGCCACAAGGCGCCCCGATCCCGGTCCCGCCGCCAGGCTGCGCGCCTGGGTTCAATGGATATTTGGCGACTGCCGCTCCGTTGGTCGTCGGCCAAACTGGGCAGGTGAGTTATTGCAGCAATGAACCCGGCGTGATTCGCTTCGATCTCACCGGACTTCCACCAGTGAGCCAGGCTGCTTGTAACGCTCTTCCAGTCCTCCAGAACCAATAATCGGGACGCTGCCGATTCTGCTCCCCTACGACCCGCAGTTCCTGCTAACCTCGATTTCGTGCTCATCCTGATGCTTGCGATGCTGGTGCTTCCTGCCAATGCACTACCGTCCAGCGACGCGAAGGCCACGGTGCACGAATTGGAAGCTCGCTACAGGGGCGCGCAGACCTTGAAAGCTGCATTCTTTGAGCGTTACACGGATGGCAAGGGAGGTGTGGTGGCCGAATCCGGCACGGTCTACTTCTCGCGTCCGGGCCGCATGCGCTGGGAATATGAGTCTCCGGAACGGAAACTTTTCCTGGTGGACGGCAAGAACGTATGGTTTTACGTTCCCGCAGACGGAACAGCCAGCCGCGCCAAATTAAAAGAGAGCTCCGACTGGCGCACCCCGTTCGCCTTGCTGGCGGGCAAGGCCGACCTGGCGCGGTTGTGTCGCGAGATCCAGATTGCCGACCCAAGCGCCGAAATGGCCGGCGAGCACAGCGACGCGCGGGTGCCGCCGGGCGATACTCTACTGCGGTGCATCCCGCGTGGCGAATTGGATGGCGCTGGAGATTCGACCCGGGAAATTCTCTTTGAGGCCGATCCCCAAGCGCGTCTGGTTCGCGTTTTGATCCGCGAGCAAGGAAACGTCGAAACCGAATTTCGCTTCGGCAATTGGCAGGAGAACATCGCAATTCCGGAAGTAAAGTTTCATTTTCAGCCGCCTCCTGGGGTCGCAGTCGTCGACGAGGAGTCGCTAGCCGGCGCAATTCGCTGAACGCGCTCCAACGCCCGCCCTCTCCGGCATGCCACGCACTCGTCCCGCGCTTGCTGGGATGGAGCGTGTAGACGCGGTGACGCTTCCGCAACGATCGGGCTGCCCACACGCATTTCTGCGCACGATCGAGAGCCCACGGCGTGTCCGTCGAGCGTGGGGTGAGAGACATTCAAGCGCAGCCTTTCGCGGGGAAGACTTGCCTGCATGATTTCGGGCGATTGACGCTTTGCGCGGTTGTCACATCCTATGAACGTTCCCTTTTCCCGGCGTGCGATCTGTCGGAGAAGGGGTATGCTAACCTGTAGGTGTTTCGCCTCCGCGCGGGCGAGTGCGTGACAGGACGGTAATGGCCGAATTCGTGTGCAAAGTCGGGGACGCTTCAGGCCGCGTCTTCCACCAAGTGGAGACGGCGCAATCCGAGGACGAGGCCAGGCAGAAGCTGGCCGACCGCGGTTTCTACGTTTTTTCCGTGCGCCATCATTTCGATCTGCTGGCGCAATTTACCCAGGCGCGCCGCGAGCGCACGATCCGTCCAAACGACTTCCTGATTTTCAACCAGCAGTTCAATACACTAATCAGAGCTGGGCTGCCCATCCTGAAGGCGCTTGATCTACTGGCAGAACGCGCCGCAGCTCCCCGTCTTCGCCCCATCTTGATCGAAGTGCGTGACCGTGTCCGGGACGGCGCTCTCCTCTCCGAAGCCCTTGCCGCCCAAGGCTCGTTCCCTCCCGTGTACGTCACGGCGATCACCGCCGGCGAGCGAAGCGGCAACCTGACAGGCGTTCTCGATCAGTATATTGCCTATCTGCGCGTGAGCACGGGCTTCCGCACACGCCTGGTCTCAGCCTTGATCTATCCGGCAGTCCTGGTGGCCGCCGTGGTGTTTATCATGGCTTTTTTGGTTACGTACGCGATGCCCCGGTACGCCGCGCTTTACAAGGAGCTCGACGTTCCTTTGCCGGCGCCTACTCGCATCTTGCTGGCCCTGGCGATTCCGTTACGGACCTATTTCCTCATTTTCATTGCCGTCGTCGTAATCGGTGGCATCGCGATCTTTCTCTGGACACGATCGGATCGAGGAGCCTTGGCGATCGATCGCTTAAAGCCGCACTTACCCGCGTTTGGCGATATCTGGCTAAAGGCGCAGCTGGCCCAACTCGTGCGCACGCTGTCCACGCTTCTGGGAGGAGGCAGTCCTCTGGTCCCGGCGCTGCACACTGCCGCCGCAGCCACTAGCAGCGCCCTGGTCTCAACCTCGATCCAGCAAGCGGCGAGTCGGGTGAAGGAAGGGCAGTCGCTGCACGCGAGCCTGGCCGAGACCCGGCTGATTCCGGACCTCGCGCTTGAAATGATTGAGGTCGGCGAGGCCTCTGGCGCGCTTTCTTCGATGCTGACGAGCGTGGCGGAATTCTACGAAGAAGAAGTGAACACTCGGTTACAGCGCGCGCTCACCTGGATTCCCATCGTGATTTTGGTGGTTATGGCCGTTGTGATAGGCTTCATTTTGATCTCACTGTATCTGCCCATGTTTTCCCTTCAGGTCGGCTCGGGCGGAGGGTAAGGTTCCATGGCAACGACGAGCAACAATCCAACACCCGGCACTGCGGCGGACGACGCCGCCGAGCGCGAGCAGGCACGCCGCCTGGCTGAACGCTACCGCTGTCCCTTCATCGACCTTCGCGAGCAGCGGATCGATCCGGAACTGTTTCGGAGCATCCCGGCAGAGCTGATGTTCCGCTACAGCTTCGTGCCTCTCGAGGCGCGCGATTCGACTCTTGTGGTAGCGATGGCCGACCCGAGCCAGCTGCACCTCACTGACGAGCTCTCCCTGCTTCTGGGCAAGCGCCTGCACATCAAGGTCGCCACCGCCTCGCAGATCGGCGATCTGCTCAAGCGCACCGAGCAATCGCAGCGAGTGCTCGACCAGGCTACGGAAGGGTTCACCCTCCAGGTGGTGAGCGAAGAGGAGGGCGACGAGAATATTTCCATGGAAAGGCTCACGCGCGATACCGGCGTGAGCCCCGTCGTTCGTCTGGTCGACACCGTGATCTTCACGGCGCTTGAGCGGCGCGCGAGCGATATCCATATAGAGACACGCAACGCCGATGTGGTCGTGAAGTATCGAATCGATGGCGCGCTGCAATACGCCATGCAGCCTCTGGCTAAGGACTGGCACGCCACGATCCTGTCGCGCATCAAGGTGATGAGCGAGCTCGACATTGCGGAGCGGCGCGTCCCTCAGGACGGCCGTTTCCGAGTGCGTTACAAGGGTCGCTTCGTTGATTTTCGCGTTTCCATCATGCCCTCCGTATACGGTGAGGATGCCGTCCTGCGCGTGCTCGACAAGGAGACTCTCAGCGAAAAATTCCGCAATCTCACGCTGGATGTGGTTGGCTTCGATCATGAGGAACTTACCCGCTTCCGCCGCTACATCCATGAGCCCTACGGCATGGTGCTGGTGACGGGACCCACCGGTTCCGGCAAGACCACCACGCTCTACGCCGCCATCAACGAGATCAAGAATGACGAGGACAAGATCATCACCATCGAGGATCCCGTCGAGTACCAGGTCCGCGGCATCACTCAGATTCCCGTGAACGAGAAGAAGGGTCTTACCTTCGCGCGCGGTCTCCGCTCCATCCTGCGTCACGATCCCGACAAAATCATGGTCGGCGAAATTCGCGACCAGGAAACCGCCCAGATCGCCATCAACTCCGCCCTTACCGGCCACTTGGTCTTCACCACCGTTCACGCCAACAATGTCACCGACGTGATCGGGCGCTTCATCAACATGGGCGTCGAGCCCTACAATTTCGTCTCCGCCCTCAATTGCATTCTGGCGCAGCGCCTCGTCCGCGTTATCTGCGATAACTGCAAGAAGAAGGTTTCCTATGCACAGGATGTGCTGCGCGAATCCGGACTGGATCCCGCGGAATGGGGCGGCGTACCGTTTTGCGAAGGCGCCGGTTGCCTGGAATGTTCCGGCAGCGGGTACCGCGGCCGCACGGCCATCGCCGAGCTTCTCGATCTGTCCGACCGCATCCGCGAAATGATCATTGATCGCCGCCCGACCTCCGAAATCAAGCGCGCTGCCCGCGACGAGGGCATGACGTTTCTTCGCGAGTCGGGTCTGCGCAAAGTGCGCGCGGGAATCACGACCCTGCGCGAAATCAATAAGGTGACCTTCCTTGACTAGCCTCGCCAGCTCGGCCAGCCTTGCGACCAGGCTCTACAAAATACGCCTTGTCCGGCGGGTCGACCGTTGGCTGCACGCTATGCCGCATCCCTCGCTGGTGGTCGAGATCGCAGCAGACCATGTGGCCGCGGCGCGGTGGGGAAGCGCGCGCGGCCATCTCGACGCGCTGGGCGTGGAATCGCTGCCTGCCGGTGCGGTGATGCCGTCGCCGATCGAGACCAACGTCACGCAGCCCGATGCCGTTCGCTCAGCGCTTCGGCGCGTCTTTAGCCGCGTTGCGCACCGTGGCGTCCCCCTGGCGCTCCTGGTCCCGGATATGGTCGTCCGTGTTTTCATCCTATCGTTCGACAGTCTCCCGCGACGATCCGAGGAGGCCCTGCCGCTTCTGCGCTGGCGGTTGAAGAAAAGCGTGCCGTTCGATGTAGACGAGACGGTCATTTCCTGGATGCGGCAGAGCGGCCGCGATCAGAATCTGGAAGTGATCACGGCGGTCGCGCGCCAGCAGATCGTTCGCGAGTATGAGGAGGTGGTTCGCTCCGTCGGCGGCCATGCGGGAGTGGTGATGAGCTCCACGCTGGCCGCGGCACCGCTGCTCGAGGACCGCGGGGCCACGCTGCTCGTTCGTCTCTGCTCCAAGACCATGACTACGGTCATCGTTCACGGCTCGAATCTGTGCGTCTACCGCTCGACGGAAATGCCGGCGGACGCCGCCCTTCTCGATCCGCAGGCCATGCTCGATGAAGTGTTTCCGGCCGTCGCCTACTACCAGGACACCTGGGGCGCCACCATCGATCGCGCGCGGCTCGCAGGCTTTGGCGAGAGAGAGGACGTGTTTCGCAGCGCCTTGGCCGGAGAACTCGACGTCGGCGTCGCCTCGATCGCCGAGGCCGAACACGCGCGCGATCTCGAAGGGGCGGCGAGGGACCTACTCCCGCATGGTCTTGACTCGCTGGTCGGCTGGATGATGAACGCAGGCTCCTGAGCGCAAACGGGACAGAAATGAAACTTCGCCTCAATCTCGCCACCGCACCGCAAGCGAATCACCGGCCTTTTGTTGTCGCCACGACGCTGGTTGGTACATTGGGCCTTCTGGCGCTCGCCTTGCTCTCGCACGCGGCCTACGTCTCGTGGCAATCGGGCCGCCAACTGCGGGCCGATACCGACCGTTGGGAAGCCCAGATAAGAACGGACCGCCAGAGGCAGCGGGAACTCCAATCGTATTTCCACAGTGCGGCGGCGCGGGAGGTGCTGGACCGCTCCGAATTTCTAAACTCGCTGATCGACGAGCGCAGCTTCCCCTGGACGCAGATCTTTATGGATCTCGAGCAGACTCTTCCGCCCGGCGTTCGCGTGGTCAGCATTTCGCCTAGCCTGATGGACGGCCGCGCTGAAGTAAAGCTCGAAGTCGGATCGGACACCGACGAGGGCAAGATTCGGTTTCTGCAAGCCATCGAGAAATCGACGAAGTTTTCGGGGCTGGTCGTAACAAGCGAGCGGCGGCCGAATCAGGCGGGCGCGCCGGACAAGATCATCCTCGAACTCACCGTGTGGTACTCGACGATATGATGCGGAACGGCGACTGGCAACGCTGGAAGAAATGGACCGGCATCGCGCTGGGCGTCCTTTTGGCCGCGGATCTCGGCTTGGGGTCATTTCTGTGGGCAGCGGCGCGCGAGGGGCCCCAGGCCATGCGCGCCAGGCGCGACCGCCTGGAGGTCCAGGCGAAGTTGCTCAGGGCGGATCTGGATCGCGGCGAGAAGATTCGGCGCTCGTTGCCGCAGGCGGGAAAGGAGTGCGAGGATTTCTATCAGCAGGCGTTTCTGGATGCCTCGACCGGCTACTCCCGAATCGAGGCGGACCTGAGTTCGATTGCCTCGAAGGCCGGTGTGAGGACGTCAGGGTTTGCGTTCAAGCAGAAGGAAGTCAAAGACCGTGGCGTCACGGAAATTTCGATCGGCACCAGCGTCGACGCCGATTACCCTGCGGTCATCCAGTTCATCAACGGGCTCGAGCGCTCGAAAAATTTCTATCTCCTCGACGGTTTGCAGTTGGCATCGGCCAGCGCGGGAGCAATTCGCCTGCAGCTTCAGCTGCACACTTATTTCAGGAACTGAACGATGCGACGGCGCGCGGAACTCTATCTTCTCGGAGGGCTTCTGGTCCTTCTCGTCGCGTTGCTTTATTTCACCACCCGAAGCCATGTCCCCGGCCTTCCTGGCGTACTCGATGCCGACACCAAATTTCAACCGCTCGACGTAGAGGAGCCGCAGCTCCACCTCGATCTCCTCGAGAAGATTCAGAAACTGCAATACTCCGGGGCCCACAGGAATATCTTCGTGGCGATGCCGCCGCCCCTCCCGACGCCCCCGCAACGTCCCGCTGTTGCAGAGCCCAAGCTGCCGCCTGCTCCCCCGCCGCTCGAGGTCCCGGTCACGTTTTTCGGGTACGCCTCTCATCCCGGCACCGGAAAGCGGGTGGCTTTCTTCACCAGCGGAGATGACGTCTTGGTCGTGGCTGACGGAGACACGTTCTTGAATCGCTTCCGGCTCGTCCATATCGGCGACGCCGCTGCCGACGTCGAAGAAATTTCAAGCGGCCGCCATCAGATGATCCCCATGGTCCAGCCGCCTCAGGGATCGATGCCATGACCGGGTGCAGGAAGTTCGAAATTCGCGCTTTGACTGCCGGCTCACGGGCGCGGCGCCGTTCGCAGGAATCCGGCTTCGCGTACATCATGGCTCTGTTCATGATCCTGGCGGTCATCATTGCCTCACAGATTGCGCTGCAGAATCTCGCCATTCAGGGCCGCCGTCAGCGCGAAGAACAGATGATCTGGCGCGGCGAACAGTGTGAACGGGCCATTAAGCTCTACTATCGCAAGACCGGACACTACCCGCAGACCTTCGACGAACTCCAAAAAGGACTGCCGGAGCTTCACTTTTTGCGTTCCGCTGCCTACAAAGACCCGATGAACAAAGCTGACGGTTCCTGGAGGATGATCTACGTGAACGCCTCGGGACAGATCATCGGCAGCGTGCGCTATGCCACGTTGCAGCAGATGGCTCTGATGGATTTGAACGGCGGTAAGATACCCGAGCAGGCTGTGCTTCCGGGCGCCGTCGCGGCTTCGAGCATGGCCTCTGAAGCGTCGAAAGCCTCGGAGACGGATCAAAAGTCGGAGCTGTCGGGACAGCCCACGCCGCCAGCCCAAGCCGCCAAGCCGCCCGACCAGGCGCCCGCTTCGCCGGTCCAGGCGCCAACCCCGCCAGAGCAGGAACCCACTCCCATGGCGCAACTCAAGCCAACTGGGCCCGTTGAAGGCCCAGTCCTCGGAGCATTCCTGACTGGTGTGGCGGGCAAAGCGGATCGGCCCTCCGTAAGGGTCTACAAGGGCGGGAAAAAGTACATTGAGTGGGAATTTATTTGGAATCCGGTCGAAGACCAGGCTCGCGCTGTTCAGCAGGGGCTTGCTCCGCAAGGGGCACTTCCGGGCCAGCCGGGCAAGCCGATCATTCCCGGCGGTATTGGCACGGCCCCAACTTTCGGCGCCCCTGGCTTTGGTGGCTCAATCGTGCAGCCCACGACGCCTGCTCCGGCCCCGCAGGAGTGATGCACCGTGTGAAGTCGTAGCGGCCGATTCTTCGCCCTTTGCAAAATCCGTTGCAAAGATGCAAAATGTGTTCAGTAGCACCAGGCGCTGGCAATCGGCACGTGGATTCGCGCAGCGCCCGTCGAGGAGCCACACCCAACTATGGCTGTCGAAATCGCAAGGGGCGTAACGCTCGAAAAGCCGGGGGAGGACGCGAGCTTCCTGAAAGAGGAAGGCATTCTGTTCTCGTCGCTTGACAAGGTAGTCAACTGGGCGCGTCGGAGTTCGATCTGGCCCATGTCGTTCGGTCTCGCCTGCTGCGCCATCGAAATGATGTCAATGGCGGCCTCTCGCTACGATATCTCCCGCTTTGGCGCCGAAGTTTTTCGCGGCTCGCCCCGCCAATCTGATTTGATGATTATTGCCGGCAGGGTCTCCAACAAGATGGCTCCGGTGATCAAGCAGCTCTACGCGCAGATGCCCGAACCCAAGTGGGCCATTTCGATGGGAGCGTGCGCTACCTCCGGCGGCGTCTTCAATAATTACGCCATCGTTCAGGGTGTCAACCAGGTGATTCCCATCGACGTCTACGTGCCCTGTTGCCCTCCGCGTCCCGAGGCTCTTCTCTACGCCGTCTTCCAGATCCAAAAGAAGATCGACCGAGACCGCGGCAGCTTCCTTCGTTCACTTAACATCAGCAAGAGTTAGCAGTTCTGGTGGTTGACCCATCCGGGAACGGCCTGTAGATTTGCTGTGCGTCGGAGGCCCGGCGTGCGTAATCCGAGTACAAATCAGAAGACAAGAGAAAATAGAATCCAGGGAGATGAAGCAAGATGACCTACTACGGCGGCAAAGAACTGGCAGCAGCTTTTCGGACTGTACGGAGGAATACGATTCAAATCGCGCAAGATATCCCCGAGAACCGCTACGATTTCAAGGCCGCGCCGGATGCCAGGACGGTTTCGCAAACGCTGGCCCATATCGCTTTTGGGTCGGAAATCGCGCTTCACATCCACGGCAACCGCATCGACGATCTCATGAAGCTGAATTTTCCGGAGCTGATGCAGAAGATCATCGCAGAGGAGTCGAAGGCCCGCAGTAAGGCGGAGATCATCGCGCTGCTGCAATCGCAAGGTGAGAAGTTTGCTTCCTACTTGGAAGGCTTGCCGGAGCCGTTCTTGGCCGAACGCGTGGCCATGCCGCCCGGAGCCGACCCGGCGTCCAAAAGCCGCTTCGAGATGCTGCTCTCGCCCAAGGAACACGAGATGCATCATCGTGCGCAACTGATGACGATCGAACGGATGATCGGCGTCGTGCCGCATCTCACCCGGCAACGGCAGGAGCAGATGGCGCGAGCGCAGTCCGCGCAACGCTAAGCGGCCCGGCGGCAGGGGGCGCGCCGCGAATGTGCCAGGCCGCCCTACCGGACCTCCGCTGTGCCGCCGTCAAATTCGAGGACGCTGCCCGGTGAGAAATGTTCGCGGCGTACGTAGCCCATTCCGATCGCCGCGCCTGCAGCCGGCGAGAATGCAGAGCTTGTCACGCTACCGACTTCAGTGGTGCCGGCGCGCAGCTTGGTGCCCGGAGGCGGGGGAGTGGCAGTCGAAAACTTGAGCGAGACGCGCCGGCGGTTGACGTGGCCCCGCGAGCGAACGCGCTCGACGATTTCCTGTCCCGTGTAGCAGCCTTTGTTGAAGCTGACGTGCGAGTCTTCCAGCGCGGCTTCATGCGGGATCATCTGGTCGTTGAAATCGATAGGGAACCACGGAACCTCAGCTTCGAGCCGTAGCGTGTTGAACGTCGCCATCCCAATCGGCGCGCCACCATGCGCGCGAACGCGTGCGAGCAATCTGCGCCAAAGCGCGGGCAGGACTTCGCGGCGGGCAATCAGTTCCGCGCCGATCTGGCCGAAATGTGAGCGTCGGAGTAAGTGACACTCGAATCCCTCAACTGTAGAATCCCGGATGGCCGGCTCGCGGAGCGAGCCGAGCGACACGCCGCACGCCTCCTTAACCACCTCTTCCGCATGGGGACCCTCGACTGCCAGACTGCCCATCTCATCCGTTAGGTCTTCGATCCGCACCTGCGAGGCGATGACATATCGTCGGAGCGTGGTGATCGCGCGCTCTCGCACGGACGCGTGGGACAGCACGAGCAGCTTCTCTTGCAGCGCGTACACCTCGAGCTCCGCGAGAATGTGGCCCTGCGGAGTGAGCAGCAAGGCGAGCGTACCGCTGCCCGCGGCGAGGGATTTGATGTCGTTCGATGTAATCGCATGCAGATACGAAACGCGGTCGCGTCCCGTGAGTGTTAAGATGACGTGCAAGTTTGTATCGAAGAGCGCTACCGCTTCGCGCGCCACGCGGTACTCCTCCTTGAAATTCGAGAAATTCTCGGGCAGCACGCAACCTTCGAATTCCGCCAGTCGCGCCCCGGCCGCGCGATGTTCCTCGATCAAGGGAGTGTCCGTCGCCATGGATCTCCTCACGTCTTCAGCACTGCACTGTTTATCTTATCAGACGGCTGCGGGTGAATTCGAAGCGCGAAGCCAGAGTGCACGCGTGCCGCGGTATGCTAAATTTATTGTTAGGTATGAGCCTCGGAATTTACATTCAGGTGCCCTTCTGCCAGACGAAGTGCACGTACTGCAATTTTCATACGGGTGTCGTCTCGCGCGACCGGTATGAGCCGTATGCGAACGCCGTCTGCCGCGAGATTGCCGACTCCCAGTCGTTCGCAGGGCCTGCCGTGGACACCGTCTACGTCGGAGGAGGCACGCCGAGCCTGCTCGTCCCTTCTGCTCTGGCCAAGATTCTGGATGCACTCGGCCGTGCGTACCGCATCGAGGCCGGCGAGGTGACGCTTGAAGCCGACCCCGAAACCGTCACGCCGGAAAAGGCATCCTCGTGGTTTGCGGCGGGCATCAATCGCATCAGCTTGGGAGTACAGTCATTCCATGATAGGGAGCTCCAGTCGGCGGGACGGATGCACCGCCGCGACGACATTTTTCGGGCCGCGGACCTGCTTCGCACGGCTGGCTGCCGCAATCTCAGCATGGACCTGATCGTCGGCCTGCCGCACCAGACCGAACGATCATGGGAAGACTCCGTCAGCGAGTTGCTGCGCATCTATCCTGAACACGTCTCTGTTTACATGCTCGAACTCGACGAAGGCAGCCGCCTCGGTAGAGAGGCGCTCGCGGGCGGCGTGCGCTACAGCGCCGGCGCGATTCCAACCGACGACGCGATGGCCGATTTCTACGAATCCGGCTGCGCGCGGCTCAACGGAGCCGGTTACGAGCATTACGAAATCTCAAACTGGGCGCAGCCAGGCCGCCGTTCACAGCACAATTTGAAATACTGGCGCCGTGAGCCTTATCTCGGCTTCGGCGCCGGCGCCCACTCCTTCGATGGCGTCATGCGCTGGGCCAACGTGCACGATCCGGCCCGCTACGTCTCCTTGATCGAGCAGGGCGGTTCGCCGCGCGAGCAGATCGAGCCGGTCCTGCCGTTCCAGGCGCTCGACGAAGAGTTCTTTCTCGGCCTGCGTCAACTTGAGGGGATCGAACTCTCGCGAATCGAGCGCGAATTCGGCGAGCTCCTGCCGCAGCGGCTCGCCACGCTGCGTTTGCGGATCGAACGTCTGCAGGAGCAGGGTCTTATCGAGATGGACGGTACGCGCATGCGGATTGCTCCCAATCGCCTCACCGTCTCGAATGAAGTGTTTGTGGAGCTGTTTGGCTGAGCCTGCGCGATGCGGATTCGGACCGCGAGCCGTGGCCGCGCCGACCTAATTCTCCAAACCGAGCGAGCGGATTTTGTGCAGGAGCGTCTTATAGGATACGCCGAGGCGTTCGGCGGCGCGCGTCTTGTTCCACTTCGTTTCCCGCAGCGCGTTGTGAATCTTGAATCGCTCCACGTGGGCCACGGCGCGCTGCGAGACTTCCTCGAGGGGACCCTCCCATAGAAATTGTTCGGCCAGCATGCCGTCCGGCAATTCTTCGGGCGCGGGTTTTGCAGCGGGCAATTGCAAGGATTCCGCATCGATTTTGGACGCATTTGCGAGGATCGCGGCGCGCTCGATGGCATTCTGCAATTCGCGCACGTTTCCCGGCCAGGTGTAGGACAGCATGCGGGCGCGCGCGTCCTTCGTGAGCTCGAGGGACGGTTTTCGAAACTCGCGCTTGAAGCGCTCGAGAAAATGCTCGGCGAGCAGCAGCACGTCGTCACCGCGCTCGCGCAGCGGCGGAATCGTAATGGGCACGGCGGAGATTCGGAAGTAGAGATCGTCGCGAAACGTCTTTTCGGCAACGGCCGCGCGAAGATCCTTGTTGGTGGCCGTCAGGATGCGCACGTTCACTTCGATTTCCTGCGTGCCTCCCACGCGCTCGAAGCGGCGCTCCTCGAGAACCCGCAGCAGTTTGCTCTGAATTGCCGGCGGCAGCTCGCCGATTTCGTCGAGAAACAGCGTGCCGCGATGCGCCAATTCCAGCTTTCCAATCTTGCGCGCTCCCGCGCCGGTGTAGGCTCCCCGCTCGTGACCGAACAGCTCGTTCTCGACGAGACCCTCGGGTATGGCCGCGCAATTCAGCGCCACGAACGGATGCTCCGCCCGCGGGCTCAGGTGATGAATCGCTCGCGCGAAGAGTTCCTTGCCCGTTCCGCTTTCTCCGAGCAGCAGGACGGTCGAATCGGTGGCGGCCACGCGCTGCGTCATCTGGCTGGCTTCCTTCATCGCGGGATGCTCGCCGACGATCCGCGGAAAACCGTACCGCGCCGCGTATTCCTCGCGAAGCAACAGATTTTCGCGCAACAGCTCCTGCTGTTTCGCGGCGCGCTCGAGCAAGAGCTTGAGATGATCTAAATCGACGGGCTTCTGGATGAAGTCGAAGGCGCCTTCTTTCATGGCCGTCACAGCTTCTTCCACGGAGCCGTATGCGGTCACCAGAATCACGGGGAGCGTGGGCTCGGCGCGGCGGGCCTCCCGCAACACATCAATCCCGGACGCGCCAGGGAGTTTCAGATCGGAGAGAACCAGCAGATAGCGGCGGCTGCGGACTTTGTCGATCGCCGAGCTTCCGTCAGGCGCCTCGTCGACGGTGTAACCGGTGCGCTCGAGCGCTTTGCGGAGCATGGCTCGCAGTTCGGCTTTGTCTTCGACAAGGAGGACGGGTTCCATCGGTCGCTGGTTCTATCGCGCCCAGCCAGGGTCGCCGCCGGATTTGCGCAGCTCGTCCTCTGCGTCGGAAATGGCTTGCTGGTCGGCTGCGATAGCCTTCTTTTTCGCGTCGATATCGGCAGTCTTCTTGTTGATATCGGTGCGGGTCAGCTGCTGTTGCATCGCCTTGACGGGATCATTGTAGTTCTGCAGATTGAGGACACCGAGCTCCCGCTGCATCACGTCGAGATCCGCTTGATCCCGGTCGAGCTTCTGCCGCAAGTTGGCAAATCTCTGGCGCCACATTTTCTCCTGGTCTTTCGAAGGAACGGCGGCGCCAGCCGGGGCCGGCGCTGACTTCGCAGCCTCCGCCGGCTTTTCCTCGGCAGGGGCCGGTCCGACGGATGAGATGCCGCCTGCGGCCGGTATATTGTCGTTGGTGAAGACCTTGGCGGCCTTGGGGACCTCTTTGCGCTGCTCCCGCGCTTTGCGCGCCGCATCCGCGAGAGACTCGTGCTGCGGAGCGGACGATTGCGCTTGGCTCTGACCGTGGGACTCGGCCGCCTGCTGGCACCAGCCGCCCGCGGGAAGCACGAAAAGTGCCGCCGTGGCCAACCAGATAATTCTGCGCATGGATACCGCCTCCTCGGACCCCTTCCCGAATGCGTCTTACAAGAGTTTAGATGCGGGCAGCCCGGGAGGGGAATAGCGACGCCGAGGGCTCCTGCCGCAAAGGTAACCAGAGAAGAAACTCGGCCCCACCACCCGGTTGGTTGCGTGCCTCTATGCTGCCGCCGTGCTGAAGCGCGACTTTCTGGACGACCGCGAGGCCCAAGCCGGTACCTTCAGACTTGGTTGTATAGAACGGTAGGAACACCTTCGGAAGGTCGCGCACCGGGATGCCCGGCCCGTTGTCCGCGACGCAGATCCGTTGCCACCTGTGTCCCCCGAGATCTTCGATCGTTCCGGAAATGGTGACGCGCGGCGATTTTCCGCTCTCGCGCGCCGCTTCGGCCCCGTTGCGCGACAAGTTGAGGAGCGCCTGCCTCAGCAGCCCCTCATCGCCCGGCAGATCGCCGAATGTGCCTTCGCAGGTGACCGCGCATTCGGGGAGAGCCTCCTCGATCTCCTGGGCCACGCGCTCGACCAGCGTCTGCATCGAAACAGACTCGTATGAGATCGCTAGCGGCTTGGCAAAACGCAGAAACTCGGTTACGACGTGCGTGAGCGCGCGTGTCTGGTCGAAAATGCGCTCGGCCGAATCGTGGATGTCGCCCGGCGCCGCTTCGTTGCGAATCATCTGCGCGTATCCGGAAATGGTTGCGAGAGCGTTCTTGAACTCGTGGGCGATGCCCGCCGACATCTCTCCAAGCGCGGCGAGATTTTCCTTGAAGGCCATCTGCTTCTGCAGCGCGGCGAGTTCCGTCAAATCGCTCATCAGGCAGAGCGCACCGCTGGCTTTCAGCTCGGGCGCAGACGCGGCTTCCCCGGCGTAAGCGCGAACCGCCCTACCGGCGGTGCGGTAAATCGGCGAAATCGTGACGCCGAGCTTTCGCACCTCGCCCTGCGGCGTGAGGTGCTCGATTTCGTTGCGGTGAAAGGTCTGGCCCTCGCGCAGGCACGCGCTGAGCATCTGCGAGAGTTCCGAATCTTCTCCCAGGATCTCCTTGTACGACCGGTAGCGCAAGGGGCGCAGGCCGAGCGCGTCCTCCGCGGCGGGGTTGGTCGAACTGATCGCGCCCGTGGCACTCACGAGGAGCAGCCCCGTGGGCATATTGCGAGTCACTTCTTCCGTCAAACGCTCCGATTCCTGCGCCCTTTCCTGCGCCAGCAAGTGCAAGCGCGCAAGCTCCTTTTCCTGCGCCCGCAGTTTTTCGATCACGCCTTGCATCGAGGCGGCCATAAAGGCCGAAGGGTTTTCCGAGTCGGCCTTCGGAGCGGCCCAATCCTCTTTCGAGTCCGGGGATTCAGCGTGAAAGGATTTG
>OBLQ010000223.1_pt1 | contig 21072 bp, 16 predicted proteins | sample 1519881 | NCBI WGS metagenome assembly OBLQ01 (sample SAMN01911456, study PRJEB22533) | soil metagenome | biome: Soil | place: Malaysia | collected 2012-04-30 | depth DG_metagenome m | reverse complement strand
AGTTCAGACGTGTGCTCTTCCGATCTTGGCAGAACGCGTCCAGCACGCGGGCACCGCCGGCGAATTCCGCCACCGCGGCCCGGTTGTCGCGCTGGTCGAGATAGAAGCCGGTCTTCTGCCCGCTCTCGACGTTGACCTGGAAGTGCAGTCCGTTTTCCCGCATGTCCACCATCGCGGGCACGCTGCCGAAGATCGCGCCGGCGGCGGCCGGAAGTCCCTCGCGCACCCGCGACGCCGTGTCGCTGCGTTCGAAGACACCGGATGGCTGCGCGGCGGAAACGATGGCGTCGAGCAACACCTCGCGCACCCGGTCGACGCCCGCGGTCAGAAACTGCACCACCACCACGTCACCGTAGCGATCGGCCACCAGCCCGGGAAGAAAATCGGCCTCTGCGTGAATGAGACGGCACGCGGAGGTGGTTCCGTCGGCGCACAGCGCGTCGCGCCGCCGTACAGCCGCGTGCACACGCCCGCGCCACAGGGCGTCGTCTACGGCCGTCTCATCCCAGGTGAGAATGCGCACGGCGATACGCGAGGCCGCATTGTAGTAGCCGCGCGCCAGGCGCGTGCCGCGCGCGTCGAGAATGTCCACGAGTTCGCCCGGCGCCGGTGATCCCGACACGCGCTCGATCGCGCCCGAGTACACCCACGGGTGATGATGGCGCAGCGATTTCTCGCGGCCCGCTTTGAGCCGAACCTCGCCCATGTCAGACGTTGAAACGAATGGTGAGAATGTCGCCGTCGTCGACGGTGTAGTCCTTGCCCTTGAGGTAGTACTTCCCCGCCGCCTTGAGTTTGTCTTCGCTGCCGGCCTCGACGAGGTCGGCGTACTTCATGACCTCGGCGCGGATGAAGCCGCGCTGCAGGTCGCTGTGGATGGCGCCGGCCGCTTCCGGGGCCAGAGCGCCGCGGCGCACGAACCACTGCCGGACTTCGTCTTCTCCGACGGTGAAGAACGACTGCAGGCCGAGCGCATCGATGCAACGTGAGGTCAGGAGCGGCAGCGCGGGCTCACGGATGCCCATGTCGTGCATGAAGGCCTCGCGCTCCTCCGCCGAATCGAGCGCAGCGATTTCCGCCTCGGCGCGCGCGGACACCTGTACGAACGAGACGCCCAGATGCTCGAATCGGGACGCGAGACTGTCGCGCAGCGCCGTGTCTGCGATGCCGTCGTCGGCCACATTGAGGGCAATGATGCACGGCTTCAGGGTCATGAACGGATAGCTCGCGATCAGCGCGGCTTCATCGCCCGTCAGGGTCACGCCGCGAAGCGGCGTGTTTGCCTCCAGCGCCTCGCGAAAACCGGCCAGCAGAGCTTTCTCGCGTTCCGCGCGTTCATCCTTTCCCTTCTTGAGACTCTTGTCGATGCGCTCGAGGCGTTTTTCGATGAACACCAGGTCGTGCAGCACCATTTCGCTGTAGACGAATTCGATCTCGCGCGCAGGGTCGGGATTCCCCCAGATGTGATACACGGCGTCGTCCTCGAAGACGCGCACCACGTGACAGAACGCATCCGCCTCGGCCAGCTCGCGCTGGGCGTCGCTGGCCGAGAGCGAATTTTCCTCGATGGCGGGCAGCAGCGTCACTTCCAGGCGCGCGCGCACCTGGCGCCTGGGCCGGTACAGCGCCACCAGATGGTCGAAACGTGCGTCCTGCACATCCGCCACGCCGCGCACCGCGGAGCGCGCGTCCGTGTGCCCGGACAGGGCCGCGGGGCCGACCAGCAGCGAAAACAACGTCTTCTTGCCGGTCTGAGGGAGACCGATGATTCCAATTTTCATGTGTGTCGGGACGACGGGTCAGTCGTCGGGAAGGTCAATATAGAGGTCGTCGCCGGAAATTTCCACTGCGTAGGTCGCGATGGGTTCGTCGGCGGGATATTCCAGGGCTTCCCCGGACTCGAGCGAGAACACGGCGTTGTGCACCGGGCACTCGACGGTGCACTCGTTTTCGTCCAGGTATCCATCGGAAAGCCGTGAGCGCGCGTGCGAACACACATCGCTCACGGCCAGGTACCGTCCGCCCACATTGGCAATCAGGATCGGCACATCGTTGGGCGCAACCGCCTTCATGGCACCGACCGCGATCTCACTCGCCTGGCAGACCTTGACGCGCATTCGCGAGGTCAGGCGCCCGTCGCCGCGAGCGCCGGCATACCCAGCGCCTCGCGCACACGCGCGTTCACAACCTCGCCGTCTTTCGTCACCATGGTGTCGCGGTTGATCTCGTCCTCGACGGAGAGATTGATCGCGCCCTTGTCGACAAAGTTCTGCACGAAGGCCATCACGTTGCGGGCGTACATCTGGCTGGCGTGGTACGGCACCGCGGACGGAATGTTGAGCGGACCGATGACGGTCACGCCGTGCACCGTGATCTTCTCGCCGGCTCTGGTGACGTCGACGTTCCCGCCGCGCTCCGCGGCCAGGTCGACGATCACGGATCCGGGCGCCATGCCCTTGAGCATGTCACCGGTGACGAGGACGGGCGACTTCTTGCCCGGAATGGCGGCGGTGGTGATGACCACGTCGCTGTCGGCCACCTGCTTCGCCATCAGCTCGCGCTGCTTGCGGTAGAACTCTTCGCCCAGTTCCTTGGCGTAGCCGCCCTTGTCTTCCGCCGCCCCGGCTTCCACCGGCAGTTCGACGAACTTTCCGCCCAGGCTCTGGATCTGTTCTTTCACCGCGGGGCGCACGTCATAGGCGTGCACGACCGCACCCATCCGCTTGGCCGAGGCGATGGCCTGCAGACCGGCCACACCCGCGCCGATGATGAACACGCGCGCCGGCGTCACCGTGCCGGCGGCGGTCATCATCATGGGCATGATGCGCGGCAGCGCGTCGGCCGCGATCAGCACCGCCTTGTACCCCGCAATCGACGCCATCGACGAAAGCACGTCCATGCTCTGCGCGCGTGTGATGCGCGGCAGCAGTTCGAGCGCCATGAGTGTGGCTTTCGTGCCCGCGAACTCGCGCGCACCGGCGGGCTCACCCAGCGGATCGGCCATTCCGATCACAATCTGTCCGGCCTTGTACCGGCCCGCATCCTCGGCGGAGCCGGAAGGGTTGGCACCCGCCACGCGCACCTGAGCCAGAATCTGCGAACCCGAAAAAACCTCGTCGCGCGACGCAAGGCGCGCACCCTTCTGTTCGTAGGCGGCGTCGCGATAGCCGGCGGGTTCGCCCGCGCCGCGCTCGATCACCACTCCGATTCCCGACTTGATGAGTAAGGGCACCACTGCCGGGACCATGGCCACACGGTTTTCACCCGGGAAGGTCTCGCGAGGCACACCGAGAATAACGGACGGAGCTTCAGCCATATTTCCTCCACGCAAATGCGAATCCAGCAATGTGGATGAGCCTGAATAGTTGCAGTCCGGTCAACTTACCACGGCGGGCCCGGCGAGGAAAGTCGAAAAGTGGACTATTCGTTCCGAAATACCCCGGCCCGGCTCTAACCGGGCCGGGGCATGTTGCTTACAATCCCATCGAACGCTTGATGTACTTGGGCGACGGGGTCCCGAAGGAGATGATGGTGTCGTTCATCTTCTGAACGTCGGCCTTGCCGTTCTTCGCCTGGTAGGCGGCGGCGATCGCCTCGACTTCCGCACTGCCCACGAAGTACGTCGACAGCTGCGTGGATGTCAGACACGCGCGGCGCCACTTGCCCGCCGCTTCGCCTTCTTCCTGGTAGCCCTCATTCTCCATGAGCGCCATGGCATCCTGTTCCGTCATGCCTTCGGTGTGGATCTTCTGATCGATGATGGCGTTGATGATCACTCGCAACCGCATCTTGAGCTGCTGCATGCGCTCTTCGGGTCCTCCGAAGCCGGCTTCAGCCATCATCTTCTCGGAGTACACCGCCCAGCCCTCGGCAAACAGTCCGCTCGCAAAAATGGCGCGCACCAGCGTGGGCGCTTTGAACTGGTTGGAGTGCGCGCCCTGCAGGTAGTGACCGGGCATGGCTTCGTGCACCGTCAGGTCGAGGAGCATCTTGTCGTTGTACTCCTTGAAGAACGACTCCACGCGTTCCGGCGTCCAGTCCTTGGGCGTCGGCGAAATCGAGAAGAACGTGTCCGCGTGCGGTTCCAGTGGTCCCGGGCTCTCGCAGTACGCCACCGCCACACCGCGCTGGAACTCCGGCATCACGATGATCTTCACCGGCGCCCTGGGCACGGTGACCAGCTTGTGGTCGCGCACGAACGCGGTGGCGTCCGCCAGCGCGGCCTTGGCCTTGTCCACGATATCCGCGTTGCTGGGATGGTTCTGCGCGATGTGATCGAGCACCGCCTTGTTCACGGCCTTGACGTCCTTGAGTTTGGCGTCGTCGGTGACGTCCGGGAAGTACTGCTTGAAGAGCGGGAGCGCGGTCGCATACATCGCGTCCTGCGTGGCCTTGAGGTCCGCCTGCGCGCGCGTGTAGATTTCTTCCTTGGAAAGATCGGAATCGAGCGAGAAGCGCAGCTTCTTGCGCCACAGGTCATCGCCGAGACGGAAGTCACCGTTGGAACGCGGGAGCAGATCTTTCTCCAGCCACTGCCCGTACTCTTGCAGCGCGGCCACCGCCGCGGCGCGCGCGGGAGCGAGTTCCTTCTCCATCTTCGGTGACTGCGACACGAACTGGGTCAGGTCGTCGCGAATCAGCGAGATGTTGCCCTCGTTCTGCTGCATCGCGGTCTTCGTGTGCATCTCGGGTGGATTCTTGAGATTGGCCTTGGCCGCCGCAATCACCATGGGGATGGCTTCCAGCCGTCCCTTGAGGCTGGCCAGACGCTGGTCGAGCGGCGCGAAGTCGCGCGCGATGAGCGCGTAGATCGCACTCCCCATGTTGTAATAGAGGGGATTCCACTCGTGCTCTTTGAGCTCGTTGACCTCGAAGATGGTGCGGTTCAGGTTGGATTTCAGGATTTCGTAGTCGATGGCATTGGTCTGGCTCAATGTCTTGGGATCGATCTTGGCCAGCTGGTCCAGATACTTCTGCGCCATGGTGGCCTGCGCCGCGATCGCGGCCGCGGAACGATCCGTGAGCTGCGCGTCGTAGCGATGGTCGCCCAGCTGCGTCGCGGCCTCGGGATTGGTCTTGAGCATTTCCTCGACGTAGGCGTTGGCAACCGTCTCGAAATCCTTGTCGGCCGCGTTGGCCGCCGCCGCGCCGGCGAGGAGCGTCGCCACTCCCAGCCACATGATCAATGCTTTCATGCTGCTTCCTTCCTTCTCTTGAGTTCGCGTGGATCGCTAGTTCCCGGGAGTACGCAACACGAACAACCGGGTTTCCGTCATTTCTTCCATGGCAAAACGAATGCCCTCGCGGCCCTGGCCGCTTTCCTTCACACCACCGTAGGGCATGTGATCGACGCGCCATGAGGGCACGTCGCCGACGATCACACCGCCCACGTCCAGCCGGTCCCATGCACGGTACGCCCGGTAGATGTCGCGCGTGAACACGCCGGCCTGAAGACCGTAGACGCTGTCGTTGACCGCGTCGAGCGCCGCATCAAAATCCTCGAACGACGAGAGCACGGCGACCGGACCGAATGCTTCCTTTGCGCACACGTCGGTGTCCGCGGGAACGTTTTCCAGAAGCGTGGCTTCGAGCATGGCGCCCTTGCGCCGCCCCCCGGCCAGCACCGTCGCGCCCCGCTCCACCGCCGTGCGAATCCATCCGTCGAGGCGCTCGGCTTCGGCCTCCGAGATCATGGGGCCGATGAAGGTCTCCTCGCGGCGCGGGTTTCCCGCCACCAGAGTCGCTGTCGCGGCCACCAGACGCCGCTTGAACTCGTCGTAAATGCTGCGGTGGACCATGATGCGCTGCACCGATATGCAGCTCTGTCCCGACTGGTAGAACGCGCCGATGATGATACGCGATACTGCGTCGTCGATGTCAGCGTCGGCGTCGACGATCACCGCCGCGTTTCCGCCCAGTTCGAGCAGCATCTTCTTTTTGCCTGCCCGCTGCTTGAGGTCCCATCCCACCGCGGGAGAGCCGGTAAAGCTCAGCAGTTTGATGCGCGGGTCCTCCGCAAAACGCGCCGCGTTTCCACCGCGCACCGGAAGAATGGAAAACGCGCCGGGGGGCAGCGACGTTTCCGAGAGCACGTCGCCGACGATGAGTGCGCCCACCGGGGTGGCGCTGGCGGGCTTCAGCACAAAGGGACACCCCACTGCCAGGGCGGGCGCCACTTTGTGCGCCACCAGATTCAGCGGAAAGTTGAACGGCGTAATGAACGAGCACACGCCGATGGGAACCCGCTTCCACATGCCGCGGTAGTCGCGGGCGCGCGCCGAGATGTCGAGCGGAAGCACTTCGCCCACCATGCGGGTTGCTTCCTCGGCGGCCACGCGAAAGGTGTCGATCAGGCGGTCCACTTCGCCGCGGCTGTCGCGGATCGGTTTCCCGGCTTCAATGCACAGGGCTTCCGCCAGTTCGTCGCGGCGCTCACTGAACCGGGTCACACAGTGCATGAGCACATCGCGGCGCTCGTAGCCGTGCAGCGCGCGCATCGGTTCCACCGCGTCGCACGCGCTCGCCACCGCGCTGTCGACGACGGCGTCGTCGGCCATGGCCACGCGCGTCACCACGTCGCCGGTGAACTTGTCCGTCACCGGAAGGTCGGTGTTCGCGGCCACCGCCCGGTTGGCGAGATAGTAGGGATAACGGTCCTTCAGCATGCCCGTCTCGGGCCTTTCCTGCGGCGCGGACTACAGGACGTCCGCTTTGATCATGTTGGTGGTCCCGGGCACGTCGACCGGCACGCCGGCCACCACGACGATGCGATCGCCGCGCCTGGCCACGCCGGTCGCCATCACCGCTTCCTTGGCCTTGCCGATCATGCTGTCGGTGTCACCGCCGACCGCGATGCGCACCGAGATGGTGTTCCAGAACAGCATGGTTCGTTTCAGCGTCGCCTCGTGCGGGCTGATGACGGCAATCTGCGTGGGCGAACGATGATTGGAAACGTAGAGCGCGGTCTGTCCGGAGCGGGTACAGCAGAGAATCAGTTTGGCGCCGATTTCGATCGCCACCGCGCACGCGGCGTGCGCCACGGCTTCGGGAATGCTCGAGCCCGGCTTCGGAGCCTGCTCGGCGAAACGCGCCGAATAGTCGATGCGCGCCTCACTGGCCTGCGCCACCTCCGCCATGGTGCGCACCGCTTCCACCGGATACTTTCCCGACGCGGTCTCGCCCGAGAGCATGACGGCGTCGGTGCCGTCGAACACGGCGTTGGCAATGTCGGCCGCCTCGGCGCGCGTGGGCCGCGGATTGTAGATCATGGACTCGAGCATCTGCGTGGCCGTGATCACCGGCTTGGACGCCGCCAGCGCGGCGCGAATCACGTCTTTCTGCACCAGCGGCACCTGCTGGATGGGAAGCTCGAGTCCCAGGTCGCCGCGTGCGATCATCACCGCGTCCGACGCGTCCAGAATGCCGGTCAGATTGTCGAGGGCCTCTTTCTTCTCGATCTTGGTGATGATGGGAATGTCGCTTCCCTTTTCGCGCAGGAGCCCACGCAGGCGCTGCACTTCTTCCACCGTGCGCACAAACGAGAGCGCAAAATAGTCCGCACCGTGTTCGATGCCGAACGCAATGCTCACCAGGTCGCGTTGGGTGGGGACGGTTTCGCGCAGTTTCACACCCGGCGCGTTCAGTCCCTTGTTGGAGCGCAGTTCGCCGCCGTTGACCACTTCGCACACCACGTCGGTGTCGGTGGTCGACTTCACACGCAGTTCGATCTCGCCGTCACCCATCAGGATGCGGTCGCCCTTCGACACGTCGCTCACCAGCGCGGGATAATTGATGAAGACTTCCTTCCAGTCGCCCTGGACCTGCCGCGTGGTAAGCGTGAAGGCATCACCCGCGCGCAGCTGCGCCTTGCCCCCGCTCATCTCGCCGATGCGCATCTTGGGCCCCGAGAGATCCAGCAGCACGGGAACATACACGCCCCGGCGCTCCGCCACCGAGCGCACGCCGTCCATCATACTGGCGTGGGTTTTGGGATCACCGTGGGACATGTTGATGCGCGCGACGTTCATGCCGGCGTCGATCAACGCTTCGATCATTTCGGGGGTCGCGCTGGCGGGTCCGAGCGTACAGACGATCTTGGTGCGACGGCCGTCGGCCGCGCGAGGGGTGGCGTTCATCGTGGATAGCGTTGGCGATGCAGCGGGCCTTGTCAAGGGACGTTTCCCCCGGCGCCGTGGCCACGCGTGCCCCGGAGCGCGCGGCCGAACAACATGGCAACCAGCGCCGTCAGTCCCGCGCCCGCCACGCCGATGAACGGCACCAGCATGAACACAAAAAACTGCGCGTCGAAACCCTGCGGCTGCTTTGCAAACCGGGCCGCGATCCACGGGTTGTTTGCCAGCAGGCGGTGCACAAACAGCGCCTGCACCAGCGTCGACGTGGCGCCGTTCCACAGTCCGATCACGGCGGCGTGCGCAACCGCCCGCGCCGGCTCGCGGCGCACCACGACAAACGCACTCGCCAGCACCACGGTGAACCAGGCAAACCGGTCCACGCCCTCGGGGAAGGCGCCCATCACCGTCAACGTCCCCATGAGGGGGCCGAGCACCGCCAGCGGCGCAAGCACACGCCAGTTCATGTTGCCTCGCGCGTGCGTGCCGGGCGCACGCCGCCCAGATAGATGGCACTGATGGCGATCAACGCACCGACCACTTCAATCCCGGACGTGGGACGGTGAAAGAACAAAATGTCCCACACGAAGGTGAGTGCGGGTTGCATCAGCAGGATCAGTGACGCCCGCGACGCATCCACGCGGCTCAGGTTACGCGAGATGATGATCCACCCCATGGCCTGGCACAGAACACCGTATGCCACCAGCACCACCGCGGTCTGCGTGTCGTGGATGCCCAGCGATTCGCTGCCCGCCGCGGCGGCGCACGCCAGCAGCAGCGTGGTGATGCCGCTCACCCAGGCCAGGTTTGCAGGCGCCGACAGCCGCTCGCGTTCGCGCCGGGCGCCGCGCAGACACAGAAGATAGGTGGCGTAACTCAGTGCGGTCACGATGCCGAACAACACACCGCGCCGGTACACCGCATCGAAATGCGACCAGTTCAATCCCACCAGCAGGAACAATCCCGTGATCGCCACCGGCACCGACAGCAGAAAGCGCGCGGTGGCAGGCTCGTGAAACAGCAGAATTCCGGCCGCCGCCATGAAGAACACCTGAAAGTTACCGAGAATCGTGGCCAGACCCGGCCCCACATACTCAATGGAGCGATGCCAGAAGAAGATGTCGGTGGCAAACGCCATCCCCGCGAGAATCGCCCAGCGCAGCTGGGGCCATCCCTTCCAGAAGCTGTCGCGCCGTGCCAGCGCAATGGCAAACAGTGCGATGGCGCCGAAGAGATTGCGGTAGACGCCGGCCGCGGTCGGCCCCACGTGCGCGATTTTCACGAACACGCCGGAAAAGCTGATGATGAAACTGCCCGCGACGATTTCCAGCTCGGCGCGGTGCGAATGGTGCGTCGCGTCCGTCATGGAGACGATGCCGCACGGCCCGTACCGTGCGGTGCGCCGTCGGGCGCATCCAGCAGATCGAACGTCACGCACGTGAACCGGTACTTCTCGCTCTTGCGCATGGCCTCGGCCAGCCGCTCGTGCAGGTCATCGCGCCACTCGGACCATTTCGTGATGTAGGCTTCGGCCGCCTTCGCATCCCCCGCCGCCTGAATTTCCAGCACATCGCGCAACATGGCGGCCACGGCGTCGTGAAACTTGTCCTCGTGCACCGCCAGGCGTCCGCTGGACGTGTCAAACGACAGCACACCGTGCGCCATGAAATAATTGAACTGCATCAATTCCATCGTCTGATAGACCTGCGAACGATCGGGCTTGTTCTTGAGCAGCACGCGGCGCACGCCGCTGGCATAGAGCGGCGACATGTCGGCGTCGGTGTAGTAGCCGAGCTTCTCGAGTCCGGGAGCGACGAACAGTGACACCAGATCGGCTTTCATCTCTTCGTAGATGCTCGAGGCCTGTTCCAGTGCGATGTCCAGATCGACACCATCGCGTGTGCGATCGACGCCCAGGTAGTGTCCGATCTCGTGCCACAGCGTGCGGTCGCTGCCTCCTTTGGGCGTGAGCGAGGACACAAACCGGTTCTCCATGACCGATGCATACGTCGCACGGCTCGCGTCGAAGATTTCGGGAGACTCCATGATGTTGCGCCGCAACAGAATGGTGCGGCCGTAGCGGCGCGCCGGGCCGGAATCGTTGGGCAGGATGCTGGCGGTGTTGGCGCTGCGCGACTGTCCGAAATCCGCCAGCACGTCGTACACCCCGACCGGGATGTCGCTGCGCACGCGCTTGTGCGGTTTGCCCTCATCATAGGGAAGACTGTTCTCGAGCGTCTGAATCTGCGAGGTGGCCGCGCGCAGGGCATCGCTGCGCTCACGGTCGATCTTCAGAATGCTCAACGCGAAGTACGTCTTGGCGCCGTAGAGTTCGTCGTCGTAGTTCTCGTACGAACCGATCTGCGCGTTGAGCGTCTTGAACCGGCCCGTCACCCATGTCGCATCCCCGGATTCGTAGTCGTTGGTAATCAGATCGCGGGCGCGGTTGCGCAGGTACAGCGCAAAGTCGGCGTCTTCGGGAGCAATTTCGCGCGAGGCGTCGGTCAGGAGGGCGTAGCTGTCGAGCAGCGGCTTCGGAAACGCCACCGCGTAGGGCACGGCGTAGAAGGCGGCGGGATTCGGCGCCTTGAGTTTCTCTTCGAGCGATGCGCGCAGACCCAGGTTGAGGCCGTTGAGCACCGGATAGGTGCGCAATGTGGAGATATCCCGGGTGAGCGACGCACGATCCGCGCGTCGCACCGCGGTGCGCGGTCCCAGGATGTCATCGCGCGTCTCCGGATGCGCGGCGAGAAACGCGTCGATCTCGGCCTTGGTGGCATCGACCGGGTACAGGCTTCCACCGGGGGGCGGTGTCTTCATGGGCACGAACGGACGGCGCTGGTTGTCGAGCATGCGCGCCACCGGCCCGCGGTTCATATAGTAGAGGGTCACGAGATTGGCCGTCTCCGCAGGTGAGCCCAGCCGCTTGTCGAGGGCGTAGAGTTGGGCGCGCGCGCTCAACGCGTTGGGATAGCGTTGCACCTCATACAGATCCTCGAAGACTCTTCCCACCTGCATGAGCTTGTCCACCGTCGCGCGTTCGCGCGGCGTGAGCGTCGAGACATCCGGCGTCAGGTGCGCGCGCAGAATCTTGTCCACAACCGGTTGGCTCTCCGCGAGCGGCATGTACCCCTCGGGAAGCGTCACGGAGGCGGCGCGTTCGGCGTGTACAACGGCGATCAGTATGGCGATCAGCATCAACAACGTTGTCTTCGTTTTCATTCGTTCTCCCAGTGCGGGTCGGCTTCCGGGTGCCTGGCCAGGTAGCGCCGGAAGGTTTCCTTGATCTCCTGCAGCCGCTCCGGTGTGCGCGCTTCGAAGCGCAATACCAGTTCGGGAAGATTCGACGATGCGCGCACCAGCCCCCAGCCATCGTCGAAAATCACGCGTGCGCCGTTGATGTCCACCACGCGTTTGAAATCACGTTTGAGCTCGGCGGTCAACTTCTCCACCACCTGGTATTTGACTTCGTCCGCGCACTTCACCTGAATGGCCGGGGTGGAGAGGTATGTGGGTGTTCCCTCCATGATCTTCGAGAGCGATTCACTGCGCGCGGCCACATACTCGACGAAGCGCAGCGCGGAATAGATGCCGTCGTCGAAACCGTAGTAGTTCTCGACGAAGAACACGTGGCCGCTCATTTCACCCGCCAGCGCCGCCTTCTCCTCGTGCAGTTTGGCCTTGATGTGCGAATGGCCCGTCTTCCACATGATGGGCACGCCGCCGTGCGCGCGAATGTCGTCCTCCAGGCCCTGCGTGCACTTCACGTCGAACACGATCTTGCCGCCCGGCTGGCGCTCCAGCACCTGGCGCGCGAGCAGGATCATGTAGCGGTCCGGCCAGATGACGCTTCCCTTCTCATCCACCACGCCGAAACGGTCGCCGTCGCCGTCGAAGGCGAGCCCGAGGTCCGCCCCCTCCGTGCGCACGCGCTTGCCCAGCGCCTCGACCGTGTCCGTCCGCGCCGGGTCGGGTTCGTGGTTGGGAAAATCCGGGTCGAGCTCCGTGAACTGTTCGATCACGTTCATCCCGGCAGCGCGGAAGATGCCGGGCGCAAACGCACCCGCCGTGCCATTGCCGGTGTCGATCACGATCTTGAGGGGACGTTTGATCTTCACGCGCCCCACCAGATCGGCAGAGTAGTCGGCGGCGATGGTGGCCTCGGTGTAGTCGCCGTGTCCGCCGACAAAATCCTCGCGCGCGATCATGTCGTACAGCTCCTGTATCTCACTGCCGACGAGTGTCGACGACAGCCCCGCGCCCAGCTTGAGGCCGTTCCAGCCCTTCGGGTTGTGACTGCCCGTGATCATGGCGCCGCCGTTCACCTTGAAGCGGTATTGCGACCAGTACATCATGGGGGTGAGACACATTCCCACCATCACCACGTTGCGGCCGCTGGCCCGCAGGCCCTTGACCAGGCCGTCCTTGATCTCCACCGATCCAAAGCGGCTGTCGTAGCCCACCACCATGTGCTCGATGTTGCGGCGCGCGAGAAAGGTTCCGAATCCGCGTCCGATCCATTCCGCGCTGCGCGCGTTCAGCTCTTCATCGTTGACTCGTCCGCGAATGTCGTATTCGCGGAACATGGTCTTCTTCAACTGCGGCATGTCGTGCTCCCTGGTTGAAATGCGGCCGCGTTCTCAGTCGCGCGCCTCGCTGTCCACCGCGCGCACCTTAACACCCGCCATGACGGCATAGGCACGCATCAGATCGCGCTCTCCAAGTTCTTCGTTCGATTCGGGGGCGTACACACGGATGCGAATGGGATCCAGTCCCAGATTGAGGGCATCGAGTGTGCGCCATTCGTCCACATACGCCTCCACCCACATGTGACCGACAAACGCGTGGTCGTGCTCGCTGTAGGCGAGTCCCACCACCGGACGCGCCGGAATTCCCGCGGCGCGCAACACCGCCGTGGTCAGGAGCGAGTGTTCCGTGCAATCGCCGGCGCGCGAGCGATACACCTCCAGCGCCGACGAATATCCGTGCTCCATCCCCTTGTGCGTGATGTGGGCGTCCGCCCACGCCGCCACCGCCCGCGCCAGCACCCACGGATCCGAGCGGGTGGCGGTACGCAGGCTGTCCGCGATGGTTTTCAATTCCGGCGCGTCCGACTGCACGAAGCGGTCGGGTTCCAGAAACACGTCGCGCCGATCCGGCGGCAGTGTCTCCCGGTCGGCCAGTGTGCGCGTCAGCTGCAACGTCACCGATCGGTCGCTGCGCTGCAACTCACGCTGGCTGGGACCCGTCATGGACTTCGGCGGCAGCGCCCCCGGGAAGTCCAGCACCAGCGTGATGGTTTCCATCCGCGTGGCGGGAACCGGGAAACCCGGGCACGGGACCATCGATTGCTTGATGATGTCGAAGCTGGGCTTGATCCGGGTGGCCTCGAGCTCGGCGGTGGTCACGCGCACGATTTCGATTTCGACACCCAGCTGGCGCACCAGCGTGCGCAACGGCTCGTGTTCACCACCGGCATCGTACCACGTGGTCGACGACACCGTGCTGGCCCCGTCATCGTATTCCTCCACCGGAATCACGTCGCGCTCGGTTTTTCCGATCGCCGCCTGGATCGTCTTGCCGCGCACCAGTCGCTCGGCGCGATACCCGCCGTCGGAGATATCGAAAAGTGTCAGTGTGAGCTCGGGCGCCGTGCCGTCGAGCCACTTGCTGGTACGTTCGCGCGCCACCTTTTCGGTGACCGCTTCCGGACTCCACGCCATTGCCTCGCGGCGTGTTTCGCCGCCGGTGCTGGTTTCGTACCGCAGCGAGTCGCCATCCAGCGTGGCCACCGCGCTCAGGTTGGACACCGAGCTTTGCATGCGGGCGCGCACAAACCCGCCCTCGGGCGTGCAGGTCTCTTCGGTGAGGACGCTCATGGAGAGCGGTGTTCCCAGGCGCGTGAAGCTCAGGTTCATCTGCGCCTGAAAGACAGTCTCCGTTTCGCCGTGCGTCCAGCGTTCGGACGCGGTTCCGACCGCCGATCCGCCCATGCGGACGACGAACCACTGTTCGTCCTCCGGCGGCGGGCCTACCGGGGGGGCCGCCGCCGCGCCCACCGACCACACCATGACGCCGATGCCCAGCAGCCGGATCAGGGAACGATATGCCATTGCTGCACGTTAACACAGGTGGGCGGGTGCCCGCCAATGGCTCAGAATCCGATGGACCGAAAGCGCGCATGGCCTACATGATTCCGGCAGAGAGTACAATCGCGTTGTTGAAGCACGCACGCATACGAATATTCTTTCGCCTGTTCTCCGCGCTGGTTCTTTCCGGCGCGCTTGCGTGGGTCTTTGCCGGGTGCGGAGGACCGGCCGCGAATTCCCCCGGCGCGCGCTCCACACACAGTCACGCCACAGACATCCCCACCTGCCGGCTGATGGAGCCGCCCGCATCTCTCCCCGACACGGTGACCATCGGACTGCTGGAACCTGTCGACTTCGCCCATGCCCCGTTTCCCACCAACACGTCGGAGCAACTGGTATTCACCCAGCTCTACGAGACGCTCTCCGTGGAACAGCCACCCTGTGGTTCGGTGGAGGGAGGTTGGCTTGTTCAGTCCACGAGTGCGGGTGCTGTGGGCATCCTGCAGTATCGTTTGCGCGAAGATGCGCGTTTCTGGGACGGCTCACCCGTCACATCGCGCGACGTCGCTGCCTGTCTGAGGCGCGCTTTCGATAGCAGCGCAGTCGATTCCGTGGTCGCAACGGATGACCGCAATCTGACGGTCTATCTGAGCCATTATTCGCAGGAGCAGGCGTCGCGCTGGAGATGGATGTCGCTGATCATGCGAATCGAGTACCTCACACCGATCACGCGATCATCCGCAGGACCGATTCCGATGGGAAGCGGTCCCTGGCGCATTCGTTCGGAGGCGGACGTCACCTCGCGCGTCATCACGATGCATCCATCCTCGGGTGCAGACTCACCTGTACTTCGCTTTGTGCTCCAGCAGGGCGGGGACGCCCGCAACCTGATTGAACGGGGCGTCGACGGTATTCTCACCAATGACACCTCGCTGATCGAGTACGCCCAGAGCCGGAAGACGTTTCGGAACTTCGCGTTGGCCACCGGCCGGTGCTATGCCCTGCTGGCCACTTCGCGCGTGCGCGCACTGGCGCGGGGCGACTCAGTGGGCGAGTTGTCGCGGGAACAGTGCCAGTCGCTCGCGAAGGATGCCGTGCACGTGAACGCGGTGGGCGCATATCTCGTCAATGACATGGAGGCAAGCGTGGGGGTTCAAAACGCCCCGCTCCCCGCGGTCGCGGACAGCCCGCGGCAGCTGGCGTATGACGCGGCCGATCCCACCGCCCGCGAGCTGGCCGAGCGCATCGTCGCCCTCTCAGATTCGCCGGTGCTGAACGCCGTCGTCCCCGACATCGCGGGGGGCGGCGTTCCTCCCCGGGCCACGGGCCTTGCACACGACGTGTTTGCAACGCGGCTGCACGCCGGCGACGACTTCGCGTACATCGCATCCGCGTTGATCCTGTCGCCTTTCCGGTATCGTTGGTGCTCTTTCTATCGTGCCGCCCCGTGGTTGGCCAACGGCAGGAGCCTTGTGTACCCTGCGGTCGTGCCGCTGGTGGATACACCGATGCGCCTGTTGCTACGCCCTGGAAGCATCGGCGTGATTCTGGACGGCGCGGGCACGGTTCGCATCATGACCGGGGAGCGACCGTGAAATACCGCACCCGCCTGCTGGTTGCGTTCCTGCTCGCGGCGCTGCTTCCCATGCTCGCGCTGTCGCTGATTGTGCGCCAGCAGATGACCGCGCGCCTCACGGCGCAATCTCAGGCGCGCGTGGACGCGCTGGTCAACGTGATCGAAAGCAATCTGGCGCACGAGGGCGACCGCGTGCACGTGGCACTCGCCCAGCTGCGCGACGCCATTGCGTCCGACAACCGCTTCCGGCGTGCGGCCGTGGACGGTGTGGAGAGCGAACGCCGCTATCTGCTCGACTACGCGGGTGACGCCATGCGGCTGGCGGGGCTGTCGATGTTCCAGATTCAGGATGAGGGCGGCCGCATCGTCAGTTCGGGACAGTTCCGCAACGACTACGACCGCGTCGAACCGGAATTGCCGCGCTTCCTGCACGCGTTGCCGGACCGTACCGCGCTGGTGCGTGCGCGCACACCCGGGCAACCCATCCTGGTGCTGGCAAGTATCGACTCGGTGGTGGTGGGGCGCGCGCAGTTCTCGCTGGTGGGCGGCGTTGAGGCCAACACGCTCAACGATCTCACGCGCACCACCGCGCTCAAAGTGTCGCTGTTTCTTCCCGGCGGTTCGTCGGGCGTCATCGACAGCACGCGTACGCTGGTGCGCGAGATCCCCATCCCCTTCTTCGATTCCGAAACGCACGCGTTCCGGATGGGGGCATTCCGCGTCACCGACGACCTCACACCCGTCCAGTCGCTGCGCCGCAGCGTGGATCGCTGGTTTGCGATTGCGTTCGCACTCACGGCGCTCAGCATCGTGCTGCTTTCCATCTGGCTGGCGGCAACCATGAGCCGGCCGGTCGCGGACCTGGCGGCGAAGACGTCGGCGCTCGATCTGGACAGCCTCGATGCGCAGTTCGACACCACGCGCGGTGACGAAATCGGCACGCTTTCACGGGGGCTGGCCGCCATGACCGGCCGCCTGCGCGAGAGCAGGGCCCAACTCAAGGAGGCCGAGCGGCGCGCCACCACCGGCGATCTTGCGCGGCAGATCAACCACGACATCAAGAACGGTCTGACGCCGATTCGCAACGCGTTCCGTCATCTGACGCAGCATGCCAACGAGCCGCACGAGCTGCAGAACGCGCTGCAGGAACGCAGCCGGGCGCTGGACGAAAGCATCGCCTACCTGGAGAGTCTGGCCGGCAACTACGCGCGTCTTTCGCAACGCGGTGCGCGCGAACGGTGCGATGTGAGCGACATCGTGCGCCGGGTGGCGTCGTCGGCGCGGGCGCGGGCCCGTGTGGAAACACTTCTCGCCAATGATGCGGTGGTCATGGCCGATCCCCTGGCGATACGCCGTATCGTCGAAAACCTGGTCGACAACGCCATCCAGAGCCTGGAAGGGTCCGGCGGGAACGTAACTCTGGAAACCCGCACGACCCAGGACGCGCCGCCGCGCGTGCTTGTGATCGTGTCGGACCGGGGCGCGGGAATGACGGACGAGCAACGCACACACATCTTCGACGACTTCTACACCACCCGGCCCGAAGGAAGCGGGCTGGGTCTTTCCATCGTGCGCCGTCTGGTGATGGACATGGACGGTACCATCGCGGTGGAGAGCGAAGCCGGCAAGGGCAGCCGCTTCACCGTGGATCTTCCCGCGGCGCCGGGGGTGGGAGCGTAATGGCACGCATTCTGGTGGTCGATGACGTGCGCACCATGGCGGACCAGTATGCGTACGACCTGAAGCGTCTGGCGGGACACGACGTGCGCGTTGCGGTGTCGGGAACGGATGCGCTGGACATACTGGCGCACGACGCTGTCGACTGCGTGATTCTCGACCTCGAGATGCCGGGCATGGACGGCTTCGAGGTGCTGCGCCGCATGCGCAAGGACGACTATGAGATTCCGGTGATCGTCTACACCGGCACCGGTGATTTCGACCGGTGCGCGACCGCCATTCGCCTGGGCGCGGCCAGTTTCATCGACAAGAGCGAACCCATGGAACGAGTGGCGCGCGAGGTGGAAACCGCTATCGAACGCGCGCACCTGCGCGACGAAGTGGCCACGCTGCGCCGCGATCTCGGCGTTGAGCGCGAACTCGCGGGGTCGAGCGCGCCCATGCGCGCGCTGGCGGAACAGATTGCGCGCGTCGCCGCCATTCCCAGTCCGGTGTTGATCACCGGAGAAAGCGGCACGGGCAAGGAACTGGTGGCCCGCGAAATCCACCGCATCGGGAAAGGCGCCGGTGCGCCCTTCGTCGCCGTGAACAGCGGCGCGCTTCCCGACAATCTGGTGGAGAGCGAACTGTTCGGCCACGACGCCGGTGCGTTCACGGGAGCAAGCCGCATGCACCGCGGCGCGTTCGAGCGCGCCAGCGGCGGCACGCTGTTTCTGGATGAGATCGGTGAGTTGCCCGCCGCCATTCAGGCCAAACTCCTGCGCGTGCTGGAACAGTCGGAAATCACGCGCGTGGGCGGCGAACGTCCCATCAAAGTCAGCGCGCGGGTGGTGGCCGCCACGCACCGCGACCTCGACGCCGACGTGGACGCCGGCCGCTTCCGGCGCGATCTCCTGTTCCGGCTGAATGTCCACGTGGTGACGGTTCCGCCGCTGCGCGAACGCCGTTCCGACATTCCCGAACTCGCCGATGTGTTGCTGGCCGCCATCTGTTCCCGCTTCGGCGTCCGCCGCAAACGGCTTTCTCCCGAAGCGCTCGACGCGCTGCTCGCGTACGACTGGCATCGCAACAACGTGCGCGAGCTGCGCAACGTGATCGAGCGCATGGTGCTGGCGAGCAGCGACGTGACCATCGATGCGCACGCGGTGCCCGCGGAAATTCGCGGCGAGGTCACGCGTCCGTCCGCGCGCGGTGGAACGTTTCGCGAACGTCGCGCCGAGGCCGAGCGCGAAATCGTCGTGCGCGCCCTGGAAGAAACCGGCTGGAACATCCAGCGCGCCGCCGCCGACCTCGGCCTCGCCGACCACGCCAGCCTGCTCAAGATCATGCGCCGCCTCGGCCTCAAACGCCGCTGAACGCACGTGTCCGCCGGGACACGCGCGGGTCCCACACCCTGTGTCTGGATGGACACATGGCGGCGGATTTCCCTCGCGAGCCGCTCTCCGTTCGACGTTCGATCTTCCTGTTACTGTGTGGCTTGTGCGATCGCGTCGCATCCAGCCAGAAACGTGGCCGCCAGGTTGCGCTACGCCCTCCCGGAGCCCGAGGGGCCCAGGAGGTATCGAGATGTCATTCAATTCAACGATTCGCCAGAAACTCTTCACCGGCGCCGCCGGCGCCTCGCTGTTGATTGGTCTTCTCGTCGCCGCAGGGTGCGGCACCGACGAAGACACCGTCGTCAAGAAATCCACCCCGCCGCCCTCGGTCGCACAGACGCCGGCACCGGCTCCCGAGCCCGCGCCGTCCGTGCCCGAAACCAGCGCACCGGCAGTACAGCCCGTGCAGGAGGTCACCTACACCGTGGCGGAGAATGCGTTCTTCGAGCGCCGCTACGACGACGCGGTCGATCTGTTCACGCGCTACACGCAGCGCGAACCCAATAACACGTTCGGGTACTACATGCTCGGCCTGTCGGCGTGGAAAGACGGCCGGCTGGATGTCGCGGAGCAGGCGTTCCAGCATTCGCTGGAACTCGATCCCACGCATCTGAAGAGCTGTCTCAATCTCTCACGCGTGCTTCTGGACGCGCACCGTCCTTCGGATGCGCTCACGGTGCTCGACCGGGCGCTCGCCATCGACACTACCTGCGGCGACGCGTATCGCCTGAAGGGACTCGCGTATCACGATCTCAGCCAGGTTGACGACGCGCTGGCGGCCTACCAGAGTGCGCTCCGGCTGGATCCCGAGGACGCGTGGTCGATGAACAATCTCGCGTTCATCCGCATCCAGCAGGGTCGCTACGACGAGGCGCTGCCAGCGCTGGCGCGCGCGGTGGAACTGCGCAAGGACGTCCCCGTCTTCTACAACAACCTGGGCATGGCGCTGGAACACGCCGGGCAGTTCTCCGCCGCGGCCGATGCATACGGCTTCGCGGCCAGCCTGGACGCGTCCAACACCCGCGCCACCACCAACCACGACCGTGTCGCCGCGGTGAAGGATGATCCGGCGCTGCCGCCGGTGGACCTCACCGCGCTGGCGCGCGCGTTCGAGCAGACGGTGGACGGCTGGAAGGTGGCGGCCACCACGACAACCGCGCCGGCGGATTCGCTGGTGTCGGTGCAACCGCGGTAGGAGGCAACCGCGCCGCGCCGGAGCCGGCCGGCGCAAAAAGAAAGAGCCCGGAGCGACCTTTGCTCCGGGCTCTTCGTCGTATTCGCCCAACCGGCGTTTACGCGACGTCGATCTTGCGACCGAGACGATCCGCGCTCTTGGGAAGAGTCACGGACAGAATGCCGTTCTCCATTTTGGCGCTGACCTGGTCGCGGTTGATTCCGTGCACGTTGAAGCTGCGTTCGAAGCGCGCGGAGTGATACTCGCGGCGAACGACGTCCTTCTCTTCTTTGGTCTCGGACTTTTCGCCCTTGATGACGATCGTGTCGTCCTCGAAGTTCACGTCCACGTCTTCCTTGGACAGGCCCGGCATCTCGAGCGTCAGGATGTACGCATTGTCGGTCTCCTGGACGTTCGTGCGCGGCAGGCGCGTCGCCAGCTGATTGGTCTCGTTCTCGAAGTCCGAGAACGCGCGGCCGAAGGCCGGCAGCCCGCAGTTGAGCCGCTCGAACAGCGCATCGATGGGCGACAGATACGGAGTCATTTGATTTTCACGCTTGATGAGTTTCATCGCTTCCTAACCTCCATGTGGATAGCAATTGGGTTTCGTGAGTATTCCAATTGCACGGGCGGTGCCAGTCGGACCAATCCATCTAACATGTTGTTAAACAACAGCATATATCCGATCGACGGAAGCCGGGTTCGTCCCGGGGCACCGTCGACTGCCAAACATGACTGACAGATCGTCCGACTTTGCTACCGGCGTGTCACATTGGGGGTGCGATTGATCGGCGCCGGCCAGCGGCGTCGCGTATACTGCCCCGGATGATTCGTGGAATCGGAATCGACTCGGTCCAGCTGCACCGCATCGCCCGCGTGTATGCCGAATATGGCGAAAAGCTTCTGGCGCGCATTCTGACCGACGCCGAACGCGAGTACGTGCTCCGCTGGGCCGATCCGGTCCCGCGGATTGCGGGCCGCTTTGCGGCCAAAGAGGCGTGCATGAAGGCGCTGGGCACGGGATGGGGCGCGGGTGTGCGCTGGCGGGATA
>OBLQ010000222.1_pt1 | contig 21085 bp, 19 predicted proteins | sample 1519881 | NCBI WGS metagenome assembly OBLQ01 (sample SAMN01911456, study PRJEB22533) | soil metagenome | biome: Soil | place: Malaysia | collected 2012-04-30 | depth DG_metagenome m | reverse complement strand
CGCAGGCGCACTGACGCGGCCGCGAGCGGGGGAGATTCAGTCTTTGTTCTTGGGCTTGCGGGGCGCTTTGCGTCCCTCGCGGAACAGGGCGTGATCGAACGAGATTGCTCCCGCGCCAAGGGCAACCAGCGTGAACGAGCCCACGGCCATCATCAGCGGGAATTGGTAGTTGTTCACGGCGAGAGGTTCCAAGAGAATCATGTGGACCCTCCAAAGCGCGACGGCCATTTCGGCGGCCAGCAGCAGTCCCGCCAGGCGCGTGAAAAGTCCCGCGATCAAAAGGAGGCCGCCGAAAAATTCGAGGACGCCGGCGACGTAGGCAAAGTAGGCGGGAAAACCCATGTGCGCGAACCCTTGCATCGTCTGTTGCGCATGGGTGAACAATTTCGGGTAGCCGTGATACACGAAAATGACGCCTAGCGCCCAGCGCAAAAGCAGCAGCGCGAGCGGCTTCAGTTTCTCGAGATTCTGCATCCAAATCTCCTTGGCAGGCGGACCCGCCGGTCCACAGCGAGCGTGCGGGATTGTAACAGAATGTTCGTCGCCCGCATCTCTTCCGACACACGCGAAGTATTTTTCGGCAGCCCCGCGAAGACGGTCGCGCGCGTTAGTGTAGAATCCATGGGAGAGCCGGATCGTTGTTGTTTTGCAAACCAACGCGCGCCGCGGGAGCAAACCCCGTCGTGGATCGACCCTGATGCGAAAGCTATTGCTGGGCTTCGTGCTCGTCCTGATGGCCAGCATGGCCGTTTACCTGCGGTTCCACCATTCGAGGAGCGTACCCGAAGTGGCTTACGCGGCGAATCACCAGGTGACGCTGTGGAGCTCGGCGGCAGAGGTGCGCGAACCCATCGCGATCGTCAGCTATGGCGACCGCCTCGACGTTCTCGCGCGGCTGCAGAACCAAGTGAGGGTCCGCACGATCGGCGGCATCACCGGTTGGACGACGCAGGCCAACCTGCTCTCCGCCGAGCTTTGGCGGAAGGCTGAGGAACTCGAGAAGACGACGGCCAGTTTGCCGGTCGAAGCGCGCGGCCATACAGGAGTGCTCACCAATATGCGCCTCGGTCCGGGCCGGCAATCCCCGCGGGTTCGCCAGCTCAGCAAGGCCACACCAGTGGAGCTATTCGAGCGTCAGGCGGTTGATGCGACGCCAGCATCTGGAGGGCGCAAGCAGAGCGAGGCTGGCGGTGAGCCGGCTCCCGCGAAGAAGGAAGACTGGTGGCTCGTGCGCGCGCACCTGCCGGATCAGACTACGGTCTCTGGATGGATTCTCGGACGATTCGTGGACCTCGACGTCCCGGCACCCCTGCCGGATTACGCGGGCGCGGCCGGGATGCATATCGCGGGGTGGTTCGAGTTGAGCCCTGCGGCCGATATCTCGGGTCGCGCCAGGCCGCAATACCTGGTGGTCGGCACGCGAGGCGCCGAAGGCCAGCCGTGCGATTTCACGTTGCTGCGCGTGTATACCTGGAGCAAAAAACGGCAGCGGTACGAGACCGCCTTCGTTGAAAGCAATGTGTGTGGGAAGCTGCCTGTCAGGATCACGCGGTCGGCTGAGTTGGGGGGCGAAGCAACGTTTGCCTTTGAAGATTGGAGCAAGGGAACGCCACTGGAGCGGGCTTACCTCATGCGTGCAAACATCGTGCGACGCGTGCAGGGGGCCGTTCCGACGCAAGCAGCGGAAAGGGACACGCATGGGTGAGACGGTTGCTGCATTGCGGCCGTTGGTCCGGCGCGCAGTCGCAAATGGCATGGATGCCGCGCGTGCGCGTTGCGGAATTTCGCTGCTGACGACCGTCGTCGTTCTGGCCGTCGCGAGCTCAATTACAGGCTGCTCGCAAGCCGATACGCATGCGGAATCGCAGGCGCCTGCGCCACGTCTCTCCTACATCGGCGCTTGGGGCGTGCGGGGCGGCGACCCGGGCCAGCTCGATCAGCCCGCTTGCATCGCGACGGATGCGATCGGCAATGTCTACATCGCGGATGCAGGGAGCCTCTTCGTCGAAAAGTTCGACGCGAATGGACGGCCGCTGCTTGCGTTCCAGGACAACGGGCTGAAGGTGCCGCAGTCGATCACGGTCGACAGCGGCGGAGCGATTTACGTGACGGATGCCAGCCGCGCCAATGCGTTCATTTACTTTCCCGACGGGCACCGGTATCGGCGACTAGGAGTGAGAACGCGGCGGAACAGCGAAAATTTACTGAGCATCGCCGTGGGCGACGATGGGCTGATCCATATTCTCGACGCGAACGCGGGCAAGATCTTCAACTATACGTCGCGTCTTCGGCTGGTAAGAACATGGAAGCCGGACGCGATCGTGGCGGACGGAAAAGTTCGAGCCAAGGCCATTCGCGTGGGGCCGGATGGTTATGTATATGCCGCGGATACGGCGGGCAACCGGATCCTGCGGTTCACTCCGGAGGGAAATCTGGTGTCGCAAATTGACGGCGGCGCGGACCGGATGCTGAGCGAAGAATTCGCTGTTTCCCAGGTTCACATTTTCGCGATGGACGCAGATGGGCGAATGCTGCATGCGTGGTCACTCGACGGACGGCCGGAGGCGGATGTCGATTTGGCTCCCGAACTGGGCCAGGCAAAACGGTCCGCCCCGGCCATCGCGGTGAGTCCGCTGAAGGAGCTGGTCGTGCTGGACGCTCCGGAGGCTCGCGTGCTTCGTTATCGGATCAACTTCTGATATTTTTCCGAACGGTTGCTCCCTGTTGACGAAAGGCAGATTGCATGCCCCTGCTGCTCACGGAAGCGGATGTGAAATCGATTCTGACGATGCCGCTGGCCCTGGAAGCCGTGGAGGATTCTTTTCGGCGACTGGCAGATGGCGCGGCAACCTCGCATTCGCGCCACAGGCTGCACATTCCCGGAAAAGGATATTTGAACTACATGGCGGCATCCGATGCGGCGGGAGGCTATTTTGGCCTGAAGATTTACTCGGCTTCACGCGAGGGCATGCGCTTTCTCGTTCCCTTGTACAGCGCGCAATCGGGCGAACTGGTCGCGCTGATCGAAGCCGATTACCTCGGACAGATGCGCACGGGAGCGGCGAGCGGGGTGGCCACTCGGGTGATGGCGCGGGAGGATGCCCGCACGGCCGGAATCATCGGCACGGGACTGCAGGCGCGGACGCAACTGGAAGCGATCGCGCTGGTGAGAAAACTCGAGCGCGTGCGGGCGTACAGCCGTGATCCGCAGCGGCGCGAACGATTCGCGCGCGAAATGACCGCGCAGCTCGGCGTTTCCGTGACGCCGGTTTCGTCCGCCGAAGAGGCCGTCCGAGGCGCCGACATTCTCATCACTTCGACGACGGCGACGGCCCCCGTGGCCGAAGGCCGCTGGCTCGAGCGCGGCGTGCACATCAACGCGATCGGCGTGAATATCGCGCACAAGCGCGAACTCGATGCCGAAGCGGTGCACCGGTGTGATGTGATCGCTGCAGACTCGCGCGAGCAATCGAAGCTCGAGGCGGGGGACCTGATTCATGCCTTCGGCGACGACGCATCGCGATGGGGGGCCGTTGAGGAACTTTCCGACATCGTTTCGGGCAAGGTTCCCGGCCGCACCAGGCGCGATCAGATCACGCTCTTCAAATCGAACGGAATCGCGATCGAGGACATCGTGGCAGCGGGACGAATCTACGAACTCGCGCGCGAGCGGGGCATGGGGCGTGAGGTTCCGATGTGGCAGAAGGAAGCGCGTTCGGGGGAGGAGCGGAGCACCTAAGCGCGGGCGCCACGGAGCCGCTTCGCGAGAGCGTCGTGCAATCGTTGGCGGACGGTCTGCGGAAGCGGCGCGGGTTCCGAATTGCAGAAAATTTGAATTGTCTGTTTCGTGGTGTCGACGACGAGGCGGCAATCCTTGCAGTTTACCAGGTGCTGTTCAATTGAGACGCGGAGGGCGGGGTCGAGCGCCTCGTCGAGATAATCCGCCAATTCGTTGACAATTTCTTTACATTTCACGAATGTGCTCCCGACCGAAAATATCGGTTCAAATTCTCGCGCAACTTCAACCGAGCCCGCAGCAGCCGCGATTTCACGGCGGGCACGGAAAGTCCCAGCGCTTCGGCCGTCTCCTCGGTAGATAATTCTTCGATGTCCCGCAATTGGAAAACGATTCGGGAGGGAGGGTCGAGATCTCCGATGACCTTGGAGAGAATGGCGGCGAGCTCGGATTGTTCGTAGCGCTGCTCGGGAGACGGACCCCAATCTTGTATTTCCCGGGGCATCGCTTCCTCGCCCACGCTCACCTGTTCATCGAGCGAAACGACGCCCGGACGGCGCTTCCGTAGCTTCATCAGCGCCTGATTGACCGCGATGCGCACGAGCCAGGTATAGAAGCGGGATTTTTCCTCGAAGTTTCCCAGATGCTCGTACGCCTTCAGGAAGGCTTCCTGCATGGCGTCCTCGGCATCTTCGCGATTCCGCGTGATATTTTGCGTGAGGCGGAAGATCTTCCGCTCGTAGCGGTCTACCAACGTCTCAAAGGCGGAAATGTCGCCGGCTCTCGCCGCCGCCACCAGAGCGGACTCGTCTTCCTTCACCACCTGAGAGGGGAGTGGCCGGGACTGCACCGGATTGAGCTTCGGAGAATGCATCGAGGGTTTTCCCTCATGAAATGGTAGCACAGCTTTCCCGGCTTGCCCGGCGAGATTGTATTATCATAGCCAGCGAGCGAAAATCCCGGCACGCCATTCGCACTTGTGAGCTTTAGCGCCGCTGAAGCATCAGAGCAAATGAAGCGGCCGGGCGTTTTACGCACCTTACGGCCCGGGGGGAAGAACCAAAGGCACCTCATGCGGACGCTGCCCGACTATTTGCGCAAAGGGATGAAGTTGATTCTCGTCGGCGCCAATCCCGGCGACCGTTCGGCGCGCGTGGGCCACTACTACGCGGGCCGCAGCAACCAGTTCTGGCCGATGCTCTACGATTCGGGCGTGATTCCAGAGCCGCTCGGCTATGAGGACGACCGGCGCATCATCGAGTTCGGGATCGGCATGACCGACCTCGTCAAGCGCCCCACGCGGGGCGTCGAGGAAATCGACCGGCGGGAGTTTGCCGAGGGCCGCGTCCTGCTGGCGCAAAAGCTCGAGGAGATGCGGCCGCGCGTGATCGCTTTCAACGGGAAGCTCGTGTACCAGAAGTTTACCGGCCGCCCCTGCAAGCTGGGTCTGCAGAAGGAACGGCTTTATGGGGCGCACGTGTTCGTCCTCCCCTCGACGAGCGGGCAAAACGCGGGGACCAGCGCCGGAGTAAAAAAGCGATATTTCAAGAAACTCGCCGCGCTATTGAAAAGCCTGAAGGATTAGACGCCGTTCCCTTTGCCGAGCATCGAATTCATCGTTTTGCCGCAGTGCTCTCGGAAGGAAATCGTGGACGCTCGCGGCAGATATTCAGCAGCGCGCCTAGGAGGTTGACTGCGAATGGGGTTCAGCCAGCCAGCCGACAGTTTGCCAGTCCTCGAGGAGCGGGCCGGCGCCGTGGTTACGGTGCGTCTGAACCGCCCGGCCAAGCTGAACGCATTGAATCCGGAAATGTGCCGCGCGCTCGTTGACGCGCTCGCGCGGGCAGGCAAGGAGAAATCGGTGCGGGCCGTGGTGCTGACCGGTACGGGACGCGCGTTCAGCGCAGGCGGCGATGTCGAATATATGCGCGCCGCGCGGGCGCGCAAGGCAGTGGCTGAGCTGGACGCGCTGCTGGCAGTCGGCAAGGAAATCTGCCTGGCGATTGCTTCGATGCCGAAGGTGGTGATCGCGGCAGTGAACGGGCCCGCGGCGGGAGCGGGCATGAGTCTCGCGTTGGTGTGCGACTTGCGAATCGCTTCCGAGCAGGCGTCCTTCACGAATGCGTTTGCGAGGCTTGGACTGTATCCCGACTTCGGGGCGACATATTTTCTGCCGCGACTGGTAGGCTTGTCGCGCGCGGCGGAGCTGTTCTACACGGGGAGGACGGTTTCGGCGGCGGAGGCCTGCCAGATGGGACTGGCCGGGCGGGTCTGCCCGGCCGACACATTCGAGGCGGAAACGCGAAAGGTCGCGGAGCAGATGGCGAGCGGGCCGCCGGTTGCATATGGGGAGCTGAAGCGCGCGATGATCGGTGAGGCGCGTCGCGAACTCGAGCAGGCTCTGGACGAAGAGAACCGGTTGCAGGCTCATTGCTTCCTTTCCGACGACTGTGCGGAGGGTTTCGCCGCTTTCCTGGAGAAGAGACCGCCGGTATTCCGAGGGCACTGAAATTCGCCGATTCGACAGGAGGAGGAAGGGAAATATGAGCGCGACGGGGCCGAAAGGGCAAGCAGGGAAGCGCGAGAACAAGGCCGGGAGGAAAGTCCAATTCCTGCACAAACCCACTTGAGTGACATGTCGCAAAGCGCGGGCGCTGATTGAAAAACGAGGATTCGAGCTCGATCTCCGCGACCTTGCCAAGGAACGCCTGAGCGTTGGAGAGCTCGACAGGTTGATCGGGTCGCATGACTATAGGGAATTTTTGAATCCGCGCAACGAGCTCTATCGCCGCAGGAAAATGAAAGAGAAGCCACCCTCGCGCAAGGAGGCGATCCGGTTGATGGCACGGGAGCCGAACTTGATTCGCCGGCCGGTGATCGTGGCCGGTGGCCGAGTGGTGCTCGGGTTCGATGAAGACGGCATCGCGAGTTTGTAAGCCACGGGCTTTTCTTCGGCGCGCAGCGCGATGTTCTGTATGATGGGTCCGGCGCCGCACCGGCCAGCACAGCGAAATCGCAGCTCTCCAGGCCAAGGGATGGACGTCAAGACGATCGGGGTGATCGGAGCGACAGCGCTCGGCCGGGGGATTGCGTATGTCGCGGCTTTGGGCGGATACCGTACCCTGCTCGAGGACGTATCCAGTCACCGGCTCGAGGACGGCGTCGCGTATATCGCGCAAACGCTCGGCGCCGGAGTCGCCAGCGGGAAGATCACGCCAGATGAGAAGGCAAGGGCATTGGCAAATCTCGCGACGGCGCATTCGGTCGAGGAAGTCTGCCGCGAGGCAGATTTGTTGATCGAAGCGGCGCCCGAAGACATGGAAATGCAGCTGGAAATTTTTACGCTCTTCGACAAGTTCGCAAAGCCTGGGACCATCCTCGCCACAAGCGCGTCCGGGCTTTCGATCGCCGATCTGGCGGAGATCACCTTTTGCCCGGAGCAGTGCGTCGGCTTGCGCTTTTTTCATCCCGTACCGGAGACGGGTCAGCTCGAAATCGTGCGCGCGGCCGCCACATCCGAGTCAACCGTGAGAGCCTGCATCGAAGCAGGGCGCCGCATGGGGAAGGAAGTCGCGGTGGTGCAGGAATCGGCAGGCTCGAGCGCCGATGAGAAAGGATCCTTGCGCCGATGAAGCCAGCGGAACGAATCGAAATCCGTCAGGGCGACTTGACGGAAATGGATTGCGACGCGATCGTCAATGCCGCCAATAACGATCTGCAGCTGGGCGGCGGCGTGGCGGGGGCGATCCGCCGGAAAGGCGGCCCGCAGATTCAAGCCGAATGCGACGAAATCGGCACAATCCCCGTGGGCGGCGCCGCGATCACTTCGGGCGGAAATCTGAAGTGCCGCTACGTGATCCACGCGGCGAGCATGCAACTCGGCGGGCGCACGTCGGCGCAGGATTTGCGCAGCTCGACGGCTCACGCGTTGCGGATCGCAGCGCAGAAAGGGCTGAAGACGATTGCGTTTCCCGCCGTGGGCACGGGAATCGCAGGCTTTCCGCTGCGCGAATGCGCGGAGATCATGCTGCGTGAGGTTGCCCGGCACCTTGAGGGTCAAACCTCGCTCGAGAAAGTTTACTTCGTGTTGTTCGACAAGGAAGCGCTCGCGGTTTTCCAGGAAGCGCTTCGAGAGCTTCCAGCCCAGGGCGCGGCTTCCGGCTGAGATCGGGACGGCGCGAACGGCTGGGCGAAAGACCGTGGCGAATCCTGCGTGCTCGGGCAGGAAATCGGCTCAGGATAGATACGCCGCGCGAACTCCCCAATAAGAAATTCAGCTAATTGTTCTCGGTGCGTTTCTTCAAAACAGGGCGCTGATTCGAGCCGGCGTCGCCGTTCGCCGCCGGGGGCTTAGAAGCGTCGGCGCCGGTTGCGGCGGCTCCGGTGGAGGGGGCGGCATTGCCGCTGTAAGGCTTCTTCATGTAGGTTGCGACCTCTTGCTGTGCCCCGGCCGTATCGTCATTAGTGTGCTGCGCCAGGCTGTATTCGTTCACGGCGCGCTCCCGTTGCCCCAGCAGATCGTAGATCTTCCCAAGGTAGATGTGGCTCCAGACCTCAACCCACTTCGGGTCAAGATCGCCGCCCAGAGATGCTCGGAACGCGTTCGCCGCCGCCTGGTAGTTCTTCTGATAGAACATGGCCTCGGCCATGCGGAAATGCGCCAGGGAATTGTTGGGTTGGACGTCGAGCGCACGCTGGTACTCCTGAATGGCCTCGTAGTACTTCCCGACCGCCGCCAGCGCTTCACCGCGCGCTACGGTGGCGCGCACGCGCAGGCGAGGGGTTGACTTCAGCAGGTTGTTGTTCGGATCGAGAGTGATGCCGTTGGGCTTGGGCCGTCCGAAGGTGTCGATCTCGAACGGCGACGTCGTGCCGGTGACGAGAACCTTTTTCACTTCGGGGTTGCCTTCCGTATCGACTTTGACCTCGACGGGCATGCGAAACGTGTCCAAGTCCTGCTGGATTTTGCCGACGATCTTGAAGCCCTTGGGCGTGCGATAGACGATGTACTCCATCTTGAATTCGGGAATCCCTGTCGAATTGAGCCATTGCGAATAAAACGCGACGAGATTCAGCGGCGGCTCGCCCAGCTTGGGAGGCGGCAGCTTTGCCATCGTCAACTTTTCGAAATCGTCAATCGTGGCGGTCTTTCCCGCATGCTCTGTATAGAATTGGCGCAGAACTGAACTGAAGGCATCGTCGCCGAGTTCAGAGCGAAGCATGTGGAACACCATCGCGCCCTTGTCCGCGACGACGGAAGTGTAAGAGCCCGAGTATGGCGCCAGGCGATCGGCGTGCGCGATGGGCGCTGCCGTATCGTACATCAAGGCGCCGATGGCGAAATTCTCGAGATCCCGGTGCAGGCCCGCAACACCCTCCGATTGCTCCGCATACATGGCCGCGGCGTAATGCGAAAGCCCGTACGTGATCCAGACGTCCGAGGGCGTGGCCGGCAATACTTGAGAACCCCACCACTGACCGGCAGCCAGCTGTGACAACAGGGTTGTGTTCGCCTTGGTCGTCCACTGGTGCGCGCTGATCAGCAGGAGTCCCGGGGCGGAGAAGCCCGGCACGGATCCATCGGGCAACTGGGCAACAGTCAAGCTCGGGGCGCCCGGTTGTCCGCCGAGCGGCCCGAACGCGTCGGAATAGTAGCTCATGACCTGCGCGAGGGAATTCGCGTAGGAGGCGGCCGTGGCGGCCTGCGCCGGCGGCGTGTAAATCGAGAACTGATAGCCTTCCGCAGCCACCGGCGAAAGCTGCAAATTGCCCGCGACGAACGATCCGACGGGCGCGGGTTGGTCGCAATGGAACACGTAGGAGGCCTGGGCAGGGGCGCCGGGGCCGATACCAGGGCGAATATTCGGCGTGTCCGCTTTGCCCGTGCCGACAACGGCAAACGTGCTGGGCACGATGATATTGAACGTTCCCGTGTAGCGATTCGATGGGTAGTTGGTCAGCGGAAACCAGCGCGCCGGGAGCAAGAGATAAACGGAGGTCTTATCAACGGAAGCGAAGCGCAAGCCCTGCGTGGGGCTGTCTTCTTCGCTCGATACCGCCCCGCTGTAGTCGAAGGTGAGCGTGACTTGTTTTCCGGGCGTCGCCGTCTCCGGAAGCTCCACGCTGAGCAGGAGCGGGGAATTGTCGTCGCGGCCAAAGGTGAGAGATTGTCCGTCGGCCGCCTTGACGGAGCTCACGCGCAAGTCGGGGTGCAGTTCGACGAGCAGCGTTTTCGCGACCTGGTTGGCGACAAAATCCACCTTGGCCTGCGCCGAGATGGTCTGGTCCTCGGGATGCGCCAGAACTTCTACGCTGTAGTTCGTTGCCCGGAATGGAAACGCGCGCGGAGCCTGGGCCAGCGCTGAACTTACCGCGAGAAGGAAGAACGCCGGAACAACAGGCCATCGTTTGATCATGAGCAAGAGGGGATCCTCTCTCGGGAATCGCTATTACCTTCCGCCTAGGTAAGATACCAGATAATCCTCCGCAGTTGCCCGCATGAGGGATCACAGCATTCGGGCAAAGACGCTTGCAGCGCGCTCAATGGCGCCGCCGGAACCGAGCCTGGCACGGACTTCCGCGAGCCCGTCCTTCATCTCCGCGCGCGCCGCGGGCGAATCCAGCAATCGGCGGACCTCCGCGGCGACGGCGGCGGGAGTGAAATCATCCTGGATCAACTCCGGGACAACGCGGCGGCCCGCAACCAGATTGACCATACTGAAAAAGGGCGTGCGCACGAGGCGCCGAAGGATCAAGGCGGTGAGCGGCGCGACACGGTAGATCACGACCATGGGCGTTCCGAGCAGCGCAGCCTCGACCGTGGCCGTTCCGCTTGCCACGATCGCGCAATCGGACGCGGCGAGCGCATCGTACGTGCCTCCCTCGACCCTCTTGATGTCCAGGCCGGAAGGGCCGCCATCGAGGGCGAGCCCTTCGGCGGGCAGGCCAGGCGCGACGGCGTGGACAAATTGCACGCCTCCCGATCGTTCCCGTTGCCGGGCCAATTCCTCGCAGGCTGCGAGGACGCGCGGATAGTTCTGCGCCAACTCGTTGCGGCGGCTGCCGGGGAGAAGCGCCACAATGGGCCGCTCCGCATCGAGCGCATGGCGAGCGGCAAATTCCGGGCGAGTCATGGACGGCCGCACGACATCCGCGAGCGGATGGCCGACGAAATCCACCGCAACGCCCGCATCGCGATAGATCTTTTCCTCGAAAGGAAAGATCACGACCATGCGCTTCACGAGACGTTTGATTGTCCGCACGCGCCCCGCGCGCCAGGCCCATACCTGCGGCCCGATGAAATAGCCGACGGGAATCCCGGCTTGTTTCAAGCGCCGCGCGACGCCCAGGTGGGTTCCCGGAGAATCCACGAGGATGGCGAGCGTGGCGTGCCGCTGAGCGGCTTCACGCGCAAGCCGGCGCTGGACGCGAATTACGGAAGGAATCTTGTGCAGCGCTTCGGTGATGCCTACAACGGCAACTTCGTGATAGTCGGCAATCAACTCGACACCCGCCTCGGCCATGCGCGGCCCGCCCATGCCGAAAAAATGCGCGCCGGTGCGTTTCCTCAAAGCGGTGGCCAGACGTGCCGCATACATGTCGCTCGACGCCTCGCCGGCAGAAATCAGAACCGTGGGAGCGCTCATGCGATGTGCCAGCGGATTAGCGCGAAAACCTTCTGCGAGGGAGACCGCGGAGGCACCGTGCGGGCGCGTCCACTGGTTGTGGGATTAATCATCGGCAGGCAAAGGCTGCGAGAATCCGGCCGCCGCCGGACCAGAAAAAGAAATGGCCAGCTCCTGGTCCTTGTACTGCAGCTGGTAAAGGCGGTAGTAGATTCCGCGGAGGGCGAGGAGTTCCTGGTGCGAACCCTGTTCGCGCAGGCGCCCCTTGTGGAATACGAGGATGCGGTGCGCGTGCTGGATGGTGCTGAGACGATGGGCGATCACGACCGCAGTGCGACCCGTGAGCAGGCGGTCGAGCGCTTCGCGAATCATCAACTCCGTCTTGGTATCCACGCTCGAGGTGGCTTCGTCGAGGATCAGGAATTTCGGATTGTGAGCCAGGGCGCGCGCGAAGCTGACGAGCTGCCGCTGGCCGACGGACAGCGTTCCGCCGCGTTCCGTGACGGGCGTTTCGACACCCTGCGCCAGAGACTCGACGAACGGGCCGAGTCCCACTTCCCTCAGCGCGCGCTCGGTGGCAGCGCGGTCGATCTTTTCGGTGCCGAGCTTGACGTTCGATTCGAGCGTTCCCGTGAAAAGGAACGGGTCCTGGAGCACGATTCCGAAGAGGCAGCGCAGATCCTGGATGTCCATTTCACGGATGTCCACGCCGTCGAGCAGGATCTGGCCGCGCTGGATATCGTAGAAGCGCAGAAGGAGTTGAATGATCGTGGTCTTTCCTGCGCCGGTGTGGCCGACGATGGCGAGCGTTTGGCCCGGCTCGACGCGGAAGGACACGTCGCGCAAGACCCAGTCTTCTTCCTTCGGCTCGGCGCCGCCGTTATAGGCAAACCAGACGTTGCGAAATTCAATCTCGCCGCGAGGGGCAGGAAGGGCACGCGAGAGTGCGGGCGAAGCAATCGTCACGGGCTCGTCGAGAAGTTTGAAGATGCGCTCGGAAGCGGCCATGGCCGTCTGCAGGATATTGAATTTTTCGCTCAAGTCCTGAATGGGACGGAAGAAGCGCTGCGCATACATCATGAAGGCGATCAGGACGCCGATTTCGAGGGTACCGCCGATCGTCCGGCCGCCGCCGATCCGGTAAAGCAGCGCGACCCCCGCCATGCTGAGAAATTCCACGCCGGGCAGGAAAAAGGCGAACGCGTCGATCGCGTCCTTGTACGCCACCATGTGAACGCGATTCAATTTCTCGAACTGCCCGAGAGATTTCTGTTCGCGGTTGAAGAGTTGCACAACGGCCATGCCGCTGATGTGCTCTTGCAGAAACGCGTTGATCTTGGCGATGGCGGTGCGGATCCGGCGATTCGCGTCGCGCACATGGTTGCGGAAGAAATAGGTGAGCACAATCATGAACGGCAGCGGAGAAAGCGCAGCCAGCGCCAGAGACGCATGCCAACTGAACAGCACGGCAGCCATGCCGAACAACAGAACGAAATCGTTCAGCATAGCTACCACGCCGGATGCGAAGAGATCGTTCAAGGCGTCCACGTCGGTCGTCACGCGCGTCACCAGCCGGCCCACCGGGCTGCGGTCAAAAAAGCTCATGGGCAGGCGCTGCAAACGCTCGAAGATTTCTTTGCGCAGGTCGTACATCGTTTTTTGGCCGACAACCTGCATGATGCGCACCTGAAGGTATTGCAGGCCGAAGCTCGCGAGAAGCGATCCCAGGAAGGCGAGCACGACCCACAGAAGACCGGCGAGGGCCGCCCTGCGGCTGATCGCGTGAGAAAAGCCCGGGTCAATGTAACTATCGACGGCGACCTTGAACAGATAGGGGCCAACGATCTCCATCGCCGCCACACCAAGCGTGATGGAAACAGCCAACGCGACGTGCCAGCGATACGGGCGCAGATACGTCATCAGCCGCCGCGTGAGCTGCGTGTCGTAGAGCTTTCCGAGTTTCTCTTCTTCGCGGAAGTCGCTCATTCGCGTTCGAGTTCTTCCTCGAGCAATTGCTTTTGATAGAGATCGGCGTAATAGCCGCCCAGCGCCAGCAGGCCGTCGTGCGTACCGCGCTCGATGATGCGACCGTCACGCATGACGATGATCTGGTCGGCGTTCTTGACCGTTGAAATGCGGTGCGAAATGAGAATCGTGGTTCGCTGGCGCATGACTTCCCGCAGTCGCCGGAGGATGCGCTCTTCGGTATCGGTGTCGACGCTCGAGAGCGCGTCGTCCAGAATCAGAATCCTCGGCTTTCGCAGGATGGCGCGCGCCAGAGACGTGCGCTGCTTCTGGCCGCCGGAAAGCGTGATGCCGCGCTCGCCAACCAGCGTGTCGAAGCGTTTCGGAAAGCTCTGAATCTCGCCGGAGATGCCGGCGATTTCCGCGGCTTCGAGAATTTCCTCGTCCACCGTGCCAGCTACGCCGAAAGCGATGTTTTCACGGATCGTGTCGCTGAACAGAAACGTGTCCTGGGGCACGTAGCCGATGGAGCGGCGGAGTTCGGCAAGCGGATACTCGCCGATCGGCTGCCCGTCGACCAGCAACGTGCCCGGAGGCGCTTCCCAGAGACGGGCGATCAGCGTCGCAAGCGTGGATTTGCCGCTGCCCGTGGGGCCGACGATCGCGAGCGTCGAGCCGGCGGGAATGTGCAGGCTGATGTCGCGAAGGACCGGGCCATTTCCGGAACCGTTGCCCGAGGCCGGATACGCGAACGTCAGGTGCCGAAACTCGACGTCGCCGCGAATCGGAGGTTCGGCGGCATGCTCGGTTGCGCGACGGCGATCCTGCGGCTCTCCGTTTCCGGTCGCTCGGGTCAAGGGCACCCCGGCTCCGGCAGCAGAGGTGTCACGAATATTCGGCTGGGCAGTCAGGATGTAGTTCAACCGGCCCATCGAGGCGGCGCCACGCTGAAAAATATTCGTCACGTAGCCGATGGCAATCATGGGGAAAATGAGCTGGATCAGAAATGTGTAGAAGGCCGAAAACGTGCCGAGCGATACGCGCCCGTCGACGACCCTGGCGCCGCCGATGCCGAGCAATATGACAACGGACACTCCGATGAGCACCGACAGGGCGGGGAAGAATAAACTCCAACTGCCGATCAACTTGATATTGCGATCCACATATTCGCGATTCGCGCGGTCGAACGAGGCGATTTCCGGTTTTTCCTGCGCATAGGCCCGGATGACGCGTATACCCGTTAGATTCTCCTGGGCGCGTGTGGAAAGGACGCCGAGCGCCGCTTGAATTTCCTCGGAGAGTCGGTGAATGATTTGGCCAAAATAGCGTACCGCGAGCACCACGAGGGGCACGGGCAGCAGAACCCACAGCGTGAGCATGGGCGAAAGTTTGATCATGAAAAAGATGGCCAGCACCATCGTCGAAAACGTAACCGCGGTGTACATGATGCCGGGCCCGAGCACCATCCTCACGGCATTCAGGTCGTTGGTGGCTCGCGACATGAGATCGCCCGTGCGATTTCGCCCGTAGAATTCGGGATCGAGAGCGACCAACCGCTTCAGAAGATCGTTGCGCAGATCGTATTCAATGTCGCGCGACATACCGATCAGGATCCATCTCGTCCAGAATGAGAAGAATCCCTTCGCCAGCATGGCGCCGACGAGGATGAGACAGTACAGGCCAAGCGCACTCCGGCTGAGCGGGGCGTAAAACGCGAACAGCGGATGGAGCAGATGGCGCGCCGTTCCCGAAAGCGTGGAAAGCGGTTGCGCCGAGCCCGTCACGCAGTCGGTAATCATACCGATAATCAGTTGCGGCAGCGCGCCGACAATGCCCATCAGGGCGAGGGTCAGCAGGCCGAGCGAGACCATTCCCCTGTAACGAAGCACGTAGGGGATCAGCGTTTTCAGATGGTCCCATCCGGAGGGTCTCCGCGCGGGACGGGCGGGTGCCGCAGAAACGGGTTGTGAGATGGCGCTCACCGGCCAGTATTAGACGCAAACCCCGTGATTTTGAGTACGCTTCCGGGAGAGCGCCCGCGCCCGATTTCGATTCCCTGCGGCGCGACCGAGGCTTCCCGACGGCACGTATCGATACACGATTCTAACGCTTGGACAGCCGACAGGGAAGAAGCCTTCGCTCGCGATTTTTCGGCGATCCGCCAGAAATCGCAGCGTCCCCCATTCATCCCCTAGCGGACCGCCAATATTTCCTCGAGGCGCGCTTCAAAATTTTCCTCGCCTTCGGACCACAATCGCACGCGCTCTACCGGCACGGCTTGCTCGATCCGGCGGACCCAGTCGAGAATCTTGCGGATATTCTCGCGCGTCTGCACCTGATACTTTTCGAGATTTTCCGGCCAGGCCATCGCCTCGAGGAAGCGCGCTTCTTCGGCGCTCTGCGGAGCCGCGCGGGCATGCCGGCGCATACCGAGCAGGCCGGCATGGCCCGTGAAAAAATGTTCGAAGCCGAAGTTCACTTCGAAGTGGCCGCTCTCCCGCCAGATGCCGTCGTCGTAATCCTCGCCGTTGCACACGATCTCGAGCGGCTGCGGCTCGATCTTGGATTGTCCGGCGGCTCCGTCGAAGATGGCGAGGTCCCAGTGGGTCCGAACCTCGTAGCAGCAGTCGCCGTGCAGATGGTCCCGCGCGATTTCGAGGATGCCGGCGGCATCGAGCGGCACCGCGCGGAGGTCTTGCTCCAGAATCGGCGCCTCCGAAGCATCGACTGCGCGGATCGTCAGTTGCGTGAACCCTGGCCGCATCGCCGAGAAGGGAACCGTCCCGAGGACGGCAGCGAAGCGTTCGAGGATGCGCTCTTCCGGAAAGTCCTTGCACCAGACGCTGAGGAACGACTGATTCGACATGGTCACATTATACCGAGTCGAGTGCCCGAATCAGAAACGGCCCGCCATGCAGCCGAATGTGTGGGTCGGGAGGGCCGAGGTGGATCGCTACTCAGGGGGAGGCTACTTCTTCTTGCGTGGTACGTCGTCGTCCTGATCGGTGTCGAACTGACCCGAAATTCCGGCCAGGCGTTCCTTGATCGTGTCGCCCATCCCGGCCAGGACTTCGGCGCAGGTCTCGCGGATGCGTTTTTCGGCGGATTTGGCCAGCGTGTCGAGAACGGCCTGCGAATGCTGTCCGAGCGTAGTGGCGGATGCAAGCAGCCAGGAGTTGGAAGCATTCTCGAGGCGCGCTTTATATTGCTCGATCGATTCGTCGGTTGATTTCTTCAACTGCTCCATCCACGCTTGCTGCTGCGCTTGCCGGTTCTTTTCCAACTCCTCGATCAGCGGGACGAGCTGCGACTGCAAGTAAGTTTGCGCCTGTTCCACGCCCCGCAGCATCTTGTCGTCGAGGCTCTTCTGGAATGCCTCCAGCGAGCCCTCGCGGTTGTACTCCATGTCCGAGCGCGCTTTTTCGAGGGCTTCACGCGAAGCGTCTTCGAAACGTCGAAGCGAATCCGCCGTCACTTGCTGCACGCGGTCGCTGAAGCTCGCCGTAGCAATGTCCGCGGTTTCGCCGAGCTTTCCTCGCTCGCGGTCCATCACTTCCTTCGCGGCTTCTTCGATTTGAGCTTGGCTGTGCTCCACATAGGTACGGCCGTAGCGGTCCAGCTCGGACGCCACGAGGCTGGAAATCTCGGCGGCGCGATGGCGGAGCGTCGAGGTCGATTGCTCGACGGTCTTTTCCATCGTCGATTGCATGGTCGTCTGCGCCTTTTTCTGGTACCAGTCGGACGCCTTCAGGAGCGCTTCGTACGTGGCGTGCTGGGTCTCGGTGCTTTTCTGTTCGAGCTCTTCCTCGACCTTCGAGAGGGCCGCGCGGCACGATTGGTCGAATTCCGCGGGGTATTTCGCCGTTTCCTGCCGCAGCCGCTCAAGCGATTCCTGCACGGCTCGTTCGGAAGCCTGCTGAACCTGCTGGCGAATCGTCGTTTCGATCTGCGCAGCGTGCGCGGAAGCCTGCTCGACCTGCTCGCGGAGGCTGCTCTGGATCTGCGCGGCCTGCTCGCGGGCGTGAGCGAGTTCCGAGGCGGTCTTCTGGGCGGCATCGACCTTCGGCGCGAGCTGCTGGTCGAGTTCGCCCGAGAGACGCTGGATCACCTCTTGCGCTGATTTTTCTATGATCGGCTCGATGCCCTTGGCGCGGTCGGCGATTACTTGCTCGACATTTCGTCCGATCTCCTCGGACCGTGAAGTGAGCAACTCATCCATATGTCGGCGGGTTTGCTCTACCGCTGACTTGGCTGCTTCGTGGAGCTGGGTTTTAGCTTGTTCCGTGCGGGCGCGCTCCTGCTCGAGTCCGGCGCCCAACGATTGAACGGTTGCTTCCGCCCCGGCGACCGCATCGGCAATCGACGCGCGAAGGTCGGCACTGCGCGCGGCGATCACTTCCTCGGCCTGGGCCAGGGCGCCTTGCGAGACTTCGCCGAGCTTTTCGCCGAGTTTCTGTGATGCACCCTTCAGCGCTGCTTCAAATTCTTCCTTCCAGCGCTGGCTCGTGGCCGTTGCGCCGGCTTGCACCTGCTCGACCGTCTGGTTCCGCACCTTGTGTGCAGTCTCTTCAAGGCTCTTTTTCCAGTCGTCGAGATGACGTTGCGCGGCTTCCGGAGACGATAGAATCTTGAGTGAGGGCGAGGAGGCTTCGCGCTCCGAGATAACCCGTTCGACCGCCTCTTCAACCGTATGCTTCAGGTTTTGCGCGGCGGTTTGCTGGGCTGCTTGCTGTGCAGCCTCCTCCGCGGCGCGGCTTACCGCGTCCTCGACTGCCTGGCGGATCTTGACGTCCAATTGCTGCGCGCCCGCCTGGCTTGCCCTGCGCGCCTCTTCCACGATCGCAGCGGTGCGTTCCGCCGCCTGCTGCACCACTTTCTTCGCCGCCGTTTCGGAAACGCGCTCCATCGAAACCTTGATCGCCCGTTCGACGGCCTCATGAAGTTGAGCGTCGAGCTGCTGGCGGACCACCGTCATCTCTTCATTGATTGCTGTCTGCGCGCCTTTGCGGACCGTTTTGTCGAGGGTCTCTTTGGCATCTGCGACCATCTTGGCCATGTGTCGCGCGGTCGCAAGCTGGGCGTCCTGGGCCGGGCCCACGCTCGGCATCACGTGGATCTTGCTGTCGGCCGAGGAAGTTTCGGGTGACGCTGGGATCGCAGGTGGCGCTGCCGCGCTGGGCGCAGGCGCCGGAGGAACCGCAGCCGGGGTTTCGACTTTTGCTTCAGGCGTCGTGGGTGCCGGCGCGGAGGGCTCTTGCTGGGCTGGGGGCGGTACTGCCTCGAGGGTCGGCGCCTTTTCCGACGGCGCTGGTGCTGCCGCCGCCTCGTCTCCGGGGTAGGGGAACCAGTCTTCCGGCGGAAACGCTATCCCCCACACATTTCCCGCGACCTCGAACTCGAGTCCAATCTGGAAAAGTTCGCGAACGGTGCGCGGCCGCTGAACCCAGACAACGCGGCCCGTCACCGTGCGGGAAGGGAGCTGAGCCTCGAGGCGCGGAATCTCCAGCGTGATCGTCGAATTCTTCGGAACGTAGTGTTTCGACTGGTACTTGCAGCCGTGGCAGTTGACCATCACGGTTGTCGTGCGCTCTTTGAACGGCTGGCCGAGCGCGTCCACACCCGTCACTATAATCGGCACAGCCTGAACGATTCGCGTGCTGCGGCGCTTTTGCGTGCCGGCGTCGTTGGATGGCAGAGACTCGATCACGCACCCCCTCCGTGCGTCTTGGCTTCAAGAGTAACATCCCGAATTGACTCGGTCGAGCGGCCCGGGAAGGTTGTGCGAAAGGGTAACTTCGCCCGTGCGCGAGCAGCCCGGCCAGGAACGTGCTGCGGAAGGTCGTTGCGGCGAGCGCTTGCGTGGGAAGGGTTACAGGTCGCGGCGGCCTTCCATGGCCTTGAGCATGGTGACCTCGTCGGCATACTCAAGGTCGGAACCCACCGGAATGCCCATGGCAATTCGGGTGACGCGGACCCCCAGCGGCTTAATCAGTTTGGAGAGATAGACGGCGGTCGCTTCGCCTTCGGCGGTGGGGTTCGTGGCAATGATAATTTCCTCGACCGCGCCGCCCTTGAGCCGCTCGATGAGGCTCTTGATCTTCAGTTGATCCGGCCCGATCCCCTGCAGGGGCGAGAGCGCGCCGCCGAGGACGTGATACAGCCCGTTAAACTGCCGGGTTTTTTCGACTGCCTGGATATTCGTGGCTTCTTCGACCACGCAGATCGTGTTGCGGTTCCGCGTTGCGCTGGTGCAAAAAAGGCACGGATCGGCGTCCGTGATGTTGTTGCAGATCGAGCATTCGCGCACTTTTTCCTTCGCGTCGCGGATCGCGTCGGAAAGCGCGAGCGCCTGCTCGCGGTCCACGCGCAACAGATAGAAGGCGAGGCGCTGCGCCGTCTTCTGCCCGATGCCGGGCAGGCGCTTCAGTTCATCGATTAGCCGGGAAACGGACGGAGCGAAATCAGGCATGCGGCGTCATCTCGATTTTGATTATGGCAGATTTGCGCGCCCGTTCGCCAGATGGCGGTCGGGGTAAGCCTCTAGCTCGATCAGATAGCCGATTGTCGCCGACCGCATCGCCAAAGATAAAAGCACGACGCGCGGCGAATGCGGCGTGAAACGGAATGGGGGGCGGCGGCGTCCAATGACCCACAGGCTCATTGCGTGCACAATTTGCCGGGGTTTACGGTGCCCGCATTTCCCGCATGGGCCTTGGAGCAGCGTTTCCAGGATTGGCTCGAGACTTTCAGAGTCGAAAAGGGGGAAAGACCGAATGCGAACGACAGCAAGGCTCGTCTCTGCTTTGGCATTTCTTTTCGCGATGAGCGTGGTTCCTGCTCTCGCACAACAAGGCCCGCCACCAGGAAGAGGGCCGGGCGGCAGGCCGGGAGGCGGACCGCCTCCGATGGGACCGCAGATGCGACTCTCGTCGCCGGCGTTTGCGGACGGCAGCGCGATACCCGACAAATACACCTGCGCGGCCGGGATGGGGAACATGACGTCGCCTGAGCTGAACTGGGTCAATCCACCCAAGGGAACGGAGAGCTTCGTCGTGCTCCTGCACGATCCGGACGCGCATGCGGGGAAATCGATCTACGACATCACGCACTGGCTTATCTTCAACGTTCCGGGCGACGCGACGTCACTGCCCGAGGGCGTGAAGGCGGATTCGACGGTGGGGGTGCAGGCCAGCAACATTGCTCGCCAGCCCTCGTATTTCGGACCTTGCGCACCTCCGGGACCGAGCCACCATTACACGTTTGAGCTGTTCGCGCTGGATTCGAAGCTCGACCTGCCAAAGGGTGCGACCCGCGATGAGGTGATGAAGGCGATGGATGGTCACGTTTTGACCGGCACAGTTTTGATCGGATTGTTCCACCGCGAGCCCGGAGGAGGAATGCCGGGACCGCCGCCGCGCTAAACGGCCGGCGAAAATTGCGGTGTATTGAAAGAGGGCGGAGCGCTTGCTCCGCCCTCTTTGTTCGAAAAGCCGCATTTCAGAGATCGAAGCGCTAGACAAGAACGGCGCGCACCAAACCGCGCGAATATGGCAGGTTTGAGGGGAGAAGGCTAGAAAAGGCCGGGAATCTTCAGGCCCATGATTCCGGGTACACCGCCGGTAATGTCCTTCACCTGCTTGGACAACTCTTCGTCCACGCGGCGGGTGGCCTCGTTCACTGCGGCAAGGATGAGCTCCTGCAGCATCTCCTGATCTTTGCTCTTGAATGTTTCCGGCTCGATGTGCACTTCGGAAAGCTG
>OBLQ010000221.1_pt1 | contig 21125 bp, 21 predicted proteins | sample 1519881 | NCBI WGS metagenome assembly OBLQ01 (sample SAMN01911456, study PRJEB22533) | soil metagenome | biome: Soil | place: Malaysia | collected 2012-04-30 | depth DG_metagenome m | reverse complement strand
CTAAACTTCGACTCTTGCTTGACTTACGGGCCCCGGGGCATTTCCGAGAGTTTGCAGAGCAAGATCGAGATGAGGGCAGCGTAGTTCGTCCCACCCTGAGGAGGAAGGCACGATGGCCATCGTTGCCAAGCCGGCTCCGCAACCTATACCGCGGATTGCGCCGCGCGAGGACTTGAACCCCCACCGTATCGCGCAGATCCAGTTCGATATCGCCGCCGAATACCTGAAGCTCGATCAAGGGCTTCGCCAGATCTTGCGCACGCCGAAGCGTGTGCTCGAAGTGTCGATCCCGACGAAGATGGACAACGGGCAGGTGAAGGTGTTCACCGGCTATCGCGTGCAGCACAACGTCGTGCGCGGCCCTGCCAAGGGGGGCATCCGCTACCATCCGGGAGTCACGCCGGACGAAGTGAAGGCGCTGGCGATGTGGATGACCTGGAAAACCGCCACGGTCAACATCCCTTACGGCGGCGGCAAGGGCGGCGTAGTTTGCGATCCCAAGCGCATGAGCAAGCCCGAGCTCGAGCGCATGACGCGGCGCTACACGGCCGAAATTCTCCCGCTGATCGGACCCGAGCAGGATATTCCCGCGCCGGACATGTACACCGATTCGCAAACAATGGCATGGATCATGGATACGTATTCCATGACCAAGGGATATTCCACACTCGGGGTCGTGACCGGCAAACCGGTTTCGATCGGCGGCTCCGAAGGCCGCAAGGAAGCCACGGCGCGCGGAGTGCTGGTGGTCGTCGAAGAAGCGTGCAAAGTGAAGAAGATGGCGTTCCGAGGCGCGAGCGTCGCGATCCAGGGATTCGGCAACGTCGGCTCGCTGGTGGCGCGCTTATTTTCCGAGAAGAAGGCTCGCATTGTGGCCATTGGCGACTCGCGCGGCGCCGTCTTCAATTCACGCGGGATCGATCCGTTGAAGGCCATGCGCTACAAGGACCGGTCCGGGACAGTGGTCGGCATGCCTGGCACTTCGCGCATGTCGAACGACGACCTCCTGACGATGAAGTGCGACATTCTGGTGCCGGCGGCCCTTGAGAACGTGATCACGCTCAACAACGTCGATCAGATCAAAGCCAAGATTGTAGCCGAAGCCGCCAATGGACCGACCACTCCGCACGCGGACGAAGTTCTTGCGCGCAAGGGCATCATGCTGCTGCCGGACATTCTCGCGAATGCGGGCGGAGTGACGGTGAGTTATTTCGAATGGGTCCAGGATTTGCAGAGCTTCTTCTGGCCCCTGACGGAAGTCAACACGAAGCTCGAATCCGTGATGCGGCGCGCGTTTCTCGAAGTGCACGAGACGATGCGCAAGCATCGCACACACATGCGCACAGGTGCGTACGTGCTCGGGGTCGGGCGCGTTGCGGAAGCCACGCTCGTCCGCGGCCTCTTCCCGTAGTTCCACAGGCAGTTTTGCCCGTTTTACTGCGCGGGGCGTCAATCTGCTTCGCATGCTCGCATGGTGATCCCCGCTAAAAATCTAGTTGCGTGGGATGTCGGGACGCGCGTACATTTTTCTTTGCGGGTGCGCCTACGCGAAATCGGGCCGCGCCGGCATTCGTGCCTTGCGCGGAGGGCATCGAGAGTTGGCCAACAATCCCAGCAACGGAAACCCCACACCCCCCATTCTTCTCACGATCGCAGGCTTCGATCCATCCTGCGGTGCCGGCACCGCCGCGGATCTGAAAACGTTTGCGGCGCACAATTGCTACGGCGTCGCGGCAGTGACGGCGCTAACGGTGCAATCCACTCAAGGCGTTCGCTCTGTGCATGCGACCCCCGCTGCAATCCTGCGCGCTCAGCTCGATGCGTTAACCGAAGATGCCACCCTCGCGGGCGTGAAGATCGGCATGCTGGCGAACCGGGCCAACGCCTGCGCGGTCGCCGAGTTTCTCGACCAGCACAAATTCGCCCACGTCGTTCTGGATCCGGTTTCGCGGCCGACGGCGGGCGATGCCGAACTTCTGGATGCCCCGGGCCTAAAGTATGTGCGCGATGAACTGCTGAAGCGTACGAGCGTGATCACACCCAACATTCCTGAGGCTGAGTTCCTCACGGGGATGGAGGTAAAGGATCTGAACGGCATGAAAGCGGCCGGGCAGAAACTCCTGGAGATGGGCGCGCGCGCCGTGATCGTCACCGGCGGCCATCTCGAAAAGCCGATCGACGTGCTGTGCGAGGGTACGGAGATCGAGACGTTCGGCGGGGACCACTTGAAGAGCCCCAACACGCACGGTTCGGGCTGCACGTTTTCCTCAGCCATCGCCGCGCAGCTCGCATGCGGCCAGCAACTCCGCGAGGCCGTAATTCTAGCCAAAGCCTACGTGACCAAGGCCATCGAAAAATCCTATCCGATCGGCAAGGGCGCCGGCCCGCTCAACCAGCTCTTCCGCTTCCATCAGGAGCCGCCCCCGCGCGGCGTTCACGAAGTGCCGCAGCACGGGATGCATCCCGCCGCTGAACCTGCCGCGCACTAGAAAAGCCCAAAACTCGCAACCGGAAACCCGGGCGAGCTCCCGTAGCGCAGACTCACACGGAAACCGAGTGGATCGCCATCGCCGGTGTCGCCTGTGCAAATACTCGGGCCACGGCGAAGGCCAGCGATCGTGATCCGACGATCGGCCCTTAATGGTCCCGCCGTTTGTCGAGGGGCTGATACCGGAGATCGATGTCGCCGACGTATTCCGACTCAGGGCGAATCAGCCGGCCGTTGCGGAGCTGCTCGAGCGCGTGAGCCGTCCAGCCGGCGGCGCGAGAGACGGCGAATGTCGGCGTGAAAAGCTCCACCGGCAATCCGAGTCCGTGCAGGAGCAGCGCAGTGTAGAACTCCACGTTCGTCTGAATTCTGCGACCCGGCTGAAACTCGGCTAAGAGCCGGAGCGCCACCTTCTCGACCGCCAGAGAAAGTTCGTAGAGACTTCTGTTTCCCTCGGTCCGGTAGAATCTTTCAGCGGCGGCACCGAGCACGTCGGCCCGTGGATCGCGCACGCGATATACGCGATGGCCGAATCCCATAAGGCGTTCGTGGCGCTCCAATTTCGCTCGGATCACCCCTTCGGCGCGTTCGGGCGTCTTGATCTCGAAGACCATATCGAGGGCGGGACCCGGCGCACCGCCGTGGAGCGGACCTTTCAGGGCGCCAACGGCACCCGTGATGGCAGAGACGACATCCGAACGAGTGGAGGCGATGACGCGCGCCGCGAAGGTCGAGGCATTGAATCCGTGATCGCACACGGTGTTGAGATATGTTTCCATCGCACGCGCGCATTCGGCTCCGATTTCTTCTCCGAAAATCTGGTGCAGATAGTATTCGGAGTGAGACAAATCGCTGCGTGGCTGCATGGGCTCCCGATTATTTTTCATTCGCCAATAGGAACCCACGATCGTCGGGAAGGCGGCCACAACGGAAAGTGCTTCTTCTTCAGCGGTCGCCGTTCCGGGCATACAGAGTGTAGACGCAGCCATGCGCAGCGCGTCGATTACCGCAACATCGCACTTTGCTGCCTCCCGCAGAAGATCGAGGGTTGCCGAAGCGAGGGGTCGGCGAGATGCCAGATCGCGGCAGAAATCTTCGTACTGCATCGGTCCCGGCAGCCTGCCGTGCCAAAGGAGATACGTCATCTCTTCGAACTTGGCTCGCGGGGCGATCTCCTCGACGGGATAACCGACCAGGATCAGGCGCCCCGCCTGGCCGTCGACCAGACTGAGACGTGTCTGGGAGGCGACGATTCCTTCGAGCCCTTCGTGGACGCCAGCGATCACTTCTTTTCTCCGTTCCCCAATGTCGGCCGGACCGGGTATATTGTCAATCTTGATTGTAAGATCAACTAATCGGACCAAGAGGCAAGGACAAATGAAACAGAACCGCTTTTTGAACGCCGCCGAGGCTGCCCGGGCGCTTGGCATCTCCAAGGCGACGCTTTACTGCTACGTAAGTCGGGGAATGATCCGCTCCGAACCAATCGCCGGGCAGCCGCGCGTGCGGATCTACGCGAACGAGGACGTCGCGCGCCTGCTTGAACGCAAGGATTTGCGCCGGAATCCTTCAAAGGCGGCTGAGCGCGGACTGCACTGGGGTTCGCCGGTGTTGGAGTCGGCTCTCAGCCTGATCCGCGACGGACGGCTCTACTATCGCGGCGTGGACGCAGTAGAGCTCGCACAGAGAGCGAGCGTGGAAGAAGTTGCCGCGCTGCTTTGGACGGGTGATCGCGTCCACGCACGAAATCTGTTCGGAAAGCTGCAGGCCAGCTCGGGAATCGACTTCACGGGGCTCTTCGAGAAAGGCCAGAATCTCGGGCCGGTCGAGCGTTGCCAGCTCGTGCTGCCTAGGGCGGCATCGCAGGATGCCGGCGCGCACGACTTGCGGCCGATGGCGGTGGCGAGAACCGGCGTTCGCATTCTGCGGCTTCTCGCCTCCGCGATCTGTGGCGCACCCGCTACGCGAACGGCCGATGCCGAGCTCGCGAAGGCGTGGAGTTGCCGTGCGGCGGCGATTCCCTCCCTGCGAGCGGCGTTGATACTTTCAGCCGATCACGAGCTCAACGTCTCGGCGTTCACGGCGCGATGCGTTGCGTCGTCTCGCGCCACGCCTTACCAGGTTGTCATGGGCGCTCTCGCAGCCTTCCGGGGCCGCCGGCATGGAGGCGCAACGCACGCGGCCGGAGATCTTTTCCATGAAGCGCGGGGAAAACGCGATCTTCGCGCGCTGCTAGCGAAGTGGCTGCAAACCTACGATGCCATACCCGGATTCGGCCATCCGCTGTATCCCGACGGAGACCCGAGAGCCGCGGTGCTGCTGTCGCTTGCGAGAGCCAACGCAAAGGGGAATGCGCTCGCGAGGGCCGATCGCCTGATCGAAGCCGTGCAGGAAATGACAGGCGACCATCCGAATCTGGATTTCGGGCTCGCGGTGCTGGCTTCTTCGTTCGATCTGCCGAAGGAGAGCGCGGTGGCGATGTTCGCCTTGGGACGCACGATCGGGTGGATCGCACACGCGATCGAGCAATACGCGAATCAGGAATTGATCCGGCCGAGGGCGCGCTACATCGGACCGCTGCCGCAAAACGCGGCTGAAAGCACGAGAGCTAACGCTTAAACACGACGCGGCCGGCGACGATCGTGGCCATCGGCGCGCCGCGAAACGAGCGGCCGTCGAATGGAGTGTTGCGCGATTTGCTGGGCGATTCAGCCGCGCGGAAGGTCCACGAGTGATCGGTTGAGAAGAGCGTCAAATCGGCAGGCTCGCCCGGCGCGATTTTTCGTTGTATGCCGAGGACGCGCGCCGGGCCCGTCGTGAAGAGCTCGACGAGCCGCATCAGCGAAATCCTGCCCGCGTGCACGAGTTCGTTCAGGCCAAGGGCGAGCGCGGTCTCGAAGCCGGTGATGCCGAACGGCGCGCGGTCGAATTCGACGTCCTTGCTCGCGGGATGATGCGGCGCGTGATCGGTGGCGATGGCGTCCACGCTGCCGTCGCCGAGGCCTGCGATCAGACCGTCCCGGTCGGATCGCGAAGCGAGCGGCGGATTCATCTTGTAACGCGTGTCGTAGCGGACGTCTTCGTCCGTAAGGGTGAAATGATGCGGCGTGACTTCGCAGGTGACTCGCAGGCCCTGCTTCTTTGCCGCGCGAACGTAATCGAGCGAACCGCGCGCGGACATATGGGCGATATGCAAGTGCGCGCGAGTGAGCGCTGCGACTTCGACGTCGCGTATCACGCAGATCGATTCCGATTGCGCGGGAATACCCTGGAGGCCGAGACGCATGGACCGCGGCCCCTCGCGCATCACGCCGCCGGCGAAGAGCGAGGGATCCTCGCAGTGGTCGATCACCGGAAGTCCAAGCGCGTTGCAGTAGTCCATCACCTGGCGCATCAGCCGAGCCGACGCGACCGGCTTGCCATCGTCGCTCACGGCGACGATGCCGGCGTCTTTCATCGCGGCGATTTCCGCCAGCGCCTCGCCCTTGCTTCCCATCGACGCCGCGCCGATCGGCCAGACGCGCACGCTGCCGGCCGCTGCCGCGCGCTCGACGATCCCACGCGTAACGGAGGCATTGTCGTTCACCGGCTGCGTGTTCGGCATGCAGCAGACGGCCGTAAACCCGCCGCAGGCGGCTGCGCGTACCCGTCTCGATTGTTTCGGACAGCTCGTGGCCCGGCTCGCGCAGATGGCAGTGAAGATCGATGAAGCCGGGAGCGACGATCAGGCCCTTCGCGTCGACAATTTCCGCACCGGCGGCCGGAAGGGTAGCGCCGACTTTGGAGATGCGGTCGCCCTCGAGCAAAACGTCCAACGCCGCATCCGTGTTGCTAGCCGGGTCGAGGACGCGGCCGTTCTTAATCAGAAGCATTCGTTCGATCCTTTGCGGGATCAGGCGACTCCGCCGTGGGTCCGCCGATCAGATGGTAGAGCAGGGCCATGCGCACGGCGAGGCCGTTGGTCACCTGTTCGAGCACGGCCGACTGCGGCCCGTCCGCCACAGCGGAATCGATTTCCAGGCCGCGAATCATCGGGCCGGGATGCAGGACGAGCGCATCGGGCCGCGCCAGGCGCAGGCGTTTCTCGGTGAGCTGGTAGCGCAACACGTATTCCTCGGGAGCCAGCGCCGGCTCGTGAATTCTCTCGGTCTGCACGCGCAGAACCATGATCACGTCCGCGCCGTCAAGCGCTTCTTCCACGCAAACGGTGCGGCGCAGGTTCGGCGCAAGTTCTTCGAGCTCGCGCGGCACCCACATCGCGGGGCCGCACAACGTGATCCGCGCGCCGAACTTGCCGAGCAGATGGATATTCGAGCGGGCCACGCGGCTATGTAGAATGTCGCCCAGGATAGCAACGTTCCAGTCCCCGAGCTTTCCCTTACGGTCGCGGATCGTCAGCGCGTCGAGCAGCGCCTGCGTAGGGTGTTCGTGCATTCCGTCGCCCGCGTTGATCACCGGAACTTCGAGGCGACTTGCCACGAATTCCGGCGCACCCGACGCGGCATGGCGGATCACGATTCCATCCGGCCGCATGGCTTCGAGCGTGCGGACCGTGTCGATCAGCGATTCACCTTTTTTGAGGCTCGAAGACTCGGCTTGCAGCGCCATCGTGTCCGCGCCGAGCCGGGCCGCGGCAGTCGTGAAGCTGATGCGCGTACGAGTGGACGCTTCGAAAAAAGCCACCGCGATGGTCTTGCCGCGCAAGGTGGCCAGCTTTTTCAGCGGGTGCCGCTGAAATTCCTGGAAAGGCTTGGCCTGATCGAGAAGAAAAACGACTTGCTCGCGTGTGAGGGATTCGATTCCGAGCAGATGTGGCAGACGCTGAATCACAGTTTCCCTTTAAATGTTGCCTCCGGAAGGATCGCCCTCGGACTCAGGGAACGCGCTCCATCAGCACAACGCGCTCATCGCCATCCGATTCCCGCAGGCGAACCTCCACGAATTCCGCATCCGTCGTTTCTACCGTACGGCCCACGAACGTCGCTTCGACCGGCAGCTCGCGATGTCCGCGATCGACCAGCACGCACAGCCGGATCCGCTTTGGGCGACCCAGATCGAACAGACCGTTCATCGCGGCGCGGATCGTCCGGCCAGTGTAAAGGACATCGTCCACGATAACCAAGTCGCGACCGTCCACCGGAAAGTCAATGTGCGTGGACTCGAGAACGGGTTGCGCGCCAATCGTCGAAAGATCGTCGCGGTAGAGCGTAATGTCCAAAGTGCCCACGGGAACGGTCACATCCGCGAAGTCGCCGATCAGCTTCGCCAGGCGCCGCGAAAGCGGAACTCCCCGGCGCCGGACGCCGATCAAGGCGAGGTCTTTCGTTCCATTGCTCTTTTCGACGATCTCGTGAGCCAGCCTTTGCAGCGTCCGGTCGATTTCTTTCGCCGAGAGCAGCTGTCTCTTTTCTACGAATCGCATCGGGCGCTTCATCCTAGCACAGACACGCGCGAGTCCGCAGCCGGGGAAACCTGGGGCGGGGCCTTCGCGTGTCTGTAAACCTTGACCTCCGTGCTAGACTATCCGCAGTGAGTTCGCCCGAGCCGGCACGCCTAGCCCAACGGCCCTCGGGGGTTGACCTCCGAGTCAGAGTCGGTACCCTCCATTTCAAAAATCCCGTTATTGCAGCCTGCGGTACGTTTGGCTACGGCATCGAGTTTGCACACCTCGTAGATCTGAATCGGCTCGGGGGGATCGTCATAAAAGGCCTCTCGGCTGAGCCGATAACCGGTGCGCCCCCTCCGAGGATGTGCGAAACCGCCAGCGGCATGGTGAACGCTATCGGCCTTCAGAACATCGGAGTGCGGGCGTTCGTAGCCGAAAAACTCCCCCAGCTCCGGCAGTACGACACGGCAATAATCGCCAACGTCTTCGGCCATACGGTGACGGAATATGTCGAGGTCATCCGTGTCCTCGAGGGCGCAGATGGCCTGGCTGGCTATGAGCTAAACATCTCCTGCCCCAACGTAGAACGGGGCGGAATCGAGTATGGTACCAACCCAAGCCTTGCGGAGGAGGTCGTCGCTGCTGCAAGGAAAGCCTCTACGAGACCTCTCTGGGTAAAATTGTCCCCAACTGTTGGAACAATTGGACTTATGGCAAAGGCTGCTGAATCTGCCGGCGCCGATGCCGCTGTGATAGCGAACACCTACCCAGCGCTGTGTATTGATGCCCACACCCGCAGGTCCCGTCTCGGTAGTACGACGGGAGGGTTGTCGGGCGCAGCGGTTAAACCTATAACCATGAGGCTGGTTTACGAGGCGAGTCGGGCTGTCGGGATTCCGATTGTAGGGGTTGGCGGCATCGAAAGCCCCGCCGACGTGGCTGACTACATGATCGCAGGTGCCTCAGCCGTTGAGGTAGGCACGGCCCACTTCGTAGACCCGCGGGCCTCTGAGAGGATTGTGAGCGACCTCGAAGGATGGTGCCAGGAAGAAAACGTATTTGCAATCAGTGAGTTACGGGGATCCCTGAAGCAATAAACGGATTGCCTCCCCGGTCTGCGGAAGGGTAAAATATGCTGGTGCAAATAAGGCTAGGTGAAAATGAGAGCTAAAATATTCGTGATTCTGGAGTCGGTGTTTTTAGGATTGGGTATGCTTATCCTCACCCCGGCGGTCAATCCCACGTCCTTCGGGGAGGAAAGCAGCCCTTCTCAAATGCGATTCAGCGCAACCTCGACCTCCCAAGCAACTTCGAACCCCACCGGTCAGCCAAAGCCACTGGCCGTCTGGGAGTGCATGACAAGCTGGTACGGCGAAGATTTTGACGGCCGGCCCACGGCGACCGGGGAGACCTACAACATGTATGCGGCGACTGCCGCCCACCCAACGCTCCCGCTCGGGTCCATCGTCCGCGTGATCAACACGAGGAACCTCCGCAGCGAGGTGGTTCGGATCAACGACCGCGGCCCCTATATCGAGGGACGCGAACTCGACGTCTCCTATGAAGTCGCCCGGAGACTCGGGTTTGAGCAGCGAGGCCTGGCCAAGGTCCGCTTGGAACTCCTGAAGGTGCCCTAACGCCCCGCCTCGGAACATCACAACTAATCGTCGCCCTGGATCTCGACCGCCTGGGGCCAGCCTGCGCTTTGGCGCGGCGGCTTCGCGGTGCGGCAGGCCTTTTCAAGGTCGGCAGCCAGCTCTTCACGGCTGAGGGTCCGCGAGCCATCGAAAAGCTCGCGGGCCTGGGCTTCGGGATATTTCTCGACCTGAAGTTCCACGACATCCCCAATACTGTGGCCCACGCGGTCGCTGCGGCTGCCGCCCTGCCCAAAGTGCGTCTGATGACCCTGCACGCCACCGGCGGCGCAGCCATGATGAGGGCGGCCCGCGCGGCCGTCGGCGGCAAGAAGCACCGCCCGGCACTGCTGGCGGTGACAATATTGACCAGCCTCGACGCTACCGCCCTCCGGCACGTCGGGATTTCTGGCTCCCCCGCATCGCGCGCGGTCGCCCTTGCGCGTCTCGCTAAGCAGTCCGGGCTTGACGGAGTTGTCGCTTCGGCACACGAAGCGCGGGCAATCCGCCGGTCTTGCGGACCCAAATTCCTGATCGTGGTTCCCGGCGTGCGCCCGGCGAGCGCGTCCCTCAACGATCAATCGCGTGTGGCCACGCCGGCGCAGGCGATCCGCAACGGCGCAGACTACCTCGTCGTTGGCCGGCCCATCACTGCCGCCGCGAATCCCCGTAAGGCGGCCCTCGACATCGCCGAGGAAATCGCCTCGGTCCACCGCGGCTCGCGATAATCTCCTAAGCGTCAAAGGGCGTTTGACCGCTGCTCCCCGCTCCGATAGCATCAATCTGCGAGGATCATTCCCCTGACAGTGAGCGCGAAGCACGTCATCGTCGGCACCGCCGGCCACATAGACCACGGAAAGTCCACTCTCGTAGAGAGCTTGACCGGGACAAATCCCGATCGCCTCGAAGAGGAAAAGCGACGCGGCATCACGATCGATCTCGGGTTCGCGTTTCTCGATCTCGGAGACGCCCGTCTGGGCTTCGTGGACGTTCCCGGGCACGAGCGCTTCGTCCGCAACATGCTGGCTGGAGCCGGCGGGATCGATGTCGTCCTGCTGGTGGTCGCCGCGGATGAATCCATCATGCCCCAGACGCGCGAGCACTTCGATATTTGCCGCTTGCTCGGAATTCCCCAGGGTCTCGTGGCCATCACGAAATCCGACCTGGTGGATGCCGAGATGCTGGACCTCGTGCGCCTCGAAATTGAGGAATTCGCGCGCGGCTCGTTCCTCGAGGGCGCCGCGATCATCCCGGTCAGCGCGCGCACGGGCGCTGGCCTCGACACATTGAAGCAGGAGCTGCTGCGCGCGGCACTGCGCGCCCCCGCAAAGGACGTGACCCGCCACTTTCGCCTGCCGATCGATCGTTCGTTCGCCACCAAGGGTTTCGGCACGGTGGTCACCGGAACGCTGATGTCCGGCGGCGTGCAGGTAAAGGACGAGGTCGAGCTGCATCCGCTGCGCAGGCGCGTGCGCGTCCGTGGCCTGCATTCCGGCGGAAAACCGATCGAGCGCGCGGTGGCCGGCCAGCGAACGGCCGTCAATCTGGCGGGTGTCGAACACGCCGAAATTCAGCGGGGAATGGTGTTGTCCGCGCCCGGAATATTTGAGTCCACCCGGCGAATCGACGCGCGCATCACGCTGCTTTCCTCGGCGCGCCCGCTGCGAAACCGGGCCCGCGCTCATTTTCACCAGGGCTCGGCCGAGACGGTTGCGGAAGTCGTATTGCTCGAGCACGCGGAGCTCGGTCCCGGTGAGTCGGCACTCGCGCAATTGCGATTGGACGATGCCATCCTGCTGCTCCCGGGAGATCGGTTCATTCTGCGCCAGTTCTCGCCGGTGGTGACTATTGGCGGAGGCATCGTGATCGACGCCCGCGCCCGGCGGCACAAGCGCAACGATCCGACGGTTCGCGCGCCTCTCGAGACGCTCGAGCGCGGAGGCCGGGAAGAATCGCTCGCGGCGCTGGCCGAAGCGGCGCCCCGCGGACTCACGCTCGACGAACTTCTGGCGCGCACGGGATGGATGGAGTCCGAAATTCGCGAAGCCGTCACGAAGCTCGCCGCGCAGAAGCAGCTGCGCGTGCTGAACGAGCACCCGTTGATGGTCGCTCCCGAGCAAGCGGTCAAAAAGTGCACTGCCGCGCTGCGCGAGGCGGTGGATCGGTTCCATCGCGCCAATCCGCTGGTGCCCGGCATGCCCAAGCAGGAGCTGCGCGGGCGCGCCGGCAATTCTCGACCCGAACTCTTCCAGGCAGCGCTCGACGACGCGATCAAGGAAGGGGCGGTGAGCGTCGCGGGCGATCTCGTGCAGCGCGCGGGGCGCGAAATTTCGCTCTCGCCCGAGGAAGCGCGCGCCAAGGAGCTGATCGCACAGGAATTTGAGCGCACCGGACTTACGGTCCCGAGCGTTTCCGCCGTGCTTGAGAAATTGCCTGTGGAGGCGCGCCGGGCGCAGAAGATTTTGCAGATCCTCTTGCGCGAAAGTGTGCTGGTCAAAGTCGCGGACGATCTCGTGTTCCATCGCGCCGCGATCGCGCGCCTGCGCGACTTGATTGCCGCCTATCGCAAGGACCGCGGCGACCGGCTGCCCATCACCGCATTCAAGGAGCTGACAGGTGTCAGCCGAAAATACGCCATCCCTCTGCTCGAGTATCTTGATCGCGAGCGCGTTACGCGCCGGGCGGGGGATGAGCGTGTTATACTGTAAGCTCTGAACGCGCAAGGCCGGGGTAGCCTCAATTCAAGGAACCCGGGCGTGAAAGGTAGGTACCCTATGTGGGATAGCCCCATGCATCTGCTGATCATTGCGATCGTCGTGCTGGTTCTTTTCGGCGGACGCAAGATCCCCGAGGTAATGAAGGGACTCGGGCAGGGAGTGCGAGAATTCAAGGAAGGGATGCGCGGCGACCAAACGCCCACGCAACCTCCGGCGAACCAAACCGCTAACCCGCCAGCCGCCAATCCACCGAGCACGGTCGCCGCTGAGGAAAAGAAGTAGCGCGCCGAAATCGCTCGGGCAGAAGACCTTTCGCTTCCAAGACGGCGGCCGCGTGGCCGCCGGTTTTGTCTCCTCTAGTTATCCTTGTGCCGCCGATTCCCAGCCCAGTTCCCGCAGGAGCGACCAGAGTCGCGCGAGCGGCAGCCCCACCACGTTGAAATAGCACCCGTCGATGCGCGTGATGTAGCGCCCCGCGACACCTTGAATTGCGTACGCGCCTGCCTTGTCGAATGGCTCTCCGGTCGCGAGATAGCTCTCGATCTCCTCTTCGGAAAGCGGCGCGAATGTGACGCGCGTGATTTCTTCGACGACTCGCCGGGTTCCGCCGGGGCGGCGCAGAACGGCGAGCCCCGTGTGCACTTCATGCACGGCATCGCTCAGGCGAAGCAGCATGCGCCGAGCGTCTTCTTCCGACGCGGGCTTGCCGAGCATCTCGTCGCCCGCGACCACCACCGTATCCGCGCCGACGATGAAACAGTCGCCGGAATAGCGCTCGACAGCCGCATCCGCTGCAGCGCAGGCCTTTTCGAGGGCCAGCCTGCGCACGTACTCCCCGGGCGTCTCGCCCCCCCGAGGCAATTCGTCAAGAAGGGTCGCCTGCATCTCAAATGCGATTCCGGCATTGCGCAGGATCTCCGCGCGCCGCGGCGACGCCGATGCGAGGATCAGTCTCATCTCGGACTTCTGCCCTTCTCAACTTCGGTATTCGCGTGGTCGTAGGCAGCAACGGCCTGGTCGTTTGACCATCCAAACAGGCGGGCCAATTGTGCCGGTGGCGCGCCCGGATGATGTTCCAGAAACTTGGCAGCCACCGTTTCCCGGGCGACCTCCGGAGTAATGCTGGCCGCCGCAGCCGTTTCTTCCGGAAACGCTCGGCAAGTCAATTCGAACCGCCCGGAAGCCCATGCGCGTGTCTCCTGCTCCGCGCCGAAATGCGACACCACGAGCATGCCTTGCAGGTCGAGCATGGCGCGCTTGAAACGGACGTTTCCCGCCGTCGTATCCATTTTGCAGGCGTGGCGCAACTCGAGGGTCGCCAGCGGGCCGTATTCTTCGAGTGCTCCCCAAATCACGCGCGCATCGTCGCGGATGCGGCCTGCGCGGTAGAACCGGTAATGATCGCCCGAGGCGACCGCCGCATCCCGCATGGCCAGAAAATAGGGAAGCTGCCGTCGCGAAATGAACGTGCCGCGGCCGCGAAAATATTTCGCGTAGAACGCGCGGCGCCGGCGCGGCAGCTCGTCCTTCCATCGCCAGATCATCTCGAAATATCTGTCGAATTGCACTCCAGCATCCGGGCTGCGCCGCGTCACCGCGCAATAGAGCGACGGCAGCGGGACGCTCGTCACCGGAAACAGCATGCAAAATCCGGCTGCGTCAATGTATTTCAGCGCTTCCGCTGGCGTGACCACGCGCCGCGGCCAGCGCATTTCATGTCCGTGCGTTGCTCTCGGTTTCATGCAGAAAGGCAAAACTTAGCACAGAGGCCGCAGAGAACTGAATCGAAAGGAAGCACCCAAAATTCGAGCTGCCTCTTTCCGGTGCTCTATTTCCGAACTCTGTGCCCTTTGTGTTTGGGTCTTCTCAAGTGATTAGATGACGACGGATTCGTGGTATTCGCCGAAGGCGCGGCGCAGCGCATCCGAAATCTCGCCAACCGTCGCATGAACCTCAACCGCCGCCAGGATCGCAGGCATCAGATTCTCGTTGCCGTGGGCGCGACGCTCGACTTCCTCGATCGCCGCGCGCGATTTCGCGGCGTCGCGCCGCGCGCGCAGCGCCTGAAGTCGCGCCACCTGCGCACGCTCGATTTCAGGGTCGATTCGCAGCGTGGGGATCGGCTGCTCCTCTTCGGCCTGAAAGCGGTTCACGCCCACGACGACCTGTTCTCCGCGCTCGATTGCCTTCTGATAATCGTAAGCAGACTTCTGAATCTCCTGCTGGATGTATCCGGTCTCGATCGCCCGCAGCGTGCCGCCCATGGCATCGATTTTCGAGATGTAATCCTGCGCAGCCGCTTCGATTTCGTCGGTCAGCTTCTCGATGGCGAAAGAACCCCCGACCGGATCGACTGTGTTGGCCACGCCCGTTTCCTGCGCGATGATCTGCTGCGTCCGCAGGGCCAGCAGCGCGGCTCGCTCGGTGGGCAGCGCCAATGCCTCGTCGAGCGCATTGGCGTGCAGGGACTGGCATCCGCCGAGCACCGCTGCGAGGCACTGCAGCGCCACGCGCGCCAGATTGTTCTCCGGCTGCTGTGCCGTGAGCGACGATCCGGCCGTCTGCGCGTGAAAGCGCAGCATCATCGAGCGGGGATCCCGCGCTCCGAAGCGATCGCGCATCGTGCGAGCCCAGAACCGCCTCGCAGCGCGGAATTTCGCGATCTGCATCAGGAACTCGTTGTGCGCGTTGAAGAAAAACGAAAGCTGCGGCGCGAACTCGTCCACCGTCAGTCCCGATGCGACCGCCGCCTCTACGTAAGCGATCCCGTTCGCCAGCGTGAACGCCACCTCCTGCGCATCGGTCGAGCCCGCCTCCCGAATGTGATAGCCGGAAATCGAAATCGCATTCCAGTTCGGCAGTTCACGGCGGCACCACGCGAAGATATCCGTGACGATCCGCATCGCCGGCCGCGGCGGATAAATGTACGTCCCGCGCGCGACATATTCCTTGAGGATGTCGTTCTGTACCGTGCCGGCGAGCCGCGCGAGATTCGCACCCTGCCGCTTGGCCACGGTCACGTACAGCGCGAGCAGAATCGCAGCGGTCGAATTAATCGTCATGGAAGTGGAGACGCGCTCGAGCGGGATGTCCTCGAAAAGCGTCTGCATATCCTCGAGCGAGTCGATCGCCACTCCGACCTTGCCGACCTCGCCTTGCGCGAGCGGATGGTCGGAGTCCATCCCGATCTGCGTGGGGAGATCGAACGCCACGGAAAGCCCCGTTTGCCCCTGCGAGAGAAGGTAGCGGTAGCGGCGATTCGATTCGGCAGCGCTCCCGAATCCTGCGTATTGCCGCATGGTCCAGAGCCGCCCGCGGTACATCGTCGGATACACGCCGCGGGTGAAGGGAAACTGGCCCGGGTAGCCGAGATCGCTTTCGGCGTCCCAATCGCGCAAATCGTCCGGTGTGACGACGGCCGGCATTGCGAGGCCCGTCGTTGAAGCGGACTTCCGCTCCGCGATGCTGGCGTGTTTCTTTGTGTCGTTAGTCATCGCGAAAAGACCACAGTGGCCAACGAAAAGGAGAGACTCTTGCTTGCTCGCATCGAATAAGGCTTGCCGACAACGGTCGACGCAGCGCGAGCGGGTTCATTGTCCAATTACGCTATCCAAATTCCGCGCTCAGCGCACGCGGCGTGCGCGAAGAAACGACTCGACAGCAAACGCGGCCATCGTCACGGCGTAGACTATCGCCAAGCCCATGACCCACAGGATCGGGCCATGCTTCCATTGCTTCCACGCGGCATAGGCACCCCAGGCAGCGAAGATGCCGAACATCGCTCCAATGGCTTCGTGAAAGACCTGCCGCATCACCCGCCAGAGCACACGCATCGTCACCAATGCCGAGCGCCACAGTGCCGCGAGCACGCGTAAAGACATGTAGGGATTGTAGTACAACCCGCGCCCCTCTGGCTTGCCCGTCTCCTGGGCGCAGGGACAGGTAACCGCCGAGGATCGCGCCCCGCACGGGGACTTGTTTCATGCTTGCCACCGCCTTAAAATTGCGGTAGGAAGGGCACATCGAGGAGGTAACGCCCTTGCAACTCGATGACAACATGAAGCAGTTGCTCCGAGAACTAGGACACGCCATCAACGATTCCGTGTCGGAGTCCGAGCGTATTTCCGAAGCCATTTCCGGCGTCCGCGCGGCCGGCTTCGACATTGTGCTGAAGCTCGACGCGACAATCGGACTGGCGCGCCGCACGGCGCAGGATGCCCGGATTACGCAGCAGGATCGACGTTTCCTCGAATCCCTGCACATACGCGTGGATGAAGAAGTCGTGGACGAGGAAGAGGCGGCGTCGAAGATCGAAATTACGCCGCAAGACATCAAGTTCTTGAAGTCTTTGAAGATTTCCTTCGATGAAGAGATATAGGATTCTGGCCGTGTGGTTCGCACTCGCCTTTGCGCTGGCGATTCCCGGCGGCTTGGCCCGCGCGCAGGTTGGACCCGTCATTGCGAATGCGGGCAGTACAGCCTCGCCGAAGGCAAAGGGAAACTGGCTCAAGGCCGAAGTGATCCACTTCGACTCGAATTCAATCATCGTTCGCGACGAGGCGAACGCAAGGGTCATCCACACCTTCACGTACGCGCCGCGTTTGAAGGACAAAATGCAGCAGCTCTCGGACCGGGGCGGATATCAGTACGGCGACAAGGTGAAGATCCTTTTCCAACCGGGCCAGACGGTGGCGCTGAAAATCGTAGGCAAGCCATCGAAGCCGCTCTGATCCGCATCGCGACACCCGAAATTCCATGATTCGCCCTCCTGCTGTTGCCGGACGCTTTTATCCCTCTTCCCCCAGGGAACTCGCTCACCAAATCGAACAATTCACTTCCAGCGGCCCCGAAAGAGTCCGCGCCCGTGGATGCGTGGTGCCGCACGCCGGCTACGTCTATTCCGGACACGTCGCGGGCGCCGTCTATTCCTCGCTTGAGATTCCGCGGAGCTGCATTCTGCTCGGGCCGCGGCACTTCCCGCGCGGCGAATCGATGGCGATCCTCACCGAGGGAAGCTTTGAGACTCCCTTCGGTGAGGCGCAGATCGACTCCGCGCTGGCCGCGGAACTGATGCACGCCTGCCCGTGGCTGCGGGAAGACGCCGTGGCGCACGAGCGCGAGCATTGCCTCGAGGTGCAGCTTCCCTTCCTGCAGCAGCTCGCCGGAGATTTTCGCTTCGTGCCGGTCGTGCTGGGAACGGACCGTTACCCTGTGATCGAGGAGCTGGGGCGCGCGGTGGCGCGCGTGGTCGAGGCGCAGCGCGAGCCCGTGCTCGTGATCGCCAGCTCCGACATGAATCATTACGAGAGCGACGCGGTCACGCGCGTGAAGGATGAGCGCGCGATTGCCCGGGTTCTAGGGCTCGATCCGCGCGGCCTGTATGATACGGTGAGGGGCGAAGGAATCACGATGTGCGGCTACGCCGCGACGGTGGCGATGCTGGTCGCCGTGCGGGAGACCGGCGCCCAGCAGGCGGCGCTTGTCCGCTATGCAACTTCCGGCGACGTCAGCGGCGACCTCGAGCAGGTGGTTGGTTACGCCGGAATCGTCGTCCGGTGAGCCGCCCGGTCTTCTCGCGCTCCACTCTCTGGTTCTCGGATCGCGCCACACTCGTCAGTTGACCGTGAGTGTGACGGTCGCGGAACGTTGAATCGGTGTTGCCCCCGCTGTCTTCGCGGTAATGACAACGGCTGTCGTGCCAACTGGGGTGCCGGAGTTGCCGCCACCCCCACCACCTCCGTTGTTTGCTACTCCTCCGCTGCATCCCACGATCACGAAAACCAACGCGAAGGCGACGAGGGCCGCAGCGATGCTCCAGCGACGCCGCGTGTAACAGAGCCGGAGCAATAGAAAAAAGATCGAGAGCGCTCCAACGAGGGCAAGCGCAGCGCCGAATGCAGGCAGTGCGATGCGGTTCGGCGGAGTAAGCGGGATCAACACGCTCGGAGCGGTTGTCGAGATCGTGACGGAAGTCGACCCGGTGCCCGTCACCGACGCCGGACTGAAGCTGCAACTCGCGCCAGCCGGAAGACTGGAACACGATGCCGACGTGAAATTGATCGTTCCCGCATAGCCGTTGTTTCCCGTGATGGTCAGCGTGACCGCTCCCGAACCGCCCCGCGAGACCGTGACGGCCGGCGAACTGAGCGACAGGCTGAAGTCGTCTCCTCCGGTGGCGGATGTCCAGCCAGGGGCGCTCACGAGATTGGCTGCGTTCACCGAACCAAGGCCGGTGGCCAAATCGTAGCCCGTGCCAGCGTCAACTCCGGAGAGCACGCTGATCGTATTGCTGGAATTGGCCGGAGGGAGGCAGTCCGGCGTGCCCACGGAGCAGGGCATCGAGATCGTTCCGCTGTTCAGATCGTAGAAGATGCAGGCGGAGGGCGGATTCGTGGCCGAAGCGCAAGTATTCCCGCCCGTTGCCGCCAGGCTATAGAGCAAGGGATTGATGAGGCCCTGCCTGGACTCGTATTTCTGGTCGAGCAGCGCCATGATGCCGGCGAAAGCCTGCGCGGAAACGGACGTGCCGCCGGCATAGAGGAATATGCCATTCGTCAAGCTACAAGGCGCATTATTCACACCCTTAAAATCCCGATTGCAGACGACGTAAGCGCTTCCGGAGATCGTTCCGTCGCCAGCGAACAGCGAGATGTCCGGCAGGTCACGCTTGCCGTCATTGGGAACGCCCGTGCCGGTCTGCCAGGAAGGCTTTGGGTAGCCGCCAGCACAACTCGATCGTTGGGAACCATTCGAAATGATGCAACTGCTGGCGCCACCCGAACCGCCCACCGGCCCGGCAAGATGAGTGCCGTTAGAGTTCTGAAATTGTTGAACGGTCGGGTCGTTGCAGGCAGCTTCCGCGCTGCTGAATCCGAAAAAAGTGTAGACGACGGCATTCGTGCAGGAATCGTTGTAGGTTTCCTCGGGGATATAGCTGAGAGCAGAAGCCTGTGTATTGGGGGTATTGGTCGAACTCCAAAATTGAAGGGGATTCGCGACGCTATAGTTGAACTCCGTGCCACCCACGGCTACGTTGAAGGGAGTGGAGGCGAGGCCGTTTACCGCGAGGCCCCCTGTAGCCGGCTGCGCAGCGGGAGTGGTTCCTTGAACGAAGTCGCAGCCCGCCGAACCGTCGTCGCCGGTCGATACCGATACTGTGATGCCCTGCGCAGCGGCCTGCTGCCAAGTGGAATAGTAAAACGCGTTTTGGGCCGTGCCGAGGAAGAGTTCGCACTGGCCGAAGCTCACGCTCAAGATCGGGGCGAGATTGTTGTTCAACACATAGATGGCGGAAAGATCGCCGCCAAACGTCGTGTTCGTCGTAGGAGAGACGACCAGATCGATTTGGGCGTTCTTGGCTACCGCACCGGACCACTCCACATCGATAATGGCCTCGACTTCGTCAATCGTAAGACCCGGATCGCTGCCGTTGACGATGATCTTGGGGTCCTTCGCGGGCAGGCCGAAGATGCTGCGGAAATCCCGGGCGTCCTCGAGATTGATATTGCTGTCGCTGACGATCGCGATGGTTTGTCCCGTGCCGTCGATACCGGCATCCCAGAGGGGCGTTACGTTGTAGATCGTCGCGAAGTCGGCTGGCCCCACCACGAAGTTTGTATTGCCCTGGCTGTCGATGAAAGTGAACTGAGGTCTCGCGGATCTGGAACGCGAAAACGTACTCGCGACGTGGCTCATCGGCTTGGGAAAGAAATTGTGCAGCGTACTCACGCCGGTTACGACCGGCGCGAGCGCGGCAGGGATTGCCGGATCGCTTGCGTTGGCCCAGTGCTGTTCGCCGTTTGGAAGAACGTATTTGTGGATGGTGGTGTGAAAGGCTCCCTGGACCTCGGCAGCCGTGCCGGAGAATTCGATCACCGTGCGGCCCTTTGAAACGCTCTCGACCCTGAAGCCGCGCAATGCAAGCCAGGACGTGATGGTCTGGATATCCTGGCCGGCAGGGCCGAACCGTTGTCCGAATTCCTGGGGCGAAAGCCAATTGTGAAAATTCGGCGAGGACGGATCCTGCTGCTCGGCCATGAATTCTTCGAGAGCTGCCTCCTGTTCCGGGCTGCGCTTGAGAACCAACAGCATCCGGTCCATCGGGAGGCTCGCCGGGGCCGGGCCGCGGTCGAATTGCGGGCGCGCCAAGGGATGGATGTTGCCGCGGAGCACGGTCAATCTGGTTTCGTTCACGGCCTGGGTGATGCGGGGCGAGGCTTGGCTCACCTGCGCGGACGTGCGCGACGGAATGAGCGAACCTAAGGCAAAAGCCAACAGCAAGAGCCGCGTCAGGAAACGTTGGGTAGCCATAGTGAATAACTCGGATGCCGGCCGGACCTGCAGGGGATGGATGAGTGCGAACGGGCCAGCGGCTCCGGGAACGCTGGGCGCACCGGCGGGACCACCATATCGCGCGGAGGCAAAGACCGCAGATCGCATCGACGACAGACCCCGCGGTTCCCGCGGTTCGCTCGGGATGCCCATCCTGGTCGGATCGTCAGTGTAGCGATTAGAATCGTGCTCGATGCTTTGTCTGCAAGGAGTTAGCATGATTCCGGTTTGCAAGAGTGTACCGGGCTGCAGAGGGTCGATGGCGCTCAACGAGCTGCCGAAGTGCGCCACGGGCTCCGCGGGTGCAAGGTCTGCCGGCCTCCTGAGTTCGCGGCTTCCGCTTCCATAGTATCAGTACGCGACGTCTCACTACACACCGCTACGCCCACGCTGCCACAGTGCGGAACGCCCCGCAAGAAGTTGTTCGTGCAGAAAACGGACAGGGTCTGGGACTGCACCAAAGGACAGTAGCGTCTGGGACTGAGAATCTCCGGGGGCGTCCATCATGGGACGCTCGGGCCGGCCGCCGCACGCTGCAAGCGAGCGCGCCATCAGCCCCGCCCAGGTGT